>OODJ01001842.1_pt1 | contig 15466 bp, 13 predicted proteins | sample 1671611 | NCBI WGS metagenome assembly OODJ01 (sample SAMN06348174, study PRJEB24527) | human gut metagenome | biome: human gut; feature: ankylosing spondylitis patient; material: feces | host: Homo sapiens | place: China | collected 2015-10 | reverse complement strand
GCGCTCGGCTGAAAAAAGCAGCGCGCGCGGTTGAAACCTTTTGGCCTCCTGATGCGTCTCCTTCTATAGGGCGCAGGCGATGCGCTTGACTTTCAGCATAAAATCTCCTAGAATGGAAACCGTATCGGATAGAACGGTACGGCCCCACAGGGGGAAACGGAGGAAGAAGCATGGCACAACGTTCCAACGGCGCCCGCTCCCGCGCGCCCCAGCAAAGGCGCGCCCCGGGAGGCGAGATCGACCGGTATCATTATGTGGATCGCGACATTTACAGCCACAGCGATCATCGTGTGTCGCAGCCATCCCGCAAAAAGGTTCCCAAGAGAAAACGAAAGAAAAAGAGCGCCGGAAAGGCTTTTCTGGCGGTGGTTCTCGTCCTTGCGGCGGTGTGCGGCCTTCTGTATGTAGGCTTTACGTTCGCGATGGGGCGGCTCGATCGCCCGGAGATCGATACCTCGCAGTATGAGGAGCAGCCGAGCGCCGCGCCCGCGTGGAGCGTGCTGGAGGATTCCAGCGTCATCAACATTCTGCTGATTGGCAAGGATAAGGGCGACGACGGCCTCTCCAGCCGGTCGGACACCTCGATGCTCGTATCGATCGATACGAAAAACAAGCAGCTCAAGCTCACGTCCTTCCTGCGCGATATGTATCTCGAAATCCCGACCGTCGGACAGTCCCGCCTGAACGCGGCCTATGCGAACGGCGGCGCGGCCCTCACGATGCAGACGCTCGAGAACAACTTCCGCGTGAACATCGACAAGTATATCGAAATCGATTTTGAGAATTTTGCCGCCGTGATTGACAAGATGGGCGGCATTGATATCGACATGAACGCCGCCGTGGCCGCCGAGGGCAACCGCAACATCGGCAGTCACTGGACGGAGGGCGTCAACCATCTTTCCGGCTCCGAAGCGCTCTATTATGCCCGTATCCGCGCTACCGACAGCGATTTCGGGCGGACAGGCCGTCAGCGCCAGGTGGTGGAGGCGATGCTCACGCAGTTCAAGAGCCTCGGCCTCACGGAGATGGGCACGGTCGCCTTCGACTATCTGCCGTACGTTACGACGAACCTCACCGACGGCGATATCCTGTATCTGACGTCCATCGCGCCGCAGGTGCTCGAGTATGAACAGGTGACGATGTGCGTGCCGAACGAGGGAACGTACGAGGATCTGACGCTCCCGAGCGGGGCGCGCGTGCTCGGCGTCGACGTGGAGGAAAACAGCCGCCTGCTCCGCGAATTTATCTACGGCGAAAGCTCCGGCGGCTCCGAAGAATAAATCTCCCTTTTTGCGCTGTTTCACATGCAGATTTCCGCGCCGGGAAGCGGTTTTTCCGAAAGCCGCTCTTGCCTGGCGCGGATTTTTATTGTACAATGAAAAGAGTACCTCGGAAATTCCGATACGTTGGAGGGTTCAAGCATTATGGAGAAAAAGACGTTCTACATCACGACGCCCATTTATTATCCCTCGGGCAACGCGCACATCGGCCACAGCTACTGCACCGTGGCCAGCGACGCCATCGCCCGCTACCGCCGAATGCAGGGCTGCGACGTGATGTTCCTCACCGGCACGGACGAGCACGGCCTGAAGATCGAGCAGAAGGCCGAGGCCGAGGGCGTGACCCCCAAGCAGTATGTTGATAAAATTGTTGCGAACTTCCAGAAGCTCTGGAAGCTGCTGAACATCAGCAACGACCGCTTCATCCGTACCACGGATGACTATCACGTCAAGGCCGTGCAGAAGATCTTCCGCGAGCTGTATGACCGCGGCGATATCTACAAGGGCAAGTACGACGGCTGGTACTGCACCCCCTGCGAGTCCTTCTGGACGGAAACCCAGCTCAAGGACGGCAAGTGCCCCGACTGCGGCCGCGAGGTCAAGTGGGCCGAGGAGGAGGCATATTTCTTCCGCCTCTCGAAGTACGCCGACCGCATCCTGAAGCTCTACGAGGAGCATCCGGAGTTCATCCAGCCCGAGAGCCGCAAGAACGAGATGATCGCCTTCATCAAGCAGGGCCTGCAGGACACCTGCGTGTCCCGCACCTCGGTCAAGTGGGGCATCCCCGTGCCCTTCGACCCCAAACACACCATGTACGTCTGGGTCGATGCTCTGAGCAACTATATCTCTGCACTGGGCTACGGCAACGAGACTTATCACGATTACGATAAGTTCTGGCCGGCCGACCTGCACATGGTGGGCAAGGAGATTTTGCGTTTCCACACCATCCTGTGGCCTGCCATGCTGATGGCACTGGATCTGCCGCTGCCTAAGCGCGTGTTCGGCCACGGCTGGCTGCTGATGAACGGCGGCAAGATGTCCAAGTCTGTGGGCAACGTGGTAGACCCCGTTATCCTGTGCGATCGCTACGGCGTGGACGCCATCCGCTATTTCCTGCTGCGCGAGATTCCCTTTGGCAACGATGGTATGTTCACCAACGAGGCACTGATCAACCGCATCAACAGTGATCTGGCCAACGACTTGGGCAACCTGCTCAGCCGCACCGTGGCCATGTGCGAAAAGTACTTCGGCGGCACCGTGCATAATGTGGCCGGTACCGAGGCCATCGACACCGAGCTGGAGACCATGGTCAACGAGCTGACCGCCAAGGTCACCGCCGACATGGACGATCTGACCATTCCGCAGGCGCTGATGGAGATCTTTGCGGTCATCCAGCGCGCCAACAAGTATATCGACGAGACTGCACCCTGGGCCCTGGCAAAGGACGAGGCCAACAAGCAGCGTCTGGAAAGCGTGCTGTACCACCTGTGCGAGGCACTGCGCGTGTGCGGCATCCTGCTGAACGCATACCTGCCCACCACTGCACCCAAGATGATGGAGCAGCTGGGTCTGGACGCTTCTGCACTGGATCTGACCAAGACCACCTACGGTGCACAGCAGACCTATACCGTGCACAAGGGCGAGGCACTGTTCCCCCGCATTGACGTGGCCAAGGAGATCGCCCACCTGAAGGAAGAGGACGAGAAGCGCAAGGCCGCTGCCGAAGCTGCCAACAAGGCCAAGGCCGAAGCCGAAAAGGCTGCTGCCGCCCCCGCCGCTGAGGAGAGCACTGTTGATTTTACCCACGAGGAAGAGATCGACTTTGACACCTTCTGCAAGGTGGAGCTGCGCGTGGCCGAGGTGCGTGCCTGCGAGAACCTGAAGGAGAGCAAGAAGCTGCTCCACCTGACCGTGTTTGACGGCGAGCGTGAGCGCTGCATCCTGTCCGGCATTGCCAAGTGGTTCAAGCCGGAGGATCTGATCGGCAAGAAGATCGGCATCGTCTGCAATCTGGCCCCCCGCCCCATGCTGAAGGGCAAGTATGTCAGCGAGGGCATGATCTTTGCTGCCGACACCGCTGACGGCGGCTGCTCCATCGCCTTCTACGGCGACAACACCCCCGTTGGCAGCCGCATCCACTGAGCCATGGAGACACAGCTGAGCCGTGCCGAGAAGCTGGATCGGCTTTTCGGCACCCCGGCCTTTGCCGTTATCATTGCCATCCTCTGCAACGCCATGTGGGGTTCGGCTTTCCCTTTCATCAAGCTGGGCTACCGGCTCTTTGCCATCGACACCGCTGACACGGCCTCCATTCTCTGCTTTGCAGGGGTGCGGTTCATGCTGGGCAGTGTGCTGGTACTGGGCGGCAGCCTGCTGCTGGAGGGCAGGCTCCCCGCCATGCCCAAAGGGAAGATCCTGGCCGAATGCTGTGCATTGGGCCTGTGGCAGACCACAGCGCAGTATGCCTTTTTCTACAGCGCTGTTGCCCTACTCACCGGTGCCTTTGGGGGCATCCTGAACAGCACCCAGAGCTTTCTGGGGGTCATCTTCGCCCATTTCCTTTACGGCAGGGCTGACCGCATGACCCCGGCCAAGGCGCTGGGCTGCGGCATCGGCTTTGCGGGCGTTCTCATCGCCACGTTGGGCAACCACGGCGGCGGCAGCGCCCGGGGCGTAGCCTATATGCTCATCGCCACCGTCCTCTTCACGCTGGCAGGCCCCTGGAATAAATCCGTCACCCGCCGGGCAGACAGCTTTGCCGTCTGCTTTGTGAACCTGTTCGTGGGCGGTGCGGCCCTGTTCCTGCTGGGCGCTGTTCTGGGCGGACGGCTGGAACACTGGTCTGTGCTCAGCGTGCTGGATCTGCTGGCGCTGGCCTTCATCTGCGGCGCGGGCTACATCGTCTGGGCCCTGCTGATGAAGAACAACCCCGTCAGCCGGATCGCCATCTTCGGGTTCGTGAACCCGGTGGTGAACGTCCTGCTCAGTGCCCTCATCAATGGGGAGCCGCTGTTCCGGTGGCAATATCTGGGGGCGCTGGTGCTGGTCTGCATCGGCATTTGGTTGGTAAACAAGGCCCCCGCCAAAAAGGAGCGTGCCCGGTAATATGGAATACCCCATCTTTGACACCCACGCCCATTATAGCGCCCGTGCCTTTGACTCGGACCGCTTTGCCCTGCTGAACAGCCTGCCCGGCAAAGGGGTGGTGGGCGTGTGCGAGCAGGCCACCCATTCGGGCGATGCGCCCAAGGTGCTGGAGCTGGCCCACAAATATCCCTGGGTGTACGCCGCCGTCGGCATCCACCCGGAGAGCCTGCTGGCCCCGGAGGATTGCGGTGAGGAAGGCCCCGCCCCTACTGTTTCGGTATACGGCGGCGACTGGGCCGCAGAGATGCGTGCCCTTGCCCCCTATTACGAGGACCCTAAGGTGGTGGCTGTGGGGGAGTGCGGGCTGGATTACCACTGGCCCGTGCCCAAGGATGCCCAGCTGGCGCTGTTTGAGGCCGAGATCCGGCTGGCGCTGGAACTGGACAAGCCCATCATCGTGCACGACCGCAGCGCCCACGCCGATGTCTACGCCCTGCTGAAAAAATACCGGCCCAAGGGCATCGTCCACTGCTATTCCGGCAGCGCCGATGACGCGCTCTGGCTGGCAGAGCAGGGGCTCTACATCGGCTTTGGCGGGGCCTGCACCTTCAAGGGTGCCAAGCGTGCCGCCAAGGCCATTGCCGCCCTGCCGCTGGAACGCATCGTCCTGGAAACCGACTGCCCCTATATGGCCCCGGAACCTGTCCGCGGCACCCGCTGCGACAGTTCCCTCATCCGCTATGTGGGCGAGTATATCGCCAGCGTCAAGGGTGAGGAACCGGAGCAGGTGTTCCGGCAGACGGTGGAGAATGCCTGCCAGGTGTATAACCTCTCCGTCTGAAACCGTTAGCAGCCGTGCACAGAGAGCAGGGCCTATCCGTTATCTACAAAAGCATTAAGCTTCTGTATAAATCAAGCAATAAACTACAAATAGTCAATCAAGGAGATATCACTTATGAAAGCTCGTATTCCGCAGCACCGTGAATTCATCATCAACTTCCCCGACACTGTTGACAACGCCAAGGCCAACGAGGGCTGGGCAAAGCTGCAGCAGATCGTGGCGGACTACAAGAAGAACCACAACGGTGCTTCCGTCTACGCACCCAGCTTCATCGAGGACTGCGAGCCTGCCGTCAAGAAACTGCAGGAAGAGTACGGTTTCGAGTACACCGTTGAGTATGTGAAGTAAGTTCTGAGTTTTCAGAATATTGCATTAAAAAGAGCAGAGCGTCTGGCCAGCTGGCTGGAGCGCTCTGCTCTTTGTTTTATTCCAGGTACTGCGGCAAATTCCATGAGCCGCGCAGTACACGGTGGATCTCCACCACCTTGACGTTCTCATTGACATGGTAAAACACCAGATACTGGTCTGCCACCAGCTTGCGGTAGGTCGGGTCAAGGGCATAGACTTCACACATCCGTGGGGTATCCCCCAGCTTTGTGATCTTTTCCCGCATTTCTTTCAGCACACGGCGGGCCGTTTGGGGATAGAAGCCGGACAAATACCGGGCAATGTCATTCAAGTCCTGTACAGCAAGGGGCAGGTATTTGATCTTATACGTCATACTGTTCGTGGAGCGTCTCCCATACGCTTTCATGCTCTGTCCACTGTGTGTTGGGGTCTGTCGCCTGCTGTTTTGCCTTGGCAAGCTCCTCGGCAACATACCGCTGGTGCATGAACTCCTCATACTTGGCGTAGTCCTCAATGTTGATAAGGACGGATTCCCCACGACCATGATTTGTGATAATAACATGATTGTGGTCTTTCAACATCTCTGAAATTTCAGCGTAGTGGTTGCGCAGATCACGGGATGGGCGAACAAATGTCTGCATCATAAGTGACACCTCCTGTCAAAAGCATTGTATCACATTATGACTACATATACAAGGATCATTACAATCGTTTTATTTCAGCTCCATATTGATGGACTTTTCCGTAAAGCCATAGTTCCGGTACATCTCATACGCCCTTTTATTTCTGGCGTTCACCTGCAGTTCAATGGTGTCGCATCCCTTTTCCGCCTTGAGCTGCTTCACCTTATCAAAGAACTGGTGCCCGATGCCCTTCCCGCGATACGCCTCATCCACCGCCATGGTGCTGACGAACAAAACATCCTTTGTTACCTGCGCCGGGCCTTCCACATGGCGCTTGAAGACTTCCAGAACACCAACAACGATGCCGTCCGTCTCGGCAATATACCAGCTGTCCCCTTTCAGGAGTTCGCCAAACAGTTCCTTTGTGATCAATGGGCTGGCCGGTTTGTAGACATCCGGCCGCCACTCGACATGCATCTGCTGCACCTGATCCATAATAGCAGAAAATCGGTCATAATCCTGCATTTGCGGGGTACGGATCGTAATTTTCATCTTGTTTTCTCCTTGTTGTATCAAAAACACCCTGTCTGACACGGTTTCGGGTCCAGACAGGGCATTTTGAGTTTCTTTTCAGTTGCCCGCTTCCACCTTGCTCAGCAGGATGCGGTCATTGTCCAGGGCCTTGCCGGCGTTCTCGCGGAATTTTTCCAGCAGGTCGTCCACGGTCATCTTACTGCGCTCCTCGCCCTTGACATCGAACACGATGCGGCCGCCGTCCATCATCAGGGTGCGGTTGCCCAGTTCGAGGGCCTGATGCATGTTGTGGGTGACCATCAGGCAGGTGATCTTTTTCTCAGCCACGATGCTCTTGGTCAGCTCCAGCACCTTCTCCGCCGTGGCAGGGTCCAGGGCTGCGGTGTGCTCGTCCAGCAGCAGGAGCTTGGGGGTGACGAGGGTGGCCATGAGCAGGGTCAGCGCCTGCCGCTGGCCGCCGGAAAGCAGGCCCACCGGCTGCTTCATCCGGTCCTCAAGCCCCATATTCAGCAGGGCAAGTTTTTCCCGGAACAGCTCCTTATCCTTGCGGGAGATGCGGGAGAAGATGGCGTGGGGAGCAGTTCCTGCCCGGAGATAGGCCAGCGCAAGGTTTTCCTCAATGGTCATATTGGGGGCCGTGCCCTTGAGGGGGTCCTGGAACAGGTGGCCGATGACCTTGCTGCGCTCATACTCGGGCGCAAAGGTAATGTCCTGCCCGCCCAGCACGATGCTGCCCTCGTCGGCAATGAAACCGCCGGTGATGGCGTTGAACATGGTGGATTTGCCCGCGCCGTTGGAGCCCACGATGGTGGCAAAGTCGCCTGCCTCCATGTGCAGGCTCACACCGTTCAGGGCCACCTTTTCGTTGACGGTGCCGGGGTTAAAGGTCTTGTGCAGGTTGTTCAGCTCCAGCATTTCCATCTCAGTGCACCTCCTTCCGGGCATTGTGCTTGCGCTGCTCAAAGGCGAACTTTGCCCGGATGGCGGGCATCGAGATGGCCACAGCCACGATGAGGGCGCTCACCAGCTTCATGGCAGCGGCGGGCACATTGAAGCGCAGGGCCACGGCCACGATAAAGCGATACAGGCAGCTGCCGAACACCACGCCCAGCACCCGGCGCACCATGGTGCGCTTGCCCACCAGCGTTTCGCCGATGATAAGGGAAGCCAGCGCGATGGTCACCATGCCGGTGCCCACGTTGATGTCGCTGCTCTTCTGGTACTGGGCCAGCAGGCCACCGGAAAGGGCAGTCAGTGCGCCCGAGATGCACAGGCCCACTGTGATGGTGAAGGCCGGGTTGATGCTGGAGGCCCGCACCATGGCGGCGTTGTCGCCGGTGGCGCGGATGGAAAGACCCAGCCGGGTGCCCAGGAAACCCACCATGGCGGCACAGGCGAGTACAATGACCGCCGCCGCGATGACCAGCTTATACCAGCCGCCCGTAAAGGCCAGCGCGGATTTTGCCAGCGAGAATACCGTATCGGTCTTGACCAGGGACATCGTGGACGAAAAGCCCATGACCGCCAAATTGATGGTGTACAGACCGGTGTTCACGATGATGCCTGCCATGATGCTCTCAACGCCCAGACGTGTCTGCAAAAAGGCGGTGACAAAGCCCGAACACACACCCGCCGCCATGGCCGCGAACAGGGCCAGGATGGGGTGGCCTGTCAGCGCCACCTGGCAGGCCACGGCACAGCCAAGGGTGAAGCAGCCATCGGTGGACAGGTCTGCAATGTTCAGGATCGAATAGCTCAGAAACAGCGCCAGCGCCACCAGACCGTAAATGCAGCCCAGCTCCAGCGCCGTCTGGATCACGTTGAGCGAAAAGATACTCGCCAGCATGGTTGATGTACTCCTTTTTAGAAATTCTCCTGCGTGGTCACTACCACAATTTCGGTGCAGTAGGGCTTGAAGGCTTCCTTAACGGTGTCGAGGTCAAGGCTCAGTGCCTCACAGCTCTCGGTGTTGATGGTGACGATGCCGTTATCGAAGGTCTGGTAGGGCAGGTCTGCGGGGGTCTTGCCGCCGCAGAGCAGCTCCACCACCATATCGGCGGTGGCCTCGCCCAGCTGGACGTAATCCACGCCGTAGCCCACAAAGGCACCGTTCAGTGCAAAGCTGTCCGCACCGGTGAAGTGCTGGATCCCTGCCTCCAGGAAGGTCTCATAGATGGACAGCTCGGCGGTCATCACGGTGTTGTCGGTGGGGGTGAACACTGCCTTGACACCGGCGGCCACAAGGGCCTCGGCAGCCATCTGCACCTCAGCGGTGGTGGTACCGTTCTTTTCAATGTACTTGATGCCCTTGCTGTCGCAGAACGCCTTGGCATCGGCGATGGCCTGGGTGGAGGCATCCTGGCTCAGGTCGTACAGCAGACCGATGGTGTCGATGTCGGGGTTGATGGCAGTGATGAGGTTCATAATGGCCTCGGTGTTCAGGGCATCGGAGGTGCCGGTGATGCCCTCTTCCCCGTCAAACCCGGCGGAAACAGGGTCGGTGACGGCAGAGTAGACCACAGGGATGTCGGTATCTTCCACAGCGGCCAGCATGGTGGCGGCAGTGGGGGTGGCCACGGCCACAATGACATCCACCTGGTCGGCCACGAGGTCTGCACCGATCTGGTTCAGGTTGGACTGGTCAGCCTGGGCGTTGGCGTAGTAATCGGCATAGTCGAAGGTCACGCCCTTCTCCGCGCCCACCTTATCCAAGCGGCTCTCAACAGAGGCCACGATCTGGTTCAGGGATGCATGATCCACATAGTTGACGATGCCCACTTTAAAGGTCTGGCCTGCTTCAGAAGCGGCGGCAGCGGAACCGGCAGCGCTGGAAGCGGTGCTGGATGCTGCGGCAGAAGAGCCGGAGGAGCCGCAGCCGGTCAGGCCCAGTGCGGATACGACAGCGGCTGCGGCGGCAGCCTTCAGGAAGCTGCGGCGGGAGATCATGTTCATGGTTTTCATAGCGGTTGCTCCTTTCCCGGAGCGGGCGGCCCAAAAATAAATAAAACCCGCTCCACCTGCGGAACGGGTAAAATAAAAACGGCCCCGTCCCTGTGTGTTCAACCACAAGGACAGAGTCGAGAAATTCGAATCTGCGGTGCCACCTTGCTTGCTCCGCTCGTCTTCCCACCACGGAAAACTGCAGGAGCCCCTCAACGGAGAGCCAACACTCCCCTGCCCTGTAACGGAGGCTTCCGTCCCAAGCTACTAAAGGCACTGCCCTGTTCGCCCGGCCCTCGGCGGCCCACGAACTCTGCCCCGCTCTCTGCCCGTTTTCACCATTCGGGCTCACTGTAAGTGCGCTTGCAGGTTCTCTTCCGCCTCATCGGTTTGTTGATTGCATTATACGCTTTATTTTCATAAAGTCAAGAGGGAATTTTTCATTTTTTTGACCGCAAAGATGAAATGTTTCCCGGATGCTCCTCAGCGCCCCTCCCGCCCGGATCTCCACGGTGCGGCCCGGGCAGCTCTGCCGGGGCAAAAGAAGCCTTCTTCCTGCCATAGGTCATACTTTCTCCCCTCTCCGGGACGCATTTCCACTTTCAGTATCCCCGTTGCTGCGCACAAAGTTCATGGTTCCAACCACAGGTTTCAGACTATTTTTATTCTTTTCCCGAGTTTTGCTCTAAATTCTCTCCAAAAGGCTTGACAGGAAAATGTTTTTTGCGATAAACTAATCTTATGAAACATTTTCATTGTATCCAACGATGTCAAACAAGCAACTCGGAGAGGACACTATCACCATGTCGATAACCCTGAATCCCGTCAACGAAGCCGCTTTTCAGAAAGCTGTACAGTCTCTGGAGACCCTGAACCGGGCCGCCGTGTTCCATCCCACCGGCACCGGCAAAAGCTGTATTGCCTGGAAGGTGGTGGAGGCTCACCCCCAGACCACCTTTTTCTGGCTGGTGGCCGGTGCACAGCGTCTGGCCCTGCGGCAGGCAGAGCTGACACGCTACAACGGCGGCACCCTGCCCGGCAATGTCCGCTTCTGTGATTGCGAAAAGCTGGCCGCTGCCACCCCGGAGCAGTGGGTGCGGCTGGGGGAGCAGAAACCCGGCTGCGTCGTGCTGGACTGCTACCATGAGTTGAGCGCCGTGTGTTGGGCACAGTCGGTGCAGAAGCTGCTGCGGATGTGCCCCCAGGCAAAGGTGCTGGGGCTGGGTGTGCCCAACGGTGCCCCCGTCTGCGCCGCCGCGCAGGAGCTGTTTGCCGACTGCATCGTCTCCCACATGACTGTGGCCGAGGCCATGGCCGCCGGGACCATGCCGGTGCCCTCAGCCTATGCGGCCCTGCTCTGGCCTCAGGAGGAGGAGCTGGCCACCCTGCGCGCCCGGATCAAAAACCTGTGTATGCCCAAGGGCGACACCTCCCTGCGCGTTCAATATGAAGAACTGAGCTGGTCTCTGCGTCAGGTGGAGAACCTGACCGTTCTGCTGCCCCGCCTGCTCAGCGATACCAGCGGCCATTATCTGGTCCTGTTTGAATCCGCCGCCTATCAGGAAAAGCTGGGCGTGGAGCTGGAACAGCTGCTGCGCACTGTGGACCCTGCCGTCCGCTTTTACGCCGCGGATCACGCCTGCTTTGCGGATTCTGCCGCTGTGGAGACGTTCCTCTCCGATACAGCCCCCGGCCCCAAGGCCCTGCTCTGCGTCAACGCGCCGGGGGTCCAGCAGCCGCTGGAGGGGCTGGCCGGGGTCATTCTGGTGCGCCAATCCAGCCTGATGTCCACCTTCAAGCAGATGCTCTGCCGCGCGCTGGTGGCTGCAGGCAGCCGCAGCGTGCCGGTGTTTGACCTTGTGGCGCAGTTCGAGGGGCTGGGCAACGGCCGTACCCTGCAGCGTGACTGCACCGAGGCCATGACCAGGGCCGGCAGCAAAACGCCGGGCTTCCGGCAGGAGCGCCCCATGCAGCAGACCTACCGCCTGTATGGCAAGCTGCGCCGGGAGATGGAGGCCCGCTGGGAGGTGCTGTGCCAGGCTGCCGCCGATGCCGCCGCCAAAGAGGGCACCCTGGAGCTGCCCCGGAGCTATACCATCCACAGCGGCGTGCCTGTGGGCAAGTGGCTCGAGCTCCAGCGGCAGGTACAGGCCGGGCAGCGCCCGGGCCGCCTGACAGCGGAGCAGGCCGCCAAGCTGGAAAAACTGGGCATCCGCTGGAACCACCGGCTGGAAGCTGCCTGGGAAAAGGGCTTTGCCTCCGCACAGAAATACCGCACAGAGCACGGTGACCTTCTGGTGCCGGTGCGCTACCGCGATAAAAATGATTTTGCACTGGGCGAATGGATCGTCTACAACCGCCAGCGCTATCTGGGCGGCAACCTGACCCAGAACCGCATCGAGCGGCTGGAAGCCATCGGCATGGTGTGGAGCACCTCCAACGACCTGTGGGAGCAGAACTATGCCGCCGCCACCCAGTATTATCTGGAACACGGCGATCTGGAAGTGCCCATCAAGTACGAAACGCCCTCCGGCTTCGGTCTGGGGGTCTGGCTGGGAGCCCAGCGCGCCGCTCACAAGGCAGGCGAGCTGCCTCAGGAACAGTTGGAGCGGCTGGACGCTCTGGGCATGGACTGGACCAACCGCAACGACCGCAAGTGGATGTCCCTGTACGATGTTGCCGCCGCCTACTACCATGAGCACGGCAACCTGAACGTCCCCTCGGAGTATGTCACGCCGGACGGAGTGCTGCTGGGCAAGTGGGTGGCGCGCCAGCGCTATGCCTACCTGAACCCGGACCGCTCCAGCGCCCGGGTCACCCCTGAGCGCAAGGCCCTGCTGGACAAGCTGGGCATGGTGTGGGAAAAGTACGACCCCTGGCAGGAGCGCTATGATCTGGCTCTGGCCTACAAGACAGAGCACGGTGATCTGGAGATCCCCTCTGTCTACAAGACCGCCGACGGTGTTTGGCTGGGCAGCTGGGTCAGCCGCCAGCGGCAGACCCTGAACTCCGGCAGCAGCGCCCTGAGCAGCGAGCGTCGCAAGCTGCTGCGCACCCTGTTCAAGGGCGAGCGCCGCCCCAGTGATCCCGCCGCTGACCACGGCACCGTGCGCGAGGCCAACTGGGAGCGGAACTTCCGCAGTGCCGCCCGCTACGCCCGCAAATACAAGCACCTGCTGGTCCCCGCCAGCTATGTGGACAGCGACGGTGTCCGGCTGGGCGTGTGGATCTCCAACCTGCGTGCAGCCCGCAAGAACCGTCCGGATTCCTATCAGGTCACGCCCGCCCATATCAAAAAGCTGAACAGCATCGGCATGGTGTGGGATGCCCGGGATGCCAAGTGGGGAACCGCCTATCAGCAGGCCAAAGCCTACTACAAGGCCCACGGCAACCTCCACGCCGCCGCCAACTACAAATCCGACGAAACCGGCTTCTGCCTGGGCGACTGGCTCCGCCGGATGCGGGAGTGGGATACCATCCACGACCCCAAACTCACCCCTGAGCGCCGCGCAATGCTGGATAAGATCGGGATGGAGTGGAGCGAATAAGAGAAAAAAGCCACCGGTTTTTGCCGGTGGCTTTTCTGATACAGATTACAGCTGATCCAGCTCCTGCTGCAGCTGGGCCAGCGCATTGCGAATGGGCAGATGCTGGGGGCAGGCCGCCTCGCACTTGCCGCAGCGGACACAGTGGCTGGCCTTTTCGGCATCGGGGAAGCGGGCTTCCCACTGGTGCTTGATGGCCTCGGGCTGGCCGAACATCCCCAGCTTGTTCCAGATGCTGAAGTTGTCCGGGATGTCCACCCCCATGGGGCAGGGCATACAGTACCGGCAGCCGGTGCAGCCGATCTTGATGCGGCTGTGCAGGAAGGCGGCGGTCTGCTCCACCGCGGCGGTCTCTGCAGCGGTCAGCGGCTCAAAGCGGGCAAAGGTGGCCAGGTTATCCGTGAGCTGATCCTCGGCACTCATGCCCGAGAGGATGACATGGACGTTCCGGTGGCTGCCCACCCAGCGCAGGGCCCAGGAGGCATCCGAGGCTTCGGGCCGCAGGGCCTTGAGGGGTGCTTCGGCCTCCGGGGGCAGGTTGGCCAGCGTGCCGCCCTTGATGGGCTCCATGATGATGAGGGGGATGTTCAGCTCCTCGGTCAACTGATAGCCGCGGTCACCCGAGATCTCCTCGGCACGGTCATCGGTGTCCAGATAATTATACTGCAGCTGGCAGAAATCCCAGGGCTGATCCCGCAGGATGTGCTCAAGGCCCGCCGCGTTGTCGTGGCAGGAGAAGCCGAAGCTGCGGATGCGGCCCAGCTTTTTCTGCTCCCACAGCCAGTCCACGATGCCCATTTCCTTGGCCCGGTCGTACCGGGCGGCGTGCAGGGAGTGCAGCAGGTAGAAGTCGATGTACTCCACGCCCAGCCGCCGGAGCTGCTCTTCAAAGATATGCTGGGCCTCCTCCAGGCTCCCGCACTGCCACAGCGGCATCTTGGTGGCCAGATAAAAGCTCTCCCGGGGCCACTTTGCAATGACCCTGCCCACAAAGGGCTCGCTCTGGCCGCCGTGGTAGGGGTAGGCGGTGTCAAAATAGTTCACGCCCGCATCCCGCGCGGCGTTCAGCAGCGCTTCGGCCCGGGGCTCGTCAATGGCTCCCTCCGGTGTGGTGGGAAACCGCATACAGCCATAGCCCAGCAGGGAGGTGCGGATGCTCTCCCCTGCGCCGTTCTGCTTTTTCCATGTTCTGTATTCCATCTCTTTTGTGCAGCTGGCTGCCGTGTTCCAGCCGCTCCTCCTTTTGTCCCCCAGTATACCGGAAAAATCCCGCGCTGACAAGAAAGATGTTCCGCTTCTTGTTCTGCCGCCGGAAATATGGTATACTTATAATCCAAATTTTATCATGTTATCAACTAAATCAGATAGCGCTAAGGAGTATCATGGAACCTTTCAACACCCCTTTGAAGATCAGGGAGATCTCCCTGCCCCACCGGGCAGTGTTCGGCCCCATGGCGGGCTTTACCGATGCCCCGGCCCGGCGGCTGATGGCCCAGCACGGAGCCGGTTTTACCGTCAGTGAGATGGTGTCCAGCCGGGCGCTGGTATACGGCGACCACAAAACCGTCAGCCTGCTCAAGGCCGAGCCCAACGGTGCCCCCTACGGCGTGCAGATCTTTGGCGAAGTGCCCGAGATCATGGGCCAGGCCGCTGCCGCCGTGGAACAGTACGCGTTCGATTTTCTGGACATCAACATGGGCTGTCCGGCCCCCAAGATCGTCTCGGGCGGGGCAGGCAGCAAGCTGATGCTTGACCCCGACCGCTGCGGCCGCATTGTGGAGGAAGTGGTCAGAAACACCTCCCGCCCCGTCACCGTGAAGATGCGCAAGGGCTGGGACGCGGAGCACGTCACGGCCGTGGAATGCGCCAAAGCCTGTGAGCAGGCGGGCGCGGTGCTCATCGCCGTCCACGCCCGCACCCGGGAGCAAATGTACACCCCGGGCATCGACCCGTCCATCATTGCGGCGGTGAAGGATGCCGTCCACGTTCCCGTACTGGGAAACGGCGATATCCGCACCGCCGAGGATGCTGTGCGGATGGTGGAGGAGACCGGCTGCGACGGCGTGATGATTGCCCGGGCTGCTCTGGGCGACCCCTGGCTCTTTGAGCGGGTGAACGCCGCGCTGGAGGGCCTGCCCGCCCCCAAGGAGCCGAACCTGCAGGCCCGGATGAACGCCCTGCGCCGGCAGGTGGAGGAGATGGTGGAGCAGAAAGGCGAGTTCGTTGCCATGCCCCAGGCCCGGGCCCAGACCATGCACTACATGAAGG
>OODJ01001838.1_pt1 | contig 15486 bp, 9 predicted proteins | sample 1671611 | NCBI WGS metagenome assembly OODJ01 (sample SAMN06348174, study PRJEB24527) | human gut metagenome | biome: human gut; feature: ankylosing spondylitis patient; material: feces | host: Homo sapiens | place: China | collected 2015-10 | reverse complement strand
TCTGGCGCAGCTCGATGCGGGTGTGGAAGATGCCGGCCAGATCCTTGACCAGTTCGCGGAAGTCCACCCGGCCATCGGCGGTGAAGTAGAACATGATCTTGGAGCGGTCAAGGGTGTACTCGGCCTCCACCAGCTTCATTTCCAGGCCGTGGCGGGCAATGCACTCCTGGCAGGTGTGGTAGGCGCGCTTCTCATCCTCGCGGTTCTGACGCATCCGGCGCACATCCACGCTGTCGGCCATCCGGGTGATGGGCTTGAGCGCCTTGGAAACGGCGCTGTCGGCGATCTCTTTCACGCCCTGCACCACCTCGCCGCACTCAATGCCGCGGGCGGTCTCCACGATCACGTATTCGCCGGTTTTGATGTCGGCCCCGGCAGGGTCGAAATAATAGCTTTTGCCGTTTTCCTTGAAACGGACAGAGATGACTTTTTTCATACTGTTCCTCACAGGGGAAACTCCCCTATCTCGTAAAAAGGCCCGCAGAAGGGCCTAAAAATCCATTCTAAAGATTATTATAGCATAAACGTTGAAAATTGAACAGCCCTCTCAGGCTCACTTCGTTCGCCAGCCCAGGTTGTGGCTCCCAGCAGCTGCTTCGTGCAATTGCACTCGCACCTTGCTGGCCACTGCCCCAACAACTCCTCCCTCAATCCGCCACTGGCGGCGGTCGTCGTCGTTGCCCCCAAAGGGGGAGACGATAAAAAATTTTCCTCCTCTGCAACATTCCGCCCCGCTCATTCGTATCCCACTTGAACTCCGTCTGAAATTTGATCTCCAAAACGTCAAAAAACTGAGGTATCACCCGGATTTCACAAAAGATTTTCAAGATTTGCTAAAGAATCTCCGGGCAAGCCTTGCAAGCCCCGGAACCGGGTGTATAATAAGGGTATCGACTTTGAGCCGCTCTGAGAAAAAAGAGCAGCCGCGCAATGCGTGGGAAAACACAGAAACGGTAGGAAGAAATGGAAAAATTCAGCGTCAAAAAACCGTTCACCGTTCTGGTTGCAGTCATCATGGTCATTATGCTGGGCCTTGTGTCCGTGCAGAATATGCAGACCAACCTGCTGCCAAACGTGAACACACCGTACCTGATGGTGGTCACGGTCTATCCCGGTGCCAGCCCGGAGCGTGTGGAGAACGAGGTCTCCGACGTGATGGAGAGTGCGCTGGGCACCATCTCGGGCGTGAAAAACGTCACCGCCACCTCGGCAGAAAACTACAGTCTGCTGCTGATGGAGTTTGAGGACGATACGGACATGAACAGTGCCGTGGTCAAGGTGTCCAACAAGGTGGACCAGACCACCGCCAGCCTGCCAAGCACCTGCATGACCCCCTCCATCATTGAATATACCCTGAACATGAACGCTTTTATGACCGTGGCCGTCAGCCGCGAGGGCAGCGATTCCTATGAGCTGGCCGATTTCGTCAACGACACCATGGTCCCCTATATTGAGCGTCAGGGCGGCGTTTCCAATATTTCCGCCAATGGCCTGGTCACCCGGATGGTGCAGGTGCAGCTCGATCAGGAAAAGATCGATGCCATCAACGAAAAGCTGCTGGAAGTCATTGACGTGCAGCTGGCCGATGCAAAGGCCCAGCTGGATGATGCCGAGGCCCAGATCGAGGCAGGCAGAAAGGAGTACGAGACCCAGCTGGCCAATTACGACAAGCTGGTCAGCGATACCATCAACAGCCAGTACTCCGGCGAGCTGCAGGATTCCTTCATGCTGGTCAAGAAGCAGGCACAGGCCCTTCTGGAGAGCGTCAACCAGCTCATTGCCGTGGTCAACGAGCCTGAGATCCAGCAGGCCCTGATCGATGTGCGGGACGGCCTGCAGCGGGTCGTGGACAAGTTCAACGAGACCGGAATGCAGGATATCGATTCTCTGATCGAGATCGTGGCGGAGCTGCGCGATATCACCGATAAGCTGACCACCGCTTTGCAGGATCTGCAGCAGCGCCTGAACGCGCAGGGCGACACCGCCGGCACAACGGCCGGGGAGCTGGTCGATGACCTGCAGGTGCAGCAGAGCCTGAGCAACATTTATAACACGCTGGAGAGCACCATCAAGGCCATGGACGACGTGCCCGGCCTGATGGACCAGTTCACCCAGATCGTGGGCAGCTATTCCCAGCAGCAGCTGCAGGCCTATATCAAGTTCACCGAGGCCCGCGAGATGCTGAACGATTACGAGCAGCAGCTGGCAGATGCCAAGCAGCAGTATGAGGATGCCAAGCAGAAGGCCATGGAGAACTCCGACGTGGCCAAGATGCTGGATATCAACACGCTGGCACAGCTGATCTATGCCCAGAACTTCTCCATGCCCGCCGGTTATGTCAAGGATTCCAGCAACAAGTCCTGGCTGCTGAAGGTCGGCGAGGAGTACGACAGCATCGAGGATATCTCCGGTGCCCTGCTGCTCCATGTGGACGGCTTTGGCGATGTCCGCCTGTCTGACGTGGCCGATGTGCAGATCATCGACAACGCGGAAGACAGTTTTACCCGCCTGAACGGCGAGCGCTCCGTGGTGCTGAAAATCTTCAAGAGCAATTCTTCCAGCGCCGGTGAAGTTTCCGGCAACTGCAAGGCCGCCTTCAAGGAGCTGGAACAGAAATACGATGGCCTGCATGTGGTCGTGCTGTCCAACCAGGGCAACTACATCAGCATCATCGTCAGCAGCATCCTGAGCAGTATGCTCATCGGTGCGGCCCTTGCCATCATCGTGCTGGCCATCTTCCTCAAGGATATCAAGCCCACGCTGGTGGTCGGCATCAGTATCCCGCTGTCGGTGCTGTTTGCCGTGGTGCTCATGTACTTCACCGGTCTGGATATGAATATTATGACGCTGGCGGGCCTGTCCCTCGGCATTGGTATGCTGGTGGATAACTCCATCGTCGTCATCGAGAACATCTACCGTCTGCGCAGCCGCGGCGTGCCCGCGGCCCGCGCGGCGGTCCAGGGCACCAAGCAGGTGGGCATGGCCATCATGGCTTCCACCCTCACCTCTGTCTGCGTGTTCCTGCCCGTCATCTTCACATCGGGTGTCATCAAGAGCCTGCTGCAGCCCATGTCCATGTGCATCGGCTACTGTCTGGCTGCTTCCCTCATCGTGGCGCTGACGGTTGCCCCGGCGGCCTCCTCTACCCTGCTGAAAAACTCCAAGCCCAAAGAGCTCAAGTGGTTCGACAAGGTGCAGGAAAAGTACGTCAAGAGCCTGGAATGGTGCTTCCAGCACCGCTGGGCACCGTTGGGCGCGGCAGTGGTGCTGCTGGTGTTCTGCGGCTGGCGCGTGATGTCCATGGGCGTTGAGATGCTGCCCACCATCACCAGCAACGAGGCTATCGTCACCCTCTCCACCGAGAAGGATATGACCAAGGAAGAATCCTATGCCGTGGCTGAGAATGTCATTGATGCCCTGCTGGCTGTGGACAACGTGGAAGAGGTGGGCGTTACCACCGACAGCCGCGTGGCCGGAATGGATGTCGGCCAGCTGGGCCTGCCCCAGACCATCACCGACCTGCTGAACGCCGCCAACAGCTACGGCACCTACCAGATCAACGTGATGCTGGACGAGAGCCTCTCCTCCCGGCAGATCGAACAGGCCCGCGAGGCGCTGGAGGACGCTGTGAACGGCGTGGAGAACTGCACTGCCACCGTTGAGATCAGCGGAATGCAGGAGCTGACCAGCCAGCTGGATATGGGCCTGACTGTCCAGGTCTCCGGCAACGACATCGACACCATGACCGCCCTCTCCGAGAAGGTGGTGGATATGGTCAACGAGATGGACGGCTTTACCAATGCAACCAACGGTCTGGGCAGCGGCGATGCCACCATCAACCTGCAGATCGACCGGGATAAGGTCCGTTCCTACGGCCTGACCGTGGCGCAGGTCTACCAGCAGATCGCCGCCAAGCTGACCACCACCACCACGGCCCAGACCCCCGTTGCCATTGATGGCTCCACCATGAACGTCCAGATCAGCAACAATCTGGACCCCATGACCAAGGAAAACATGATGGATATGACCTTTACGACCTCCGTCATGGCCGCCGACGGTACCACCGAGACCGGCACCTGCACGCTGGGCGATATGGCTACCTGGGTCACCGGCTCCACCCCGGACTCCATCACCAGCAAGAACCAGACCCGCTATATCAGTGTGACGGCGGACGCGGTGGAGGGCACCAATACCACCACCGAGACCCGCGCACTGGAAAAGAAGCTGAACGAGTTTGCCGCATCCGATGAAATGCCCGAGGGCTGCAGCTTCTATATGGGCGGCGGCTCTGAGATCAACGGCATGGTGGTGGATCAGATGGGTCAGTGGATGTTCCTGGCTCTGCCCTTCGTCTACCTTGTTATGGTGGCCCAGTTCCAGAGCCTGCTCTCCCCCTTCATCGTTCTGTTCACCATTCCGCTGGCCTTTACCGGCGGCCTGCTGGGCCTGCTGCTCACCGGCCAGCAGCTGACTATGATCTCCCTGATGGGCTTCATCGTTCTGATGGGCACGGTCGTCAACAACGGCATCGTGTTCGTGGATTACGCCAACCAGCTGCGCATCGGCGGCATGGAGCGCCGCGCGGCCCTGATCGCCACCGGCAAAACACGAATGCGCCCCATCCTGATGACCACCCTGACCACCGTTCTGGCCATGCTCCAGCTGGTGTTCAGCGGCGATATGGCCAGCCAGCTGATGAGCGGCATGGCCATCGTCATCATCTTCGGCCTGACCTACGCCACCCTGATGACCCTGTATGTTGTGCCCCTGATGTACGACATCCTCTTCAAGAAGCCGCCGCTGAACGTGGATATCGGCGATGAGAACCTTGACGACATCCCCGATGATGCCGCCGAGTATATCGCCCAGAACACCGCTCAGCCGGAGTAAGAAAACTTCCCCAAAGCACCCTTCACAGCCATGTGAGGGGTGCTTTTTGTCAATCTGCTAAAAAAATCGTCGCAGCTTTGGAACAGTCTCCAAAAATTGAGGAATTCAATAAAAAATATTGACAGGGGGGGGGGGGAGATGTAAAATGAGGTCACACTACGGAAGGTGTAGGGGTATGCTTTCTGTGTGGTAAAATATCATTTTACATTGGAGGTTCTACAAATGAAAATGCTCAAGAAAATGGCCGCCCTTCTGCTGGCCGGCGTAATGGCTCTGGCACTGCTCACCGCTTGCGGCGATGACAGCGCACCTTCTTTCGCACAGAAGACTGAAGATGCAGCTTTTGGTGCTATGAAGCAGGCCACAGGTATTCAGGTAAATGATGCAGATTTGAAGAAACTCGCTGAGAGCAAGATTGATTTGATCGACACCGAGAAGGGCACTTTTGATTCTCGGAAATCCTACTCCGTTGAGGATTACGAAAAGTTCCAGCAAGATATTTCGACTGGTAAGGGTTCTATGACGATGGCATTGCCTCTGATGAAGGATGGCAAAATGCAGAATGGCATCTATGAAGTAATGGAAATTACTGCAGATAACATTGGAAGTCTGAATCAGGGTACGGATACTATGCAAGATTTGCTGGATGGAATGGCAAGTGCATATGGTGTGTCTGTCAAAATTACGAAAATTGGTGTTGCAGCTAAGACTGTAAATGGAAAGACTTACGCTGCAGTTGCAATGACTTATGAGGTTACTGCAAAGCCCCAGCAGTAATATCTAATCTGACATACAAGCCCCGGAGCGCCTACCCCTGGCCCTCCGGGGCTTTTTTCTGCCTATGGGGCAGAATTTACAAAAAAACTCTCGAAATATTGGATAGATTCCCTTAAAAAATGCCAACACAGAAGGAGAAAATTGTGATATAATCAAAACAATAAAGGATAAAACAGAGAGTGTGCTGTCCCCAAAAAATACAAAAGGAGGCGAGCCCTATGGCACAGTTTCTCTCCAAGCCCTTTGGCATGACCCCAAACGGCGAAAAGATCAATGAATACATCATCTCGAACCCCGGCGGGCTGGCGGTCAGTGTGCTGAACTACGGCTGTATCATCAAGAATATCTGGGTGCCCACCAAGCGCGGGCCGGTGGATGTGGTGCTGGGCCACGATACCTACGCCGATTACGTCAAGGACTTTGAATCGTCCGGCAGTACCTGCTGCGGCGCGTTCGTGGGCCGGTACGCCAACCGCATCGAGAATGCCGTGTTCAACGTGGGCGGCAAGACCTATCAGCTGGAAGCCAACAACGGCAAAAACCACCTGCACGGTACCTTCCCGCGCAAGCTGTATGAGGTAAAGGCCTTTGGCGATACCCTGCTTCTGGAGGCCGAAAGCCCCGATGGAGAGGATGGTTTCCCGGGAAATCTGAAGATCTCGGTGCGGTATATCCTGACCGAGGACAACGCCCTGCGGATGGACTACCGTGTCTCCTCCGATGCCGACACCATCATCAACCTGACCAACCACACCTACTTTAATCTGGATGGCGGCGGCGATGTGCTGGGCCAGAAGCTGCGCATCTATGCGTCCCGCTATCTGGAGGGCAACAACGAGACCTGCCCCACCGGCAATATCCTGCCCGTGGCGGGCACGCCGATGGATTTCCGGGCGGGCAAGCCCATTGGCCGGGACATCGACACCGGCTTTTCCCAGACCACCATGGTGGGCGGCGGCTATGACCACTGCTTTGTCATCGACAGGGGCCGCGGGGCCAGCCAGAGCCTGTGCGCCTGGGCTTCCAGCGATAAGACCGGCATCAGCATGAAGGTCTATACCACCCAGCCCGGCGTGCAGCTCTACACCGGCAATTTCCTGCAGGACTGCCCTGCCCCCGGCAAGGGCGGCGTGCCGATGCAGAAATACGGTGGCTTTGCGCTGGAAACCCAGCATTTCCCCTGCAGCCCCTCCCACCCGGAGTTCCCCTCCACCGCCCTGCGGGCCGGGAAAGTGTTCCGCGCCAACACCACCCTGCGGTTCTTCACCGGCAAACAGTGCGGGAAACTGTAAAATGCAGCCCTCTCATTCAAAGCCTGACAGCTTTGCCCGGGAGGGCCTTTTTCTCTGATTTGCACAAAGCGTTCCATCACTCCATGTGCAAAACACAAAAAACGCTTGTAAATCAATGCGCGGAAAAATAAATGGAAACAAAAATCCATCCTTATAAAATTCCCGTTACTTGATTCTGCGGCCAAAACGTTGTATCCTTGTGGCAGAAGGCGGGCCTGCCCCGCGCAAGCAACTTTGGTGACGAGAAGAGAGGTACTTTTATGGCAATTTTGGTTTCCGGCGGTGCCGGTTATATCGGCAGCCACACCTGTATCGAACTGCTGAACGCTGGCTTTGACATCGTGGTGGCAGATAACTATTACAACGCTTCCCCCGTGGTGCTGGATCGGGTCAAGCAGATCACCGGCAAGGACTTCCGGTTCTATCAGGCCGATATGACAAAGCACGAGGACGTGGAGAAGATCTTCACCGAGTGCCCTGATATCGATGCTGTCATCCAGTTTGCCGCCTATAAGGCTGTGGGCGAGAGTGTCTCCAAGCCCATCGAGTACTACTACAACAACCTCAACTGCACGCTGGTCATTCTGGACGTGATGCGCCGCCACAACTGTCGCAACTTCGTGTTCAGCTCCTCCGCCACCGTCTACGGCGACCCCGCCAGCGTGCCCATCACCGAGGACTTCCCCGTGGGTGCCACCACCAACCCCTACGGCACCACCAAGGCCTTTACCGAGCGCATCCTGACCGATGTCTGCAAGGCTGACCCCACCCTGAATGTGGCCCTGCTCCGTTACTTCAACCCCATCGGTGCCCACAAGTCCGGCCTGATCGGCGAGGACCCCAACGGCATCCCCAACAACCTGATGCCCTACATCGCCAAGGTGGCCGTGGGCAAGCTGGAAAAGGTGCACGTCTTTGGCAATGACTACCCCACTCCCGACGGCACCGGCGTGCGCGATTACATCCATGTGGTTGACCTGGCCCGGGGCCATGTCTGCGCCATCAAGAAGCTGCAGACCAACTGCGGCCTGTTCATCTGCAATCTGGGCACCGGCCACGGCTACAGCGTGCTGGATGTCATCCATGCCTTTGAGAAGGCCTGCGGCAAGAAGCTCCCCTATGTGATCGATCCCCGCCGCCCCGGCGATATCGCCGAGTGCTATGCCGACCCCACCAAGGCCAAGAACGAGCTGGGCTGGGTGGCTGAGTATGGCATTGAGGAGATGTGTGCCGACAGCTGGAACTGGCAGAAGAACAACCCCGACGGTTACCACACCGTGAAGTAAACAGAACTGTTCTCAAAACGCACCTTTGAACGTGAAAATTCAGGGGTGCGTTTTCTTTTGCCCGGAAATCTGCCGGAACAGGAGAAAGATTTCTACAAAAAACAGCGGGGACAGGCGAGAATTTTTGCCGCTTCCTGCCTTGACAATGCCTTTGAGTTAGCTTATATTAAGACTGTTCACATACACTAACATTTTGTCGAAGGAAAGGCATCTGCCATGACATTAAAGGAACTGAAGATCGGTGAAAGTGCCGTGATCGATACAGTGGGCGGAACGGGAGAACTCCGCCAGCATTTTCTGGATATGGGGCTGATCCCCGGCGAGAAGGTCACGCTGGTGAAATTTGCGCCCATGGGGGACCCCATGGAGCTGCAGATCCACGGCTATGAGCTGACCCTGCGGCTGGATGATGCGGCACGGATCGAGATCACCCCGGCGGAAGCACCCGCAGCAGCTCCGGCACGGAAGGCTGGCCGGATGGTGGAGCACCCGGGCCTGGGCGAGGGCGGCCGCTACCACACCAAAAAGGGCGAACACCCGCTGCCGGAGGGAACGGTGCTGACGTTTGCGCTGGCCGGAAATCAGAACTGCGGCAAAACGACCCTGTTCAACCAGCTCACCGGCTCCAACCAGCATGTGGGCAACTTTCCGGGCGTGACGGTGGACCGCAAGAGCGGTGCCATCCGGGAATATCCCGATACCGAAGTCACCGACCTGCCCGGCATCTACTCCATGTCGCCCTATTCCAGCGAGGAGATCGTGACCCGCCAGTTCATCATCGGCGAAAAGCCCACGGGCATCATCAACATCGTGGATGCCACCAACATCGAGCGCAACCTGTACTTAACGATGCAGCTGATGGAGCTGGACACCCCCATGGTGCTGGCACTGAATATGATGGATGAGGTGCGCGGCAACGGCGGCACCATCAACATCAACGAGATGGAAGCGATGCTGGGCATCCCGGTGGTCCCCATTTCCGCCGCCAAGAACGAGGGCGTGGATGAGCTGGTGGATCACGCCATCCATGTGGCAAAGTATCAGGAGCGTCCGGGCCGGATGGACTTCTGCGGCGAGGATGACCACGGCGGTGCGGTTCACCGCTGCATCCACGGCATCATCCACCTCATCGAGGATCACGCCCGGGCGGCGGGGATCCCGGTGCGCTTTGCCGCCACAAAGCTGGTGGAAGGCGACCCCCGCATTGAGGAGGCCCTGAAGCTGGATCAGAACGAAAAAGAGATGATCGAGCATATCATCCTGCAGATGGAGCAGGAGCGCGGCCTGGACCGCGCCGCCGCCATTGCAGATATGCGGTTCCACTTTATCCATCAGCTGGTGAATCAGACCGTGGTAAAGCCCCACCAGAGCAAGGAGCAGCTGCGCAGCGCAAGGATCGACCGCTTCCTCACCGGAAAGTACACGGCGATCCCGGCATTCGTGGGCATCATGGCGCTGGTGTTCTATCTGACCTTCGGCGTGATTGGCGCGGGGCTGCAAGGCCTGCTGGAACTGGGCATTGAGAACCTGACGATCCTTGTGGACAATGCCCTGACGGCATGGAACGTCAACGATGCAGTGCATTCGCTGGTGATCGACGGCATCTTTACCGGTGTGGGCAGTGTGCTGAGCTTCCTGCCCATCATCGTGACCCTGTTCTTCTTTCTTTCCCTGCTGGAGGATACCGGCTATATGGCCCGCGTGGCCTTTGTGATGGACAAGCTGCTGCGGCGCATCGGTCTTTCGGGCCGCAGCATCGTGCCCATGCTCATCGGCTTTGGCTGCACGGTCCCCGGTGTGATGGCAAGCCGCACGCTGCCCTCGGAGCGGGACCGGAAAATGACCATCCTGCTCACGCCCTTTATGAGCTGCTCGGCCAAGCTCCCGATCTACAGCCTGTTTGCGGTGACCTTCTTCCCGGAGTACGCCGCACTGGTCATGGTGGGCCTGTATTTCCTGGGTATCCTTGTGGGCATTGGTATGGCCTTTCTGCTCAAGGGAACGCTGTTCAAGGGCGAGGCCGTGCCCTTTGTCATGGAGCTGCCCAACTACCGCCTGCCCGGCCTGAAAAATGTGGCCCAGCTGCTCTGGGAAAAGGCCCGGGATTTCCTCGAGCGTGCCTTTACGGTCATTTTCCTGGCAACCATCATCATCTGGTTCCTGCAGAACTTTGATTTCCAGCTCAGCCTGACTGCAGACCCGCAGGAGAGCATCCTGGCCTGGATCGCCAGCGGCATCGCGCCGTTGTTTGCACCGCTGGGCTTTGGCGACTGGCGGGTGTCCACGGCGCTGATCACCGGCTTTATGGCAAAGGAGAGCGTCGTATCCACCCTTACCATCCTGTATGGCTCCTCTGCCGCACTGGGCGCGGCGCTCAGCCCGGCGGCAGCGGCTCCCCTGCTGGTGTTCTGCCTGCTCTACACCCCCTGCATCGCCGCTGTGGCATCGGTCAAGCGGGAGATGGGCGGCCGCTGGGCCACTGTTATGGTTGTAAACCAGTGCGTTGTGGCATGGCTTGCCGCGCTCGTTGTGCGGTTCCTTGCCGTGGCGGTGCTGTGACCCTGTCCTGAAGCATATCAAAAGCCCGTACCGTGAAAATTTTCATGGTGCGGGCTTTTTGCGTTGGACAAAATATATGGATCAGGTGATTTTACGCCGCCTGCCCTTGACAACAGAGATTCCCTGTGCTAAAATACTTCAAAAATGAACAATACAAAAAGAGAGGAAGAGAGGCGCGCAATGCGTGAGCTGAACCCCAGTGTGGAATTTGCCAACAAGACGGGCCTTGCGTACAGCGCCGTCTGCAAGCCGCTGTGCCAGAAGCTGCACCTGCCGCAGACAGCGTTTGATATCCTGATGTTCCTTGCCAACAACCCCAACTACACGACCGCCCGCGATATCGTGGAGGTGCGCCACATCAAGGCGAACCTTGTCTCGGTGAATGTGGACAAGCTGGTGCAGGAGGGCTTTCTGGAGCGCCGGCCGGTGCCGGGCGACCGCCGCAAAACGGAGCTTGCCTGCACCGAAAAGGCGCAGTCCATCATCGAACAGGGCCGCAGGATGCAGGATGATTTCATCCGCCGCCTGATGGCAGGGCTGGAGGAAGAAAAACTCGAGATATTTTTTGAAGTCATCGATACGATGAGCGAAAATCTGGATGCGATCCTAGAAGGAGAAGAATAAGATGAACCTGCTGTTTACCATCATCGTTACCTTTTTTGCCGGAATGGGCGCGGGCCTGGGCACCGGCTTTGCGGGCATGAGCGCCGCCGCTGTCATCAGCCCGATGCTCATCACTTTCCTGGGGATGGACCCCTATATGGCAGTCGGCATTGCCCTTTCCTCGGATGTGCTGGCCAGTGCGGTATCTGCCTACACCTACCACAAAAACAAAAACCTGGATATTAAGAACGGTCTGATCATGATGGCCAGTGTGCTGCTGTTCACCGTGGTGGGCAGCTGGGTGGCAAGCCTGGTGCCTTCCACCACCATGGGCGGTTTCTCGGTGTTTATGACGTTCCTGCTGGGCATTAAATTCATCGTCAAGCCCGTTATGACCACCAAAGAAGCCATGCAGGGGGTCTCTGCTGAGAAGCGCGCCCTCCAGTCCATCGTCTGCGGTGTGGTCATCGGGATGATCTGCGGCTTTATCGGTGCCGGCGGCGGCATGATGATGCTGCTCATCCTGACCAGTGTGCTGGGCTACGAGCTCAAGACTGCCGTGGGCACCAGCGTGTTCATTATGACCTTCACCGCTCTGACCGGTGCGGCCTCCCACTTTGCCATCGGCGGCGCACCGGACTGGACCGTGTTTATCCTCTGCGTCCTGTTCACCCTGCTGTGGGCCCGCATCGCCGCTGTCTTTGCCAATAAGGCCGATGCCAAGACCCTGAACCGTGCAACCGGCATCGTTCTGGTCGTGCTGGGCATCGTGGTCATGGGCTTCAATTTCCTGACAAAATAAACTGCAAAAGAAAAGGGCCTGTCTTCCGAAATTCCTTGGAGACAGGCTCTTTTTGTTGTACTTTTGAAACTTACTTTTCTTCGATGGTGGAGTGCTCGATCACCCAGTCGGCGGCGCGGCGGATGGCCTCGCTGCGCTGCATGGCGGGGATGTTGGCGTTGGCCTTGACCTCTTCCAGCGTTTTCTTGGTGCGGTCGGCGCGCTCCTGCAGGTTCTTGGTGATCTCCTCATCGGTGGGCACCAGACCCTCGTTCTGGGCGACCTGCAGCAGAGCCATCCGGGCGCGGGTGTTCTTCTCGGCGGCGGCGTGAACGTTGGCCGTGAAGTTCTCGCGGGTCTGGTGGATCTGGCTCAGGTAGCGGTCCAGGCTCATGCGCTGCATCTGGAGCTGCTGCTGGATGTTCTGCATCTCCTGCTGGTAGGTGCTCTCCACCAGAACGCTGGGGAGCTCGCCCTCAGCGGCAGAGGCCAGCTGGGTCAACACCTGATCCTTGGCGCGGTTCAGGGCGCTGGCGTGCTTGCCGTCGTGCAGCTGCTTGCGCACCTGCTCCCGGAACGCTTCCATGGTGTCCACCTTGCCCACCTTCTTGGCAAAATCGCTGTTCAGGGCGGGCAGCTGGCGGACGCAGACATCGATCAGCTTGATCTTAAAGACAACAGGCTTTCCGGCCAGGTCCTTGACGTGATAGCGTACCGGGAAGGTGACGTTGATCTCGAATTCCTCGCCGCCCTTGTGGCCCAGAATGCCGTCCTCAAAACCCGGAATCATCCGGCCGCTGCCCAGCTGCAGGGTCTGGTTCTGTGCGGAACCGCCCTGGAAGGGCTTGCCGTCCAGCAGGCCCTCGTAATCGATGTGAACGATGTTGCCCTTGACGGCCGGGCCCTTGTGGGGCACCAGCTCGGCGGCAGCATTGCGGCGGCGCTCCAGCACGGCATCGATCTCTTTGTCGGTGACGGCGGGGGTCACGCACTCCACATGGAAGCCGGTGGTCTGGGTCAGGTTCAGCTCCGGCTGCAGCGGGGTGGTGGCGGTGGCTACAAAGCCCTCGTCCTTTTTAACGCTGACCAGGTCATAGCTGGGATCATCCACTGCCTTGAAGCCGTGCTCGGCCATGGCGGCCTCGTACAGGGCAGGAACATCGCGATCCATCAGGTCGTTGATGGCATCATACCAGAATGTGTGCTCGCCGCGGTCGGCCTCGATCTGAGCACGGTCGGCCTCGCCCTTGGCAAAGCCCTTGATGGTGTAGCTGGCGCGGGTGCGCTCATACACCGCATTGGATGCGGTCTCCAGCTCCTCAGCCGTTGCGCTGAAGGTCATCTTGCAGACACTCTTTTCGGGAGTTTCCACGCTTACCAGTTTCATAGGAATCCAACCTCCGTGTTGCCCCCAAAGGAGCGATTTCAAACATTAGTAAAGTTATTATAGCACAAGTGGGGCAAAAGCGGTATAATAAAAGAGAGAAAAAGTGCGAAGCGGGCGATTTTTGCCCAGCGGAGCACGAAAGGATGTGCATCGGATGCGCTTGTTTGACGTTCTCGGGCCGGTTATGATCGGCCCCTCTTCCAGCCATACAGCGGGTGCCGCCCGGATCGGCTACACGGCCCAGAAGCTTCTGGGCGAGATCCCGGCGCAGGCGGATATCGGCCTGTACGGCAGTTTTGCCACCACCGGAAAGGGACATGGCACGGATAAAGCCCTGGTCGCCGGCCTGCTTGGCCTGCGGCCCGATGATCCCCGCCTGCCCGATAGCTTTGCCCTGGCCGCAGAGCAGGGCATGGCATTCCGGATCCATCCTGTGGAATTGCGCTCTGCGCACCCCAATACCGCTGTTCTCACCCTGACGGGCCGGGAGGGGCGGGTGCTTTCCATGAAAGCCGCTTCGGTGGGCGGCGGGCGTATCCGCGTGACCGAGATCGACGGCGTGCCCGCCGATTTTGGCGGCGACAGCAACACCCTGATCATTCACAATGAGGACACCCCCGGCTGCATCGCCGAGGTGACCACCTGCCTTGCCGTGCGCAGGATCAACGTTGCATCGATGCAGGTGTTCCGCGCAGGAACCGGCGGCTATGCCGTTATGGTACTGGAGTGCGATTCCCACATCCCCCACCCACTGGAACGGAAGCTGGCGACCCTGCCCGGCATCCTGAAGGTGACCTGCCTGAACATCGACGAGCCCGAAGAAGACGCGGAGGAATGACCATGTCCTTTTTATCCTGTGAAGAAATGCTGGCTGCTGCCCGCAGCCAGAACCTCTCCCTTGCCGAGGCCATCCTGCGCAGTGATCTGGCCGAGAGCCGCCTGACCGAAGAGGCCAGCCGCCATGCCATGCACCACCTGTGGCATGTGATGGAGGCCACCAGCCGGGATTATGACCCTGCCCAGCGCAGCCGCAGCGGCCTGTCCGGCGGCGATGCCGCCAAGGTGGAACAGGCCCATCAGGCGGGCAGAAGCTATGGCGGGGATTACCTTGCAGAGGTGACCGCCGAAGCCCTCAAGACCGCTGAGTGCAACGCCTGCATGAAACGGATCGTAGCTGCCCCCACGGCGGGCAGCTGCGGTGTGCTCCCGGCGGTGCTGCTTCCCCTTGCCCGTGCAGGCGAGGCCGATGAAGAAGCCATCTGTGATGCCCTCTATGTGGCCGCAGGCTTCGGGCAGGTCATCGCCGCCCGGGCCACTCTGGCCGGTGCCGAGGGTGGCTGTCAGGCTGAGGTGGGAGCCGCCAGTGCCATGGCCGCTGCCGCCCTCTGCCACCTGAAGGGCGGCACGCCGGAGCAGTGCGCCGCCGCTGCCGCTATGGCACTGGGCAACCTGCTGGGCCTGGTCTGCGACCCTGTGGCCGGTCTGGTGGAGGTGCCCTGCATCAAGCGCAATGTTGTTGGTGCCGTGAACGCCGTTTCCTGCGCCAATATGGCGCTTGCGGGGGTGGATTACGCCATCCCCTGCGATGAAGTCATCGATGCCATGGGCCGCGTGGGCAGTCTGCTCTCCCCTGATCTGCGGGAGACCGGCCAGGGCGGCCTTGCCGCAACGCCGACCGGTGTCCGCATCGCCGAGCGTCTGGCAGAGGAAGCCTGAGGTCCGCGCGGAAAATATTGAAAAAACGAAAAGACGTACTTTTTCACACGAAAAAATAAAAAACGAAAATAAAATCAAAAAATCTGCAAAAAACTGTTGACAAACCCCGCCCTGCGTGATAAAATACATCTTGTTCCGACCGGAACGTATGCGTTGGTAGCTCAGCTGGATAGAGTGACTGACTACGAATCAGTA
>OODJ01001828.1_pt1 | contig 15557 bp, 9 predicted proteins | sample 1671611 | NCBI WGS metagenome assembly OODJ01 (sample SAMN06348174, study PRJEB24527) | human gut metagenome | biome: human gut; feature: ankylosing spondylitis patient; material: feces | host: Homo sapiens | place: China | collected 2015-10 | reverse complement strand
ATCCCCGCCTCCGTCAGGCCCATGATGGCCAGCCGGTGAAAGCACAGCCAGCCGGACGGCGTCTCGAGGATCTGAGACATGTCCGGTCCCCGGGACCGGGTTCGGTCAAAGAAGGGCAGAAGTTCCTCCTTGGTGTAGGTCTTTTTGGAAAAACCCATAATTGCGCACATAGATAGAAGCACCTCCGAAATAAAAAAGATCGCAGCTCCGTCCTGAAATTTCAGGACGAATAGCTGCGATCCGCGGTGCCACCTGACTTGCCCCCTGATCGGGGACCTCTTTGACTAGGCTCCAACAAGCCCGCGTGAGGTAACGGTCACGACTCGTTTCACTTACTGGCGGTCTCCCGCGTTCAGATCACAGCTACGGAGTGTTCTTCCCGCGGATTCTTTGGTACGGGGTTCTCACCATCCCCCGCTCACTGGCCCGGAACATCCGCGGTACTTTTCTCCATCAACGCCTTTGCTGATGTTAAAATTATGGTCTAAAGATTACCACTGGGGATATCCGCTGTCAATGTGGGAATATCCCAAAACCCAGCTGAAAATTTCCTGAAATTTCTCCATCCTTGTGTCAGGGGGATGTCCCATCTACCCAATGGAGCGTACCAGATTCGTGTAGCCGGTCAGATACCGGTCCACCTCCGCAGCGGCGGAGCGCCCTTCGGCGATGGCCCACACCACCAGGGATTGGCCCCGGCGCATATCGCCAGCGGCGAACACCTTGTCCGCATTGGCAGCATAGCTCCCCGGCGCTGTGCGGACCGTCCTGTCCGCCTCCACACCGAAGGCCTCGCACACGCCCCGCTCACACCCGGCAAAGCCGGTGGCGCCGATCAACAGCTGGCAGGGCAGGGTATCCCCCTCCGTGGTGACCACACCGGTCAGGGAACCGCTTTCCCCCGCCACCAGGCTCTGGACCTGGACGCCGAACCGCCGGGGATCCTGGCCCGTAACGGCCAGCGCCTCTTCGTGGGCGTAATCCAGCGGCAGGCTTCCCGCAGCGTCCAGGTAATCCGTCCGGGGACGGCGCACCAGCTGGGTCACGGAGCGGCAGCCTTGCCGCAGGGCGGTGGCCACACAGTCGCTGGCGGTATCGCCAGTGCCGATGATAACCACATCCAGCCCGGAGGCGGAGGGAACCGCCGCCTCCGCCTTGCCGAACTGAGCCCGCTCCACAGCAGCCTTCAGGTACTCGGTGCCGTAGCATACGCCGGAGATGCCGGTGGTGTCCAGTCCCAAGGGCCGGGGTGCTCCGGCCCCGCAGCAGAGGATCACCGCGTCGTACTCCGCCAGCAGCCGCTTTGCCACGGCACCCTCTGAGGCGTCCACACCGCAGACGAAGGTGACGCCCTCCTCGGTCATCAGGTCGATGCGCCGCCGGACCACAGATTTGGGCAGCTTCATATTAGGGATGCCGTACATCAGCAGACCGCCGGGGTGCTCCGCCCGCTCGATGACGGTGACCATGTGGCCCCGGCGGTTCAGCTGGTCCGCTGCCGCCAGGCCCGCCGGGCCCGAGCCTACCACGCAGACCTTCTTCCCCGACCACTGGGGCGGCCGGCGTGGGCGGAGCTTCCCGGCGCCAAAGGCCGCTTCGATGATGCTCAACTCATTGTCCCGGACCGTAATGGGGTCCCCATAGATGCCGCAGATGCAGGCGTTTTCGCAGGGGGCGGGGCACACGCGGCCGGTGAACTCCGGAAAGCTGTTGGCCTTCAGCAGCCGGCTGAGGGCGTGGCCCCAGTTGCCGGAGAGGATCATGTCGTTCCACTCGGGGATCAGGTTGTGGAGGGGGCAGCCGAAGGTCTTGCCCTCGTACATCATTCCGGTCTGGCAGAAGGGGACGCCGCAGTTCATGCAGCGGGCCCCCTGCTGGCGCCGGAGCTCCTCCGGCAGGGGGAGGTGGAACTCCTCCCAGTCATGGACCCGTTCCGCCGGATCCCGACAGGCGTCCTCCCGGCGGGTATATTCCAAAAAACCAGTGGGTTTTCCCATGTCGTCCAGCCTCCTCTCAAGCTCTGGTATTGGCGTAGAACGCTTCGATCTCCGCCTGCTCCCGGGTCATGCCCTTCTCCTCATACTGGGCGATGGACCGGAGCATCCGGTCGTAGTCCCGGGGCATGACCTTCTTGAAGCAGGGGATATAGGAGTGGAAGGCCGCCAGGATCTTCTTGCCCCGGGGGGAGCCGGTGGCGGCCACATGGGCCTCGATGAGGGACCGGAGCTCGGCGATGTCGTGGGGTTCCGTCAGGGTGTCCGTCATCACCTGGTCCTTGTTGAGGCGCATATAGAGGTCGTGGTGCTCGTCCAGCACATAGGCGATGCCGCCGGACATCCCCGCCGCGAAGTTCTTCCCCGTGGGACCCAGGATGACGCACCGGCCGCCAGTCATGTACTCGCAGCCGTGGTCGCCCACGCCCTCCACCACGGCGATGGCGCCGGAGTTGCGGACGCAGAACCGCTCGCCGGCCATCCCGTTGATGAACGCCTGGCCGGAGGTGGCGCCGTACAGAGCCACGTTGCCCACGATGATGTTCTCGCCGGGGTCGAAGGTGCTGTCCTTGGGTGGATAGAGTACCAGCTTGCCGCCGGAGAGGCCCTTGCCCAGCCCATCGTTGCAGTCGCCCTCCAGCTCCAGGGTCAGTCCTTTGGGGATGAAGGCGCCGAAGGACTGGCCTCCGCCGCCATGGCAGGTGATGACATAACTGTCATCCGGCAGGGAGTCCCCGCACTGCCGGGTGATCTCGGCGCCGAACAGCGTGCCGAAGGCCCGGTCCGTGGAGGAGACGGTGAGCTCCAACCGGCCGGTCCGCTTCCCCTTCAGCGTCTTGCCCAGTTTGGCCAGCAGCACGCTCTCATCCAGGGTCCGCTCCAGATGAAAGTCGTAAACATCTCCGGGATTGAAGTGGGACGGCCCGCCGCTCCAGGGATTTTCCAGCAGGCTGCGGAGGTCCAGGGTCTCCGCCCGGTGGGTCACCAGCTTCTCCCGGACCCGCAGTAGGTCACTGCGGCCCACCAGTTCATCCACGGTGCGGATGCCCAGGGCCGCCATATACTCCCGCAGCTCCTGGGCCACGAATTCCATGAAGTGGATCACATACTCCGGCTTGCCGGAAAAGCGCTTGCGCAGCTCCGGGTTCTGGGTGGCGATGCCCGCCGGGCAGGTGTCCAGGTTGCACACCCGCATCATGCAGCAGCCCAGGGCCACCAGGGGCGCGGTGGCAAAGCCGAACTCCTCCGCCCCCAGCATACAGGCGATGGCCACGTCCCGGCCGGTCATCAGCTTGCCGTCGGCCTCCAGGGCCACGTGGCTCCGCAGGCCGTTGGCGATCAGGGCCTGGTGGGCCTCCGCCACGCCCAGCTCCCAGGGCAGGCCCGCCCCGTGGATGGAGCTGCGGGGCGCCGCGCCGGTGCCGCCGTCATGGCCGGAGATCAGCACCACCTGGGCGCCGGCCTTGGCCACGCCGGCGGCGATGGTGCCCACCCCCGCCTCGCTGACCAGCTTCACGCTGATGCGGGCGCGGCGGTTGGCGTTTTTCAGGTCGTAGATCAGCTGGGCCAGGTCCTCGATGGAGTAGATGTCGTGGTGGGGCGGGGGGGAGATCAGCGTCACCCCCGGCGTGGAGCACCGGGTCTTGGCGATCCAGGGGTAGACCTTCTTGCCGGGCAGGTGGCCGCCCTCGCCGGGCTTGGCTCCCTGGGCCATCTTGATCTGGATCTCCTGGGCGCTGGTGAGGTAGGCGCTGGTGACGCCGAACCGGCCGGAGGCCACCTGCTTGATGGCGGAGCACCGCTCGTCCTTCAACCGCTCCGCGTCCTCGCCGCCCTCACCGGAGTTGGACTTGCCGCCGATGCGGTTCATGGCGATGGCCAGGCACTCGTGGGCCTCCTGGGAGATGGAGCCGTAGCTCATGGCGCCGGTCTTGAACCGGCGGACGATGGACGCCACGCTCTCCACCTCCTCGATGGGGATGCCGCCGTTCGGGTCGAACTGGAAGTCCAGCAGGCCCCGGAGGGTGTGGGGTTTGGCGGGCTCGTCCACCAGGGCGGAGTACTCCTTGAAGGTCTCGTAGCTGCCCTCCCGGACGGCCTTCTGCAGCAGCAGGATGGTCCGGGGGTTGTACATGTGGTCCTCCTTGTCCGGGCCGGACCGCAGCTTGTGGATGCCGGTGGAGTCCAGGGTGGAGTCGTAGCCCAGCCCCAGGGGATCGAAGGCCTGGTTGTGGTTCCACTCCACGCCCTCCTCGATCTCCGCCAGGCCGATGCCCTCCACCCGGCTGACGGTGTTGGTGAAGTACTTGTCCACCACGTCCCGGTTGATGCCCAGGCACTCGAAGATCTGGGCGGACTGGTAGGACTGGATGGTGGAGATGCCCATTTTGGAGGCGATCTTCACGATGCCGTGGAGGATGGCGCTGTTGTAGTCGTTGACGGCCGCAGTGGGATCCTTATCCAGCATCCCCAGGGTCACCAGCTCCTCTACGCACTCCTGGGCCAGATAGGGGTTGATGGCCTGGGCGCCGTAGCCCAGGAGGGTGGCGAAGTGGTGGACGTCCCGGGGCTCCGCGCTCTCCAAAATCATGGAGACGGCGGTGCGCTTCTTCGTCCGCACCAGATACTGCTCCAGGGCACTGACCGCCAGCAGGGAGGGGATGGCCACGTGGTTCTCGTCCACCCCCCGGTCCGACAGGATCAGGATGTTGGCGCCGTTCTTGTAGGCCCGGTCCACGTTGACGAACAGCCGGTCCAGGGCATTGGCCAGGGGAGACCCCTTGTAGTACAGCAGGGAGATGGTCTCCACATGGAAGCCGGGCCGGTCCATGTAGCGGATCTTCATCAGATCCACGGAGGTGAGGATGGGGTTGTGGATCTGGAGGACCGTGCAGTTCTCCGCCTTCTCCTCCAGCAGGTTGCCGCCGGAGCCCACGTACACCGTGGTGTCGGTGACGATCTCCTCCCGGATGGCGTCCATGGGGGGATTGGTCACCTGGGCGAACAGCTGCTTGAAGTAACTGAACAGGGGCTGGTGCTTTTCCGACAGCACCGCCAGCGGTGTGTCCACGCCCATGGCGGAGGTGGGCTCCGCCCCGTCCCGGGCCATGGGGAGGATGGCGTCCTTCACCTCCTCATAGGTGTAGCCGAAGGCCTTGTACAGCCGGTCCCGCCACTCCTGGGAGGCCCGCTCCACCCGCCGGTTGGGGATGGGGAGATCCCGCAGGTGCACCAGGTGGGCGTCCAGCCACTCGCCGTAGGGCTGCTGGCAGGCGTACCGCTCCTTCACCTCCGCGTCGTCCACCAGCCGCTCGGTGGTGAGATCCGCCAGCAGCATCCGCCCCGGCTGGAGCCGGGACTTCTTCACGATCCGCTCCGGCGGGATGTCCAGCACCCCCACCTCGGAGGAGAGAATCAGCTGGTCATCGGTGGTGAGATACCACCGGCAGGGCCGCAGGCCGTTCCGGTCCAGCACGGCGCCCACCACGTCCCCGTCGGAGAACACGATGGCCGCCGGGCCGTCCCAGGGCTCCATCATGGTGGCGTAATAGTGGTAGAAATCCCGCTTCTCCCGGCTCATCTTCCGGTCGTTGGCCCAGGGCTCGGGAATGCACATCATCACCGCCTGGGGCAGGGGGATACCGTTCATCATCAGGAACTCCAGAGTGTTGTCCAGCATGGCGGAGTCGGACCCGCTCTGGTCCACCACCGGCAGGACCTTGTCCATCTCCGCCTCCAGCACCGGGGAGTGCATGGTCTCCTCCCGGGCCAGCATCCGGTCCACGTTGCCCCGGATGGTGTTGATCTCGCCGTTGTGGAGGATGTAGCGGTTGGGATGGGCACGCTGCCAGCTGGGAGTGGTGTTGGTGGAGAACCGGGAGTGGACCAGGGCGATGGCGCTCTCGCAGTCGCTGTCCATCAGATCCGCGTAGAACTTCCGTAGCTGCCCCACCAGGAACATCCCCTTGTACACGATGGTCCGGCTGGAGAAGGAGCAGATGTAGGTGTTGACATTGGACTGCTCGAACTCCCGGCGGACCACGTACAGCTTCCGGTCAAAGTCCAGGCCCTGGGCACAGTCCGCCGGCCGGGCCACAAAGCACTGGAAGATGCGGGGCATACAGTCCAGGGCCTTCCGGCCCAGTACCTCCGGATGGGTGGGCACCTCCCGCCAGCCCAGGAAGTCCAGACCCTCCTTGGCCGCGATGATCTCCAGCATCTTCTGGGCCTGGGCCCGCTTCAGGGCGTCCTCGGGGAAGAAGAACATCCCCACGCCGTAGTCCCGGGGGCCGCCCAGGTCGATGCCGTCGGCGGCGGCTGCCTTCACCATCAGCTTGTGGGGCACCTGGATCATCAGCCCCACGCCGTCGCCGGTCTCGCCGGAGGCGTCCTTGCCGGCCCGGTGCTCCAGCTTTTCCACGATTTTCAGGGCGTTGTCCACGGTGGCGTGGGACGGCGCCCCCTTCAGATTCACTACGGCGCCGATGCCGCAGGCATCGTGCTCCACCCGGGGATCATAGATCGGTATTTGTCTCTGGCTTGGTTCCATAACAGGAGACCTCCATTTCCTTTTGATACGTTCTCATGGTGCCGGCGGGCCTATCCGGCGTAGTGCTCCAGCACCAGCCGGGCGGTCTCCGCCAGCTTCAGCCCGGCGTCCATGCTGCGCTTTTGCAGAAAGCGGTGGGCCTCCGCCTCGCTCATGCGGTTGACCTCCATCAGCAGCTCCTTGGCCCGGCGGATCAGCCGGACCTCTTCCTCATCCCGCTGGGGCGGGGCCCGGCGGGGGCGCCGGGCCTCCTGCCGGCAGAGCATATCCAGCGTGGCGAAGAAGTCGGACCGGGCGGCGGGGGTGGGCAGCTTGAACAGGTTCTCCCCCTCGCAGAAGTCCAGGTGGGCGGCGGAGGCCAGCACCAGCAGCACGGCGGTGTCCCGGAGGCTGGCGGCCACCTCACTGGCCGTCATGTCCCGGAATTTGAAGCCGCAGACCACCACGGCCCCGCCCAGCTTCCGGACGGTGCGGATGGTCTCGCCTCCGCTGACGCAGCAGGCGGCGGGAGAGCAGCCGGCAGACTCCAGCAGCCGCAGGATGCGGCGCTGGGCCTCCTCGTTGGAAAAGGCCACCACGATCCGCTCCATATGCGCTCCCTCCTCTCGCAGACCTGTCCGCTCAGCAGGTGACCAGGTAGCGGTCCAGCTCCCACTGGGTCACCTGGGCCCGGTAATCCTCCCACTCCCGCAGCTTGCCGGTGACGTACTGCTCCGTCACGTGGCTGCCCAGGGCGGCGGTGACCACGCTGTCCGCCTCCAGGGCGTGGATGGCTGCCTCCAGAGAGGCGGGCAGCCGCCGGACCCCCTGAGCCTCCAGATCCGCCGCGATGGCGTAGAGGTTCTCGTTGCTCTCCGCCGGCGGCGTCAGCCGGCGCTGGATGCCGTCCAGCCCGGCGGCCAGGCACACGGCAAAGGCCAGGTAGGGGTTGCAGGAGGGATCCGGGCTCCGCAGCTCCACCCGGGTGCCCTCCCCCCGGGGCGTGGGGATGCGGATCAGGGCGGAGCGGTTGCCGGTGGACCAGGCCAGGTGGCAGGGGGCCTCATAGCCGGGCACCAGCCGCTTGTAGCTGTTCACCAGGGGGTTGGTGACGGCGCAGAAGCCCTGGACGTGCTCCAGCAGGCCCGCGATGAACTGATAGGCCAGGGGGGACAGGCTCCGGGGATCCGCGGCGTCGAAGAAGACGTTCTGCCCGTCCCGGAACAGGGACATATTCACGTGCATCCCGCTGCCGGCGGCGCCGTGGACGGGCTTGGGCATGAAGGTGGCGTGGAGGCCGTTCTTCTGGGCCAGGGTCTTGACCGCCAACTTGAAGGTCATGATGTTGTCCGCCGCCTGCAGGGCCTCGGTGTATTTGAAGTCGATCTCGTGCTGGCCGGCGGCCACCTCGTGGTGGCTGGCCTCGATCTCAAAGCCCATCTCCTCCAGGCACAGGCAGATCTCCCGCCGGGTGGACTCGCCGTGGTCCAGGGGGCCCAGGTCGAAGTATCCCGCCTCGTCGCTGGTCTTCGTGGTGGGGTTGCCGTCCTCATCGGTCTGGAACAGGAAGAACTCCAGCTCCGGCCCCACGTTGAAGGTGAAGCCCAGATCCCCGGCCCGGGCCAGGGCCCGCTTCAGCACGCCCCGGGGATCCCCCACGAAGGGGGTGCCGTCGGGGTTGTGGACGTCGCAGATCAGCCGGGCCACCTTGCCGTACTGGGGCCGCCAGGGCAGGATGGCGAAGGTGTCCAGATCCGGCCAGAGGTACTGATCCGACTCCTCGATGCGGACGAACCCCTCAATGGAGCTGCCGTCCATCATGATCTGGTTGTCCAGGGCCTTCTCGATCTGCGAGGCGGTGATGGCCACGTTTTTCATCTGGCCGAAGATGTCCGTGAACTGCATCCGGATGAACTGGATGTCCTCCTCCCGGACCAGACGGAGAATCTCCTCTTTCGTATATCTGCCCATGGCATGAACCTCCATATCAGGCTGATTTTGATTGCCTGCGCCCGGACGGCGCATTCCTGAAAATGTAAAAAAGAGCGCAAGACGTCCTTGAGAGTACGCCCTTGTGCTCCTTAGAAAAAATTATACGATTGTCCGCCCCTGGCTGTCAATGGTTTTTGGACGCCGGACGGCCGGGCGGGGGATTTTTCGCCCTTCTGCACAGCCGCCCTCCCCGGCAGGGCGGGAAAGGATGGGGGGATTGACGAGGCGGTTTCCGGCAAAATAAGCGCCCCGGCCCCTCCGCAGGGGGAAGCCGGGGCGCCGGGAGAGCGCCGCCAGGGGCTCAGTAGCGGCCCGCCCAGTCCGCCGTGATCAGCACGGGCAGGGTCCACAGCAGCAGGAATACCAGCAGGGCCAGCGGCGTCAGCAGGTTGTAGGCCCCCTGGAATACCAGGTAAAAGGCCAGCAGGGTGCCGGCCGCGCTGCCCAGCACCGACAGGGCCGTGGCCCGGCGGACGGCCCTGCAGAGCCGCCGGCTGCCCACCACCGCCTCCGCGTAGGGCAGCAGGCCCTCCCGGAACAGCAGGGCCCGGGGCATCCCCCGGTCCAGCTCCGCCTCGCTGTAGGCCACCCGGTCCGTCAGGCTGGGGAACTCCACCTTCACGCCCTTGTGGAACTTCCGCTTCAGCAGCGCCGGGGTGATGTTGGGGTCCCGGGAGGCCAGGATGGGCGTGATGCGGCTGCGGCGCATCATCCGCAGGGCGAAGTCCACGTTCTCCGACGCGTTGTACTTCACGGCGAACACGGCGGCCAGCTGGCGGTCCATGGACAGGAAGATGCCGGTCCGCAGGTTGATGCCGGCGGGCAGCCGCACCTCCATCTTCCGCATGAAGGAGGCGGTGCCCAGCAGCACCGACTCCCCCCGGATGGTGGCGGAGTAGCCCCCCTCCTCGTAGAAGCTGAAGTCGTCCACCTTCTGGTAACGGCCGCCCTCGCTGCGCAGCAGGCCGTCAAACAGCCGCTGGAGGCCGCAGTCCGCGGCCCGGGCCATGGAGGCGGCGTAGGAGGAGACCTTGGCCAGATCCTCGCCGAACACCTTCACGCCGTTGAGCTGGATGGTCCCCGGCGGGAACAGGTCCCCGTCCGTCAGGATCATGGCCCGCCGGCGGCTGATCTTCTCCGCGCCGCACCAGCCGGCCACGGCGCACCCCGCCTTGTGGAAGTGGGCGGCCAGCTTGGAAAAGGGCATCCCCCAGCAGAGGGGCAGGGCGAAGGTGGTGCCCGCCCCCAGGATGGCGGACCAGTTCAGCAGGAAGTCGTCTCCCCGCCCCTGGCCCAGGGAGCTGAGCCCGGCAAACACGATGGAGGCCACCAGCACCACCGGCATCAGGGCCGCCTGCCAGATGGCGGCGGCGTTCTCCCGCAGGGCGGTGGTGTAGAAGCCGGGGACGGATCCGGCCTGCTTGCAGGCGCCCTTCTCCGTCTCCGTCACCAGATAGGGGGGCTCGTCGTCGGTGGCCGCCATCCGGAAGGTGTCCCACATCCCCCGGCTCTCCCGGGCGCCGCCCCACATGGCGAACGCCAGGGCGAAGCAGGCTACCGGCGCGTAGCAGGCGGCATCGCTTCGCTCCGGCAGCAGCAGGCGGGCCGCGCAGTCCGCCGCCATCACCGCGGCGGAGATCACCGCCAGCAGCTCACTGGTGCACCGCTTGCGCAAAAGGGCGCCGAAGTCCTTGGCGAACACCTGCCGGGCCAGGACGGCCACGATCACGAGGCACGCCAGCAGCACGCCGCTCTGGGCGGCCGCATTGCCCGTCCAGTATCGGATCTCATAGCCGTATGCCTCGATCCCCATGGGGATCACCGGCAGCAGGGAGATCAGCGCCGCCGCCAGGATGGGCCGCTTGCGCCGCTTGGTCTCCGCCCGGCAGTCCGCCGCGGCCTCCGCCAGCTCCGGCTCCGGGCCGATGGTGTCGATCTCCGGGATCTCCTCCGGCTCCGGCTCAGGCTCCGGCGGGGCGTAGAGCTCCTCCGTCTCCACCAGCCGCCGCCGGGAGAACAGGCCCCGCCGGGGCCGCAGCAGGGGCTCCTGAGCCTCCTCTTCCATCACCGCGTCCACGGTGCTGCCCACCACATCCTCCAGCGTGATGGGGTGGGGAGAGGGCGGCAGATCCTGCCGCAGCTCCTCCAGCAGGTCCTCCGGCTGGGCGGGCGGCTTTTGGGGCGGAGCTGTTTTTTCCGTCACCTGGGGGGCGGGACGCGGCCGCGCCTCCGTTTGCAGAGGCGGCTTCTTCGCGCCGCCCTCCGCCGGAGGGGCGGCCGGCTCCGTCTCCCGGCGGGCCTCCTGCTCCACGGCCTCCATAAGCCGCTGCTCCCGGCCTGCGCCGTATTCCGCCAGGATCTCCTCCAGGGAGAAGTCCTCCTCCAACGCCGGGACATCCGTGCCCCCGGTCAGACCGCTATCAAACTCTCTCTCGTCTTTGGAAGCCATGCTGCCCCTTTCCTCTCCGCTGTGTCCCCGGCCCTTCAGGCCATCCGCTGGCGCACCGCCTCATACAGCAGGATCGCCGCGGCGGCGGAGGCGGCAGGCGCGGATGCGATCTCGCTGATTAACACGCTCACGGGCATGCGCATTGATATTCGCACGCGCCGCCCGATCATCCGCAACAACACCGGCGGCCTGAGCGGCCCGGCTGTTTTCCCGGTTGCCGTGCGTATGGTGTGGCAGGCGTCCCAGCGGGTGAAGATCCCGGTCGTCGGCCTCGGCGGCATCGCGGCCTGGCAGGATGCGGTGGAGATGCTGCTTGCCGGCGCGACGGCTCTGCAGATCGGCACCGTTCTGTTTACCGATCCGTACGCGCCGGTCAAGATTCTCGACGGCCTGAACCGCTTCCTCGACGAGGAGGGGCTTTCCTCCGTCACGGAGCTGACCGGCGGAATCCGGCCCTGGTGAGCGAAGGAGGCCGTACCGTTTTGGATTATCACTTTTATCTTCCCGTCCGACTGCTCTGCGGACGGGACGCGGTGCGCCGCGAGTCGGCGCGTTTTGCCGCTCTGGGGGCGCGATGCCTGCTTGTGACAGGCCGTGCCGCCGCCAGAAAAAGCGGCGCTCTCGCCGACGTGACGGCTGCTCTCGACTCTCAGGGGATCGCCTGGCGCGTGTTTGATGAGATTGGAGCTAACCCGCTCCTTGAAGACTGTGAGCGCGCCGCACAGGCGTGCGCCGGCTTTGGTGCGGATTTTGTCGTGGGGATCGGCGGAGGTTCGCCGATGGATGCGGCGAAGGCAGTAGCCGTGCTCGCCGCGAACCCCGGAATGAGCGGCGCTTCGCTTTACTCCTCCGCCCCGCGCAAGCGCGCTCTGCCGATCGTCCTTGTGGGGACGACAAGCGGGACGGGCAGCGAGGTCAGCGCCGTTTCCGTGCTTACGGATGCATCGGGCCGCAAACGTTCGATCAAGGGCGACGATCTCTATGCAGCTTTTGCCTTCGGCGATCCGAAATACACCTTCACGATGAGCCGTGCGGAGACGATCTCCACCGGTCTAGACGCTTTCTGCCACGCGATGGAGGGATATCTTTCGCCGCACTGTGACCGGATTTCCGCGTCGCTCGCAGAGGGGTGTCTGCCCTCGCTGTGGCGTGCGCTTTTAGCTCTGCACGAGGGGGAGCCGCTTACTGAGGCGATGCATGAATCGCTCTATGAGGATTCGCTCACGGCCGGTCTGGTGCTCAATACCCTCGGAACTGCCTATCCGCACCCGCTCGGCTATGTGCTGACGGAGCGCTTTGGGATTCCGCATGGGCGGGCCTGCGCCGTTTTTGCCCCGTCGCTGCTCTATCTTGCGCTTGACCGCGGCTGTACGCACGCACAGCGTCTGCTCGACCTCCTCGGCGTTCCGCTTCAGCGTTTCTCCGAGGTGTTTTCCGAGCTTGCCGACTGCGCCTCCATCCGAATGACAAATGAGGAGATGGACGCGCTTCGCAGCCGCTTGACCGGCGTTAAAAACTATGCGAATGTTCCCGGAGGCTTTGACGAAGAGCAGGCATTGACACTGCTGCGCCGTCTTTTCGGCAGACAAACGCGGATTCTTCTCGTGCGCCACGGCGAGTCCGTCGGCAACGACATGGGGATCTTTCAGGGCCACATTGACTGCGATGTGAGTGAGAACGGAAAAAAACAGCTGGATTTGCTCAGCATCCGCCTGCGCAACGTTCCGCTCGACGCGATTGCGACGAGTCCGCTGCTGCGCGCTCGCCGCACGGCGGAGGGAATCAACCGCTTCCATCATCTGCCGGTAGAAATATACGATGATCTCATCGAGATTGATGGCGGCGACTACAACGGAACGCTCTGGAGCGAGCTGCCGGTTCGTTTTCCGGAGCAGAATGACAAGTGGTATCACGATCCGGCCAACTTTGAAGCGCCGCACGGCGACACCATGCGCGAGGTTTATGAGCGGATCTGGAGAGGGCTGCTCGCCGTGGTGCGGGATCACCGCGGGCAGACGGTCTGCGTTGTGTCGCACGGCAGCGCGATTCGCAACGCAATCTGCCGGATTCTCTATGGTACGATCGATCGGCTCGGCGATACGCCGTGGTCGGACAACACAGGCTTTTCGACGATCGATTTTGCGGACGACGACACGCCCCGCATCGTAAAGCTCAACGATGCTTCGCATCTTACGCCTGAGACGTCGTCGATGGCTAAACAGGACTGGTGGGACGCATGAAAATACTGGCAGTCGATCTTGGCAAGGCCCGCACCGGTCTTGCTGTCTGCGACGAAGGGGAAATCCTTGCGAGCCCCGTCGCCGTCATCACACAGTATAACCGTGAGAAGCTCGCGCAGGAGGTGGCTGCAAAGGCCCGCGAGCTTGCTGTCGGCGAGCTCGTTGTCGGTTTGCCGCGGAATATGGACGGCAGCGAAGGCGAGAGCGCGCAGGGCGCGCGGGAGTTTGCCGCCGTGCTCGGGGAGCTGACCGGTTTGCCGGTCGTCCTGCGCGACGAGCGCCTCTCGCGCCACACCACCTATCGCATCGGCGGGCCGGCGGCGCTGTTCGTCGCCGCGCACAGCTACGCCGCCCTCGCGCGGACGGTGGCGGCGCACGGCTATCTCAACGACACGAACACGCGCGGCAAAAAGCGAAAGGCGGTTGTGGACGCGGTGGCTGCTGTCGTGATTCTGGAAGAATATCTTTCCTTCCGCCGCCGGCAGCGCGCGAGGGAGAGCTGACTTTAATTTTCCCCCCTTTTTTCTATGGGGGAAACCGTTTCCGAAGCATGGCTTTCGGAAGTGAAACGGCGGACCGGGAGGAAGACGGGCGGTGAGAGCCCGCTTCTTTCTCCGGAACGCTTGTATATCAATCGCCTGAAAAGGGCGGGAAAAGGGAAGAGATGACTATGGCAACCGTTTTACTGGGAAGAACAGGCATTGAAGTGGAAAAAAACGGGTTCGGCGCTCTGCCGATTCAGCGTATCGCGCTTGACGCCGCCGCTTCCCTGCTGCAAAAAGCCTACGAAGGCGGAATCCGCTATTTCGATACAGCCCGCAGCTATACTGACAGCGAGGAAAAGATTGGCGCGGCCTTCGGGAACGGACTGCGCCAAAAGCTGTACATTGCGACAAAAACGCCGTCTCAGACGGCGGAGGGGTTCTGGAAGGATCTCGAGACGAGCCTGCGTCTGATGCACACGGACTATATTGATGTGTATCAGTTTCACAATCCCTCTTTCTGCCCGAAGCCGGGAGACGGCACAGGCTTGTATGAGGCTATGCTGGAAGCAAAGGACAAAGGCATGATCCGCCATATCGGCATCACGAACCATCGCCTGAATGTAGCGCATGAAGCTATTGACAGCGGACTGTATGAGACTCTGCAGTTTCCTTTCTGTTATCTGGCAACGGACAAGGATCTGGAGCTGGTACAGGATTGTAAAAAAGCAGGCATGGGATTTATCGCCATGAAAGCACTGTCCGGCGGACTGATCAATAATTCAGCAGCGGCATATGCATATCTGGCACAGTTTGATAATGTACTTCCGATCTGGGGAGTGCAGCGGGAGAGCGAGCTGGATGAATTCCTGTCCTATATAGATAATCCTCCTGCATTAACACCCGAATTGCAGGCGGTGATCGACCATGACAGAGAAGAACTGCAGGGAGAATTCTGCAGAGGCTGCGGATACTGCATGCCCTGCCCCGCGGGAATCGAGATCAACAACTGTGCCCGCATGAGTCTGATGATCCGAAGAGCACCTTCCGCCGCACAGCTGACGGAAGAGATGCAGGCAAAGATGCGTAAGATTGAAGAGTGTCTGCATTGTGGCAGATGTAAATCCAAGTGTCCCTATGGACTGGATACTCCGGCACTGCTTGAGAAAAATTATAAGGATTACTGTGAGATTCTTGCCGGAAAAGCGTATTAACGCATAGCAGATCTGAATAATAACCTCCTTATGGGACATACTTACCTAAGAAAAAGTAAGTTAAGGATGCCTGTAAGGAGGTTTTTTATGGAAAAATATCTGGAGATCGTCGAAGTACATGGAAGGGAGATTCTGGATTCCAGAGGAAATCCCACGGTGTCTGCCACTGTCACGGTGAAGGACAGAGAGAACGGCAGATGTTTTCAGGGGATGGCAGCGGTGCCCTCCGGAGCCAGTACCGGACAGTTCGAGGCTGTGGAACTCAGGGACGGTGAGACCAGATATTTCGGTCTGGGCGTGCAGCATGCCGTGAAAAATATAGACGAGAAAATTGCAAGTGTTTTACTGGGAGAAAATGCCCTGGAGCAGATCCGTATCGACAGAATTCTACGGGAGACGGACGGCACGGACAACAAGAGCAGCTTAGGTGCCAATGCCATGCTGGCAGTGTCCATGGCGGTGGCAAGAGCAGCGGCGGAGGCACTGGGACTTCCGTTGTACCGTTACTTTGGAGGAATCTCTCCGAGACTTCTGCCGGTACCCATGATGAATATCTTAAACGGCGGAAAGCATGCGACGAACACCGTGGATTTCCAGGAGTTTATGATCATGCCCGTACAGGCAGAAACCTTTGCGGGAGGGTTACGGATCTGTGCGG
>OODJ01001823.1_pt1 | contig 15595 bp, 10 predicted proteins | sample 1671611 | NCBI WGS metagenome assembly OODJ01 (sample SAMN06348174, study PRJEB24527) | human gut metagenome | biome: human gut; feature: ankylosing spondylitis patient; material: feces | host: Homo sapiens | place: China | collected 2015-10 | reverse complement strand
ATTTGCTGACGCAAATGCCACCTCCCCTTATCATGCGGGGCATGACAAGGGGAGGCTTTGCCGGGCGGCAGAGTCAGTTCTTAAAAAAATATGAAAAATGCAACGCCGGTCTTTTTTTTACGTCTTTGTTTTGGTATGATACAGACGGCAAGGTAGGCCGCCTGTACCGTGCGTCAGCACAAGATATAGATTATGGACATTGGGCATGAATGAAAAGGAGTATTACATGAAAACAAAACGGATGCTTGCGCTGCTGCTTGCGGCGCTGATGATCGTGGGCCTGTTTGCGGGCTGCTCGAAGGACGAGACGAAGGACCCCGGCAAGACCGATCCGGGCAATTCTCTGATCGACCAGACCAAGCCCTCCCAGACAACGGCAAAATACGCCTATAAGGCCGATTATCTCGACCTGACCATGCCGGACGGCGTGCAGTACCTCAACCAGCTCTGCGCCGCCGGAACGACGCTCTATGCCTCGGTCGGCATACAGGGCGAGGAGATCGTCAACTCTGACCCTGCCACGGGCGACACCTGGTCGTATTACAACACGCGGCTGTCCATGCTCACCATCGACCCCGATACAGGTACCTGCACGGAACTGACCAATCTGGATCTGCCGCAGGTGCCGGAGGGAGCGGAGGGCAGCGTCGACTGCTACAACATGATCGGCTCGGACGACGGGACGCTCTGGATGCTTGTAAACGTCTATGCGACGCAGTATGAGCTGCCCGACGATTTTGACCCCAACACGGACAGCAAGTGGAACTACCCCTCCACAGATATCGGCGGCTCGTATCTGATGCACATCGCTGCCGACGGCAGCACGATTGCAAGCATCGATCTTTCCGATACGAATGCAGATGACACCGAGGACGGCATGAGTAGCAATCTTTCGTCGTTTGCTGTCGATGCCGCCGGCAATCTCTACGTCAGCGACTATAATAATATTTACGTCCTCGATGCAGAGGGCAACGTGCAGTTCAAGCTCGACGGCAGCCAGTATAACGGTAGTCTGTACCGGCTGAACGCACAGCAGGTTGGCGTGATGTGGTACAACTACACGGACGACGTGAATGCTGCCGATGAAAACGGCCAGTACTTCGTCCCCATCGATCTGGAAACAAAGGACTGGGGAGAGAAGGTCAAGCTGCCGTCCAACGTGTGGAGCATCCTCCCGGGCGACGATGTCTATGACTTCTACTACGCCGACAATAATAACATCTTTGGCTATACCGCCAAAACGGACACGAAGGAGAAGCTCGTCGACTGGCTGGCCTGCGACGTTGACACCAACAATATGTCGGGCTATGCCATGCTCTCCGACAGCCGCGTGGCCGCCCTCATGCAGGACTGGAGCACCGACCCCACGACCTATCAGCTGATCGTCCTGCACCGTGTGGACGCGTCTGAGATCAAGGAAAAGAAGGTTCTGACGCTCGCGTGCATGTATCTCGACTGGAACCTGCGCAGCATGATCGTCGAATACAACAAGACGAACGACGAGTACCGCATCAATGTCGTCGACTACAGCGAGTACGCGACCGACGACGATTATAACGCCGGCGTCACCAAGCTCACCACCGAGATCATCAGCGGCAGCGTGCCGGATATCTTCCTGACCAGCAACCTGCCGATTGATAAGTACGCCGCCAAGGGCGTCGTCGCCGACCTCAATACCTTCATGGACGGCGGAAACGGCCTGAGCCGTGACTATTTTGTCCCACAGGTCATGAGTGCGCTGGAAAAGGACGGCAAGCTCTATGAGCTGCCCACCAGCTTCTCCGTGCAGACGGCCTACGCGCTGTCTTCCATCGCAAGCCAGTATGACACATGGAACGTCGCTGCCGTGCAGGACGCCATGACACAGCTGCAGGAGGGTGCGACGGTCTTCTCCAACGGCTGGACGAAGAACATGGCTCTGTCGAACTGCCTGTCCCGCAACCTGTCTGCTTTCGTCGATTGGACGACGGGCAAGTGCGAGTTTGACTCCGAAGCGTTCCAGCAGCTGCTGGCCTTCTGCAATTCCTTCCCGGCAGAAACCAGTGACGGTGACGGCGCGATTGCTTATGCCCCCTCCGCCGATATCGCCGTTGACGACGCGATGTGGGAATCTGACGCGACCCGCATCACGAACGGCAAGCAGCTCATGTCGACGATCGGGATGTACAGCTTTGACTCCTATATCTGGAACGTCTACGCGATCCGCGACAAGATCACCTTTACCGGATATCCGACCGAGGACGGCTCCGGCAGCTCGTTCGAGCTTCAGATGCCGATGGCCATTTCCTCCGTCACGAAATACCCCGACGCCGCGTGGGACTTCGTCTGCTCGATCATCAAAAAGATGAACACGATAGACGAGAACAATTACTATTACGGCTTCCCCATCAGTCAGGCCGCGTTTGACGCAGAAATGACCGACATCATGACCGAGCAGTACCAGCTGGACGAAAACGGCGAACAGGTCGACTGGGACGGCGACGGCGAGCCCGACAAGGCTATCCGGGGCAGCTATGAGACCATGGAAAACGGCGAAACGGTCTATAAGGATGTCTATGCGCTGACGCAGGAGGACATTGACCAGATCCTGGGCGTGATCAGCAACACGCGCAGCGTCTATGACTACGATCAGGAGATCCTCGACATCATCACCGACGAGGTTGCCGCCTACTTTGCCGGAGACAAGGATGTCCAGACCACTGCCAGCATGATCCAGAGCCGCGTGAACCTGTATGTGCAGGAGCAGCGGTAAAACAACAATAAAAGTTCCCCCTTGCCGCGCCTTACGCGGCAAGGGGGAAGCAACTGCGAAACAGCTTTTGTAGGGGCCGATGCCCACATCGGCCCGTTGGGAAGCTGCGAATTAGCCGAAGGTTTCCGTTAAAAACAGTGCATTCTGCGCGGGCCGATGTGGGCATCGGCCCCTACAAACAAGTGCGTAAGTACATGCGGATTTCCCACCCAGAAATGAAAATGCCGATAAATTCCGATTGAGATTCGGTCGGGAGTTATGAGCATTTTCCAACGCAAAGGAGCGAAAAACGTGCAGAAGCTTTCTCTCCGGTCACGCGGGAAATATGAAACAAGACCGTCCGGGAAAGGGCTTTGGACGCGGATGAACAACAAGGTGCGCGATTTTCTCGCGTCGATGTGCTTCTCCGGGCCAAGCTTTCTTGGTATGCTGGCGTTTTATATCATCCCGTTCCTGATCGTCGTCTACTATTCCTTCACCGCGGGTCTGACCGACCACAGCTTCGCGGGTCTCAAAAACTATATCAACGTCTGGCAGAACGGCGCGTTCAAGATCGCGGTCAGGAATACGTTCACGTTTACCGGCCTTTCCGTGCCGCTGGCGGTCGTGCTGTCTTTGGGACTGGCGCTGATGCTCGAGGCGCGCATTCCGCTCAAGAGCGAGTTCCGCACGTTCTTCCTCAGCCCCATGATGGTGCCCATCGCGTCCATCATTCTGATCTGGCAGGTGCTGTTCCACTATAACGGCGTCGTCAATGAATTTCTGGCTGTGTTCGGCGCGGACAAGATCGACTGGCTGAAATCGGATTACTGCATGGTCGTCATTGTTGTGCTGTTTTTGTGGAAAAACCTCGGATACAACATGATCCTGTTCATGGCCGCGCTCAGCAATATCCCGCGCGAACTTCTCGAGGTTGCGGAGGTCGAGGGGGCGTCGGCGGCGTATCAGTTCTTCCACATCAAGCTCCGGTACCTGTCCCCGACGGTGCTGTTCGTGACGATCCTGTCCATCATCAACTCGTTCAAGGTCTTCCGGGAAATTTATCTTCTGACCGGCAATTATCCCTATGACGGGCTTTACATGATGCAGCATTTCATGAACAATATGTTCAACTCCGCCGACTATCAGCGGCTTTCCGCTGCGGCGGTGCTGCTGGCGATCGTCATTGTCATTCTCATTGCGCTGCTGTTCTTTGTGGAGAACATCTTCGGAAAGGACGTGGAGGGATGAGAAAGAAAAAGCGGTATTTTTCCCGCGCGACATGCTTTATTCTCTGCGCTGTCTTTGCACTGCTGTTTCTCCTGCCGACGGTTCTGACGATTACAAATTCGTTCATGACCCAGAGCGAGATCACGGCCAGCTACGGGCAGGTCTTCGAGAACGCCAACGACGGCAAGAGTTATATCTCCAAGACCATCAATCTCAAGTTTATCCCCGACAAGGTCAGCTTCACGCAGTATTTCACGGTTCTGCTCAAAAGCCCGGATTATCTGCTGAAATTCTGGAACTCGGTGATTCTAACCGCGCCGATCGTCTTTGCACAGCTGATGGTCGCGTCCATTGCGGCCTATGGCTTCACGCGCTGGCGCGGTAAGGTGCGCGACAGTCTGTTTTTCTTCTATGTGATCCTGATGCTCATGCCGTATCAGGTCACGCTGGTGCCGAACTATCTGGTCAGTGACTGGCTGCACCTGCTCAATACCCGGTGGGCGATCTTCCTGCCCGGCGCGTTCGCGCCGTTCTCGGTGTTTCTGCTCACCAAATTCATGCGCCGCATCCCCATGGCCGTCATTGAATCGGCCAAGATCGATGGCGCGAACGAGTGGCACATCTTCTGGAACATCTGCCTGCCGCAGTGCCGGAGCGCCCTCTATTCTATTGCGATCCTTGTGTTCATCGACAACTGGAACATGGTTGAGCAGCCTCTGATCCTGCTCAACGACGTTGAAAAGCAGCCGCTTTCGATGTTCCTGTCCAGCATCAACGCGGGTGAGATCGGCATTGCATTTGCCGCCGCTGTTATTTACATGATCCCCGGTCTGCTGCTGTTTTTGCACGGCGAGGCATATCTGGTGGAGGGTATCGCACATTCTGGCTCTGTGAAAGGATAAGGGAAAACGAGATATGGAAAACGGTGTAAGAAAACGCGAATGGGTCAAAACCGCGGCCATCATCCTGCTGGCTGTGCTGCTGGTGCTGACCTTTTTCTCAAAAACGATCATGAACGCCTCGCTGCCAGAGGTCGCCACGCAGCAGGTGTCCTCCGGCGCGATCAACGCCCGCATCCGCGGCCAGGGTACCGTCGAGGCCAGCGAGGTCTATAACGTCACGATCAAGCAGACCCGCAAGGTTTCCAGCGTGCTGGTCAAGACCGGCCAGGAGATCAACGTCGGCGATACCCTCTTCGTGCTGGAAGCGGAGGATTCGGATGAACTGAAGCAGGCCGAGACTGATCTGGAAACGCTGCAGCAGAATTACGACAAGAGCCTGATCGAAGCCGGAAATACGGCGGCGCAGGAAAACCGCGACGTGCAGAATGCACGCGATGATTATAATGAAGCGCTTGCGATTTACCGTCAGTACAGCACCATGGACGCTTCGCAGCTTGCTACGCAGAAAGCGGCGTCCGAAGCGAAGCTGAAGGAACTTCAGACGGCGAAGACCACAGTCGACAATCAGATCACGAAGCTGAAGGGCGAAAAAGACTATACGGATGCACAGGCAACGGTCACGGAGCACGAAGCGACGGTGAAGTCGCTGGAAGCGGAAAAAGAAAAGCTGCTGGAATCACTTCCGCTGTCGTACAAAGATTGTAGCAATGCATCGTATTATCAGACAGAAATAGATAAAATACTGCAAGATAGACTATATATAGAGAACCTTACACGATATGAAAAGGTATTTGCGGCGTTTAGTACATTGTGTGACAATGATTTCGCAATTATGAAAGAGTGCTATGAGGACGAATCAGGCATTTCGATGATTAAGCGAATTGAAGGGAACAGTACATCTGCAAAGTATGATAAAGAAGGAAATCCGGTTGAGAATCCATCTGGATCGACAGAAGAAATTGTAATCAAATATCGTGAGGCGTTTGCCAAACTTGCTCCTTATTACTACGGCTATGAGAACCCGCGAACAGAGGGACTGCTCATTTTGCAAGATAAGATAAAAGTTGCGACAATCAACGATAAAATTGAAGCGGCCTACAGTGAAATGAGCACCGCAAAAACCATCGTCGGCAATTATGAGCGCTCCATCGAATCTCTGGAAAACCAGAGCGAGGCGCTTGACACGCAGATCACCGATCAACAGACGGCAGTGGACAAACTCACCAGCGCGTCTTCCGCAGCCGAAACGGTCAAATCTACGAAAAAAACCCTTGAAGACCTTGTTTTCAAACAGAATCTCGGCGATTCGTCCTCCATCGACATGGAGGCGTCCAAGAAGGCCATTGAACGCAAGCAGGAGGAGGTCGATAAGCTCCGCGAGAATGCCGACGAACTGGAGGTCAAGTCCAGCGTATCCGGCACCATCGCGTCCATCAGCGCCTCCGCTGGCAAGTCCATCGGCGGCGAGGAGCAGCCGCTTGCGACCATCAACGTGACCGACCGGGGCTTTACCGTCAAAATTGACGTCACGAGTGAGCAGGCCAAGAAGGTCAAGGTCGGCGATACCGCTGAACTCGTCAACTTCTGGGGCGGCGACGCGGTTGCGACGCTCGACCAGATCACAAATTCCCAGTCTTCGGGCAGCCGCACGCTCGTCTTTACGCTCACGGGCGACATTCAGGCCGGGCAGAACGTTACGCTCTCCATCGGCCAGAAGAGTGCCAATTATGACGCGCTCATCCCGCTTTCGGGCCTGCGTGAAGACTCCAACGGCAAATTCGTCTATGTCCTGCAGTCGAAAAACTCGCCGCTCGGTAGCCGTTATATCGCCACCCGCGTCACTGTGCAGGAGCTGGCCCGCGACGATAAGTCCGCCGCCGTTTCCGGCATCAGCCAGGGCGATTTCATCATCACGACCAGCAACAAGCCCGTGGAGGCCGGCAAGCAGGTGCGGCTTGCGGATAACGGATGAAGCAGCGCGGCCGGTTTGAACGGCGGCACAGGCTGCCGAGACTCCACGGAGGGAAGCTGGCCCTCCTGATCGCGTGCCTGATCCAGACGGCTCTGTCGATTGTCTGCTTCGTGCTGCTGGGCCATGTGCGCGGCATGCTTGTCACGCAGTCCGCTGCCGATGTCTGGCGCGGCGACGGCGAGGATCGCTTCGCGCAGGTATCCGCCTTCATGCCTGTCACAGAGACGAAGACCCTTGACGATATCCGCTCGTTCCGCGCGACGCTTGAAAACGAGTTCGTGCAGAACTCCATGGAAGCGCCCGAGGGCGGCAGCCTCTACACCGATGCCTACAGCGGCCGGACGAGCCTGTCCGTCTCCGGCAAATCGCCCGGCAGCGTGACGGTCACGGCGGTCGGCGCAGGCGGGAACTATTTCCTGTTCCACCCGCTGACACTCCTGTCCGGCGGCTATATCTCGGACGAGGATTACATGGCCGACCGCGTCGTATTGGATGCGCAGACGGCGTTCAACCTCTTCGGCAGCAGCGACGTAGCCGGAATGGAGGTTACGATCAACGGGCGGACTTTCCCCATCGCGGGCGTCGTGCAGAGTGAGTCCGATTTTGCGACGAACGCCGCCCTTGCTGCCGGGAACGAAGCCTCGGGCGATACAAGCGGTTCGAGCACGTCCACAGCCATGATCTATATGAGTTACAGCGCACTGAACGCCATGGCGGAACTGCCCATCGACTGCTATGAGATCGTCCTGCCCGACCCCGTTTCGGGCTTTGCGAAAAAGCTTATGACGGAGAAATTCCCCATCGGCAGCGGCGCAATCGTCCAGAATACCGGACGCTTTTCTGTCTCCAGCCTCATTTCCGTGATGGGCGCGTTCGGAAAGCGCGCCATGACGACGAACGGTGTGATCTACCCCTATTGGGAAAACGCCGCGCGCATGGCGGAAAGCTACGCGGCATTGTACCTGCTGCTGGGAACACTGCTGGCGATCATGCCGGCAGTCTGCTTGACGATCGTGCTGGTGAAATTTATTACCGCCGAGATCCGCAAGGGCTATTACAAGGCCTCCCACGCCATTGAAGACCGCGTGGAGGAGAATAAACGCAAACACTATATCGCAGGCGGAATCTAACACAAGCGCCCGGGCTTCCAGCAAGCCCGGGCGTTTTGAATGAGAAACAAACGGGAACAGCATGCACGCAAGCCTCCCATTCCAAGGGAATTCGGACGCTTAGTTCCGGCGCGGCAGGAGGAGCATGGCGAGGTCGTTGACATTTGTGCCGGTGGGGCCGGTGCGGATGAGGCCGCCGATGCGCTCCAATGCAGGATAGGCATCGTTGCGCCGCAGAACATCGGCGGGGTCAAGTCCGGCGGCGCGGAGCGCGGCAAAGCTGTCCTGATCGACGAAGCCGCCTGCGGCATCGGTCGGGCCGTCGCTTCCGTCGGAGCCGAAGGAAAAAACGGCGGCCTCCGTAAGTCCCGTAAGCCCCTCCGCAGCGGCTAGCGCCAGTTCCTGGTTCCGCCCGCCGCGCCCGGCGCCGGTCAGATGCACGACCGTCTCACCTCCGGCAAGGAATGCAAGCGGCTCAGACGGCGAGGCGTGCGTCCGTGCGACGGCAGCGAGGAAGCGGCCTGCCTCCCGCGCCTCGCAGTTCAGGCAATCCGTCAGCCGGATGCAGTGGTAGCCGAGCGCCTGCGCCGCCTGCTCCGCCGCATCGCAGAGTGCACGGACGCTGCCAGTCACGCGGGAAACAGCGTTCGGCAGTGTTTTCGGTGTTTCCGTCCGCAGACAGGCCAGTGCTCCGTCAGACAGGCGCAGCCCGTATTTCTGCGCAATGGCCAGCGCTTCGGCGCAGGTGCTGCTGTCCGGCGCGGCAGGGCCGGAAGCGATCATGTCGAGCGGGTCGCCGATGATATCCGACAGTACGACCGAGAAGACCGATGCCGGGCGGCAATGCAGTGCGAACCGCCCTCCCTTGACGGCGGACAGCCGCTTGCGGATCGTGTTGATCTCCACGATATCCGCGCCGCAGGCCAGCAGCTGGCCGGTAATATCCTCCAACTCGGCAAGCGGCACCAGCGGAGACTCAAACAGCGCCGAACCGCCGCCGGAGATGAGAAACAGCACGCAGTCCTCCTCCTGCAGGCCGCGCGTCAGTTCCAGCGCGGCCTGCGCGGCGCGGAGCCCGGCCTCGTCCGGCACCGGATGTCCGGCCTCAAAGATGCGCAGCGGGCCGATAGGGCCGCGGCTGTGGTCGTATTTGGTGATGACTGCGCCGGACGTGATGCGCGGGCCGAGCACGGCCCACGCCGCATTTGCCATGGCCCACGCGGCCTTTCCGATGGCAATGAGTACGACACGCCCAGAGCAGGAAAAGCTTTGCAGTGCACGCGCTACGGCAGCGTCTGGCTGCACGGCGCGAAGACTTGCGCGGATGATCTGATCGGCGGTGTCACGAAGTATCATAAGATCCGTCCTTTCCCAAAAAACGTTCTGTTGACAGTGTATCATAAAATCAATGTTCCAGCCAAGTGCAGCGGGATAAAAAAGAACGGCTTTCGGGCCGTGGTTGCAAAATGGGCGCGTTTGTGGTAAATTGAGTGCAAATGAACACAAGAGGTGATTGTATGAAGCGGCTGCTGCTCCTGCTGGTGTGCCTGCTGGCGCTTTGCACAGGCGTCTGTGCAGCAGAGCCCGTTATTTCCGAAATGAAAACAGACTGCACGCTGACCGGTAGCGGTTCGTGCCAGGTCACGCAGAGTTTTACGCTGGAGATCAGCGGCGCGCAGACGCAGTTGCGGTTTCCACTTAGCCCGGGCGCAAAGAAGGCCTCTGTTGCGGGGTATAACGCGCAGAAGCAGACCGACGGCGATTGCCCCGTACTCGTGCTGAGCGATGCGAACGGCTTTACCGGGACACGCTCATTTACGGTCATGTATACAATCTCTGGGCTTGCAAGCGAAGCGGACGGCGTGCAGACGCTCCGGCTTCCGCTTTTGAGCGCAAAATGGGACTATCCCATCTCCAAATATGTCTTTACCGTCACCCTTCCCAAGCCGTTTGAAAGCTATCCGGCCTTTTCCAGCGGCTATTACGGCGATGTGATCTCTGACTATATCGACTTGGACATCTCCGAATCGCGTATCACGGGCGTGATTGAGACGGGACTGAAGGATCATGAATCGCTGGAAATGACCCTTACGCTGGACAAGGCCTATTTTTCCGGCGCGTATACCGCACTTTCGTTCAGCTGGGTCGGCATGGCGTTTATCCTGCTGTTCCTTGCGCTGGCGTTTGGCTATTGGTTCTCATCGCTGCGCAGTGCGCCGGTGCGCGTGGCCTCGCGCATGCTCCCGCCGGATGCCGCGCTGCCGTGCGATATGCCGTTTTTGCTGGCGGGCGGACCGATTCAGTTCAATATGCTCGTATGCCACTGGGCAAGTCTTGGATACTTAACAATCTTCTGCGGCAAAAACGCGCGCGTGGCACTGCGCCGTCGCGTTGATATGGGCAATGAACGCCGCCCAGCAGAGGTCAAGCTGTTTCAGATGCTCTTTTCACAGGGCGATGTGTGCGAGGGCGCGAGTCTTTTGTACAAGCGCACGGCGGAGAAAGCCGACGAAGTCCTGCGGCGCTATTGGACGAAGCGGCTGTATCAAAAAAACAGCGGCAATCCGCTCATCATGCGTGCGCTCGGCGTTCTGGCCGGCGCGCTGGCTGCGGCGGAGGCGGCAAGTCCGCTGTTCCCGGCGGGCTTTGTGCGCTGGCTGCTGCTGGTCGTGATTTTTGTGCTCGGCGGCGTGTTGTTCGGCGTGGTTCAGTATGCGCCCTCGGCGTATTATCAGGGCAAGCGGCCGGTCGTGGCGCTGGCGGCAGTCTGCGCGCTTGCGCTTTTGATGCTGGCGCAGCTTGGCGAGGGACTGCTTGCGGTGCTGCTGGTAGTGGCCTGTGAAGTGCTGATCGGCGTTCTGACGCTCCACGGCGGCAAACGCACGGCTTTTGGCGATGAGATCGTCGCGCAGGCGCTCGGATACCGTAAATTCCTCCGGCGCGTCACGCAGAGCCAGCTGCAATCACGGCTTGCACAGGACAGCCAGTATTTTTACCGCATCCTGCCCTACGCCGAGGCGATGGGTCTTGCCGGAAATCTTGCCCGGACGCTCGGCAGCACGGAACTTGAGCAGTGCGACTGGTATCAGGAATCCAAGCCCCTGCCGCGCACGGCAGCAGGCTTCTATGCCAGTCTGCGCGAAGCGCTCGCGCTGCTGGATCTGTCGATCCGGAAATAAGGGAAAAACAAAAGCGGTGCGGCCCACATGGGCCGCGCCGCTTTTCGGCGAATTCGTATTACAGGCAATATGGAATAAACATTGGGCTTTCGCATTCCGGTCAGGAAACCGCTGGCTGCGCTGTGCGCAGACGGCGGCAGCAGCGGATGAAATAGAGAATCTCCGCTGCTGCGGTGATCGTCCAGGAGAAAATGTAGAGCAGGTACAGCGACGGAATGGTATGGAAGTGCGCAAAGATCGTATAAACCCAGATCACGCGGAACACGCACGAGCCCATGATCACGATGACAGTTGGCACAAAGCTGCGGCCAATGCCGCGGCAGGCGGCGATGGTACAGTCCATGAAGGCGCTGACGCAGTAGGAAAAGCACATGATCCGCATCCGCTCCATGCCTGCGGCGACGACGTCCGCATCATTCGTGAAGATATACAAAAACGGCTCGCCGCAGAGCAAAAACGCCACGCCCAGCACCGCCGCGATCACGAACGAATAGCCGAGGCTGATGTAATAGCTTTTCATCATCCGGTCCTTTTTCCCCGCGCCCCAGTTCTGGCCCATGAAGGTCGAGCAGGCGGTATAGAACGCGGCCATGACGTTGTAAATCACGTTGTCCACGTTGACTGCGGCGGAGTTGCCGGAGACGATGGTTGAGTCAAACGAGTTGATGCCGACCTGAATGAACAGATTTGCAACCGCAAAGATCATATGCTGAATGCCTGCCGGGATGCCGAGGCCGAGAATGCGCCCCGCTTCGCCGCCGTGCAGCCGCAGAAGCTTCCATTCCACACGGCAGCTGTCCGTCAGATGCGTCATGTGCAGAAGAACGAGGACTGCCGACAGATACTGTGAAATGATGCTTGCCAGCGCCACGCCGTCGGCGGCCATTTTGCAGACGATGACGAAGAACAGGTTCAGGATGACGTTCAGGATGCCTGCCGCCGTCAGATAGGCCAGGGGCCGCTTCGTGTCGCCGCTGGCGCTCAGGACGGCGTTGCCAAAGTTGAAAATGCCGAGCGCCGGCATGCCGAGCGCGTAAATGCGGAAATAGAGCACTGCGCCGGGCAGCAGATCGTCTTTCGTTTTCAGCAGTTCCAGCATCGGCGCGGCCAGGAAAAAGCAAAGAACCGCGATCACGACGCCGGACAGCGTACACAAAATCAGCGCCGTGTGGACGCAATTTCGCGTGTTTTCTTCCTGACGTGCGCCGAGATACTGCGCTACGCGGACATTGACGCCATTGGAAAGCCCAATCAGAAAGCCTGTAAACAGCGTGACGAGCGTTGACGTTGAGCCGACGGAGCCAAGCGCTGTTGCGCTGGAAAATTTACCGACGACAGCTACGTCCGCCATGTTGAACAGCACCTGCAAAAGCTGCGAAAAGATGAGCGGAACGCTGAACAGCAGAATGTTTTTATATAACGACCCTTCGGTCATCTGAATACTGCCCGCACGGGCGGAGAGCGATCTTGCCATACCGACAGTTCCTCTTTTTCGTATCATTTGCCGCAAAAGCGTCCCTATTATAGAGCCTTTCCCCCTGTGCGTCAAGCGGGAAAAATAGATTCCCGGACGCGCCGCAGCGCGCCCGGGACAGGGACTATTTTTCCGCCCGGATGAGGTTCTGATAGAACCGCACCGCGCCGGGCAGGCAGTTATATTCAATGTTCTCGTTCAGACCGTGCATGCCCTTCATCTGCTCTGGGCCGTAGATTACGGGCGCGAAGCGGATGCAGCTTTTGCAGATGGGCTGATAGAACTGCGCGTCGGTCGCGCCGGTCATAACATAGGGGCTTGCGGCAAGACCGGGGAAGGTTTCGCCGATGACGCGCGTGAAGAGCGTAAACGCCTCGCCGTGGATATCGACCGGGGGCGTAAAATCATTCGAGTGGAGCACTTCGGTCGAAAGACCATGCTTTTCAGCAAGCTTTTGGATGATCGTGAGGCTCTCCTGCTCGCCCTGGTGCGGGATAAAGCGCATGTTGGCGCCCAGCGTTGCCTCCTGCGGGATGACATTGTACGCGTCGGAGCCGGACTGCGTGGTAAAGGCGATGGTGGTCTTCAGCATCGCGCCCGCCTGCGCGCTGACGGCAGGGAGGACGGCCTTTAAAAGCGGGGAGAACAGCCACAGATTGCCCAGCAGCAGCCGCAGGCCGAACGACGACGCGTAACCGGAAAGCGTTCGGAACATGGCAGCGACCTCCGGCAGAAGCTTCTTTTTGAAGGGGCTGCGTGTCTCAATCTCGTTTACAAATGCAGCAAGCCGTGCGATGGGCGTGTGCTTTCCCGGCGCGCTGGCATGGCCGCCGGTAGATTTTGCTGTGAATTTTACGTCGGCCTTGCCCTTTTCAAATACGCCGACCATGGCAAAGTTGCCGGGGATGCCGCCGATCGGCTCGGAGATAATGCCGCCGCCCTCATCGCAGAGCAAAAACAACTCGACGCCGCGGCGCTTGAGTTCGGCGACCAGCTTCGGCGCGCCGTCTCCTGCCCATTCTTCCGTGCAGGATGAGGCCAGATACACGTCCGTGGGCGGCGTGAAGCCCTCGGCCAGCAGCTGCTCGACCGCCTCAAAGAAAGCCATGACGGAGCATTTCGTGTCCGAAGCGCCGCGGCCCCAGACCTTGCCGTCCGCAATGTCGCCGGAAAACGGCGCGTGGCTCCATGCGCCCTCCGCCGGGACCACGTCCTGATGGCTCATGAGCAGGATCGGCCTCTCCTGCGACCGGCCCTTCCAGTAAAACAGCAGATTCCCGTCGATCTCCGTCTTCTCCAGCTGAGAAAAGACCCGCGGGAACAGCTCCGCGAGCGTTTTATGGAATGCGCGGAAGCGCGCCGGGTCGTCGCCGCCCGCGTGGGAGGTCGTGTCGACCTGGATCATTTTAGAGAGCTTCCCGGCCAGCCGCAGCGCTTCGGCCTCATCGGTCTGCGGCGGCTGATAGTCGGAGGACTTCCGCGGGGAAACGAGCGTCCGGACGACGGCGATCAGCACCAGCAGCACCAGAACGCCCGGCAGGATCAACAGATATTTCATGCCTGCGCCTCCTGCTTCTTCTTTTTATATATGGTGTACGCGATCCCGATGGCCAGCGCGCCCGAGGGGATGATCATAAAGCTGGTGGACGAGATCAGCCCCGGCACGAGCGTAAAGAGCACGCTCATCACCACGAGCGGCGCAATGGCCACGACGATGTTTTTCCGGTAATACTGATACGCCATCGCGCCGAACAGCGCCGGGACGACGTTGGCAAACGCGGGCTGCAGCGCGGGCGACTGCAAAACCGGCTGCAGCGGCACGAGCGCGAGCACGCCGAGCGCCAGAATGACGATCGTCACGAGAGACGACGTGGCGATCGAGAGCGTGGAGACGATCTCGTTTTCCGGCGTGCCGGTCCTGACGCCCGCCAGATCGCGGGCATTCACCGCGCAGGGGATCTTCATGTTGATGAGATTGCCGGTGATGAACGCCAGATAGCCGCCGCCCGCGCCCAGCATCGGCGTGTAGATCAGAAATTCCGCCACGCTGCTGACGGTCCACACCAGACCCACGGACAAAAATCCCCGCGCCGTCGCGCCGAGGTCCGGATACGCGCCGAGCAGCGCCCCGATGACAAACGGCGCGCCCAGCAGCAGCGCGACCGTGATCAGACTCAGCACCCGGCCCAGCCGGTGCGTCTGCTTCGTGTACTGTGCCCAGAGGGCGTCCTTCTGCTTCTGTTCCATAGCCTTGCCCTCCTTACACCAGCCCGATCAGCACGGCGGCCGCCATGCCGGCGAGCATGCTGCCCGCGATCGAGAAATTCTCGACCCATGTGATGTGCTTTTTCTCTGCCAGATACACAAACAGCGCCATCACGCCCGCCGAGACGGCCGCCACGGCCAGCGGCGTCCAGTCGCCGGAAAAGGTGAACCGGCCGTTCGCGGAGATAAAGCCGCCGAGATAGCTGCCGATATACGCGCTCACAAGGCCGATGAACATCGCCGTCATGGCAAGATCGCCGAAGCCCGCCGCCGTCTTTCCGCCCGCAGGGCCGGAAGAGAGCTTTTTCGTATAGCGCTTGTTGAACAGGATCGACAGCACGATGCCCCAGATGATGCACAGGCTCATGAGCAGCGCGATGGTCGCGAAGCCCGCGGGCGTCATCTCGGCGGCAGACAGGCTCTTCATGCCGACCTGCTCGGCCGCGGCCTGCGCGACCTGCGTCTCATAGTGCAGCGCCCCGATGACCGACAGCCGCAGCCACGGCCACGGTGTGCCGAGACTGCCGGACAGCGCGATCACGCCCAGCAGGATCCCGACGCTCGGCAGCGCCGAAAACGTCGCGCTCGAGACGATCACGCGCTTCATCTTTGTCCGGTCCAGCCCGATGGCAAGACCGGCCCTCCACGCGCGGATGAGAAATACGATGCAGATCAGCGCGACGAAGGCGACGATCCCGCCGCAGATCGCGTACATCGCCGGGCTGTTCAGCTG
>OODJ01001818.1_pt1 | contig 15627 bp, 8 predicted proteins | sample 1671611 | NCBI WGS metagenome assembly OODJ01 (sample SAMN06348174, study PRJEB24527) | human gut metagenome | biome: human gut; feature: ankylosing spondylitis patient; material: feces | host: Homo sapiens | place: China | collected 2015-10 | reverse complement strand
CCTGCCTGTGGAAGCGCTGGAGATGGAATTCCCGCTGATCATGGTCAAAAAATATGGACTTCGCCCGGACAGCGGCGGCGCAGGTCTGTACCGCGGCGGTCTTGGTATTGAGCGCGTCTATGAGGCGGTAACAGACCATGTAATATATACTGGCTTTGGAGACCGCCAGCGGTTTGAGCCATGGGGGATTGACGGAGGGCATAATGGTGCGGGCGGCTGTTATGATTTGACCCGCAGCGGACAGACGGAATCTCAGCGGCTGACATCCAAATGTACGGGCCTTGTGATGAATCGCGGCGATGTGGTCTGCGTCAGAACGCCTGGAGCTGGAGGTTGGGGGGATCCCAAACGGCGCGATGTACAGAAGGTGCTTGAAGACGTCCTGGAGGGAAAGGTGTCTCCTGGAGCGGCAGCTTCGGAATACGGAGTTGCGCTGAAACGTGATAAAATGCTCTGGACTGTGGATGAGGAACAGACTGACGTACTTAGAAATACCCCCTGAAGATATGGGAAGAAAAACCGTAACGGATACTACGGAAAGACGGTTACTAAGACCAACAAGGAATGCCCGATAAACGAAACATAATCACAAAAGGGGAGTTGCGGGGAAAGGCAAAACCACCGGCTTTGCCGTCATCTCATTAAGATAAGCGACAGACCGGACTGCGTGCAAAGCAGTTCGGTCTGTGTTGTAGGCACCAAAAACACCCCCCGGCTATGCCGGTGGTAAAAAATAGCTTAAAGCGAGGAGAAGAGTAGAAAAAGAAAAAACTCCCTGATAGGGTAGAAGTGGGTTGCCGACCACACAACTACGATAACAGGGAGGTCTTCATCGTGAAAGACAAAGACATAAATAGTTTAGAGCATACAAGTTGGAGATGTCAATATCATATCGTATTTGCACCCAAATATCGAAGGATGGAGATATATGGACAGATAAAACAGGATATAGGAGTGATATTAAGGAAACTGTGTCAGCAAAAAGGGGTAGAAATCATAGAAGCCAGAGCGTGCCCAGACCGTATACACATGCTGATAAACATCCCTCCCTAATACAGTGTATCACAGATCATGGGGTATTTGAAAGGGAAAAGTAGTCTGATGATATTTGACCGGCATGCAAATCTGAAATATAAGTATGGAAATTGACACTTTTGGGCCAGAGGATATTATGTGGATACAGTGGGACGAAATAAGAAGCAAATAGCAGAGTATATCCGAAACCAACTGGCATCGGATCAAATCGCAGACCAGATAGGACTGAAAGAGTTTGTTGACCCGTTTACGGGTCGCGAGAACAAGAAGGCATAAAAGGAACCCCTTAAGGGGTAGCCCGAGAAAGAAATGCAGTCGGCAAACCTTTCGGGGCCCCTTAAGGGGCTTCGTCCGTATCAGGCCCTTATAGGGCCTACTCAAGCCTCCGGCTTAGCCGGAGGTTTTGACTCTCGCGTCCCAGCATCGCCAATACGCTGTGATTTCGTCCTGGGACGGGCGGAGGAGGCTTGCCTGCGGTCTTAACGTCTGAAACGTCGCACAGCTGGCTAACGCGCTGGTATCTGTGCTTGGAGTGAGTGTTCGGCAAGACCAACAAAAACGCCGGTCGAAATTCTACATTTTGCCGAGAGCAAAAAAGAGCCGCTTTCCCGAAAAATTCCCGGAAAAGCGGCCCAAAATCGCGTGGGTAAAGGTTCAAGTCCACTGATTTTGCCAAAACCCTTTTTGATATCTTTTTTTCCGACTTCAAAAATTGGGCGCAAAAAAGCCCGGAAGTCGTTGAAACTTCTGGGCTTTTCGCGCTGATATCTTTTTTGGTTCAGCTTGATGGTTGCGGGAGAGGGATTTGAACCCCCGACCTCCGGGTTATGAGCCCGACGAGCTACCGAACTGCTCTATCCCGCGATATAATGCTCTCAAAAAGCTTTATTATAATAACACAGCTGCACATTGCTGTCAAGGGGGTATCCGCGGATTTTTTGCGTGTTGTTCCGCGGATCCCCGACAATTTACCAGATGCACAGCAGTGCAAGCGTGACGGCACCGAAGATCATCCAGATGCGCATGCTTTTCCGTCCGGTCAGGTGCGTATAGAGCGCGCAGGCGCTGCCGAACAGGAGGACGCAGACGAGCCATGTGCTCTGCAGGCGCTTGGGCGTGAAGCCGAAGCAGTCGATATAGAGCGCAAGCTTAGACAAGGCAATGACGGCGAAGAGCATGCTCTCAATCAGAAGCGCTGCCGCCATCCAGCGGACCGCCCCGCTTTCCCGCCGGGCGGTACGCGAGACGAGCCAAAAGAGGGTAAAATTGATCGCCATGACGCGGCAGAGTTCAAAGAAGCCCTGGCGGGCGTATTCCGCGACGGTAAAGCTTTCCGGGAGCGTGCGCGTGAATGCCCCGAACAGATAGCGGCCCTGCACGAAGAAAAATGCGAGATAGAGCACGCTGAACACGCCCAGCGCTGCGAGCCAGACGGCCTCCGGCACGACGCGCAGCTTTGGCAGAGCGGTTTCTGCGGACGCGCCGTGTTTCCGCATCGTCTCGGGCGTTTCGCGGCCAAGGCCCGCGAGCAGGCCGAAGACATAGGCTCCGACGGGAAGACTGAGGAGAAAGCGATAGAACCACACTTGATCGAGATCGAGTGTCAGCGCGTCGCGCAGGCCCTCCAAAAGGCTGCTGAACGTGTCGTCTGCCGCGGACAGCTGCGTCATGGCCATGACGAGCAGCACCAGCACGATGAACGCGGCCAGCACGGCGGCTGCGACAGCCCCTGCGTTGATCTTCCTCTCCTTTTTGGGCTTCAGCGCGAACAGTACGCAGCGGATGCGCAGGAAGAAATTTTTGAATGGGATGATCACAAACGCATACAGCGCATCAAGCGGCAGCAGATGGCCGCTTTCACTGCCGGTCAGCCGCCCGGAACGGCTCATAAGCCAGTAGACAGCGAAGATATGCAGGATGAACAGCAGCAGTTTCTCCGAAAGGATATATTCATGGTTGACGAACTCGGGATAGCGCGAATCGTACTGGTACGGATGCAGTCCGCGCCAAGCGATGCAGCCGGTCACAAGCAGCATGCAGCCCAGCCAGACCCAGCTTTCCCAGGAGCGCTTCTGCTCCCGGAACAGATATTCCGCCGCCGCGATAAATCCGGCGGTGAACAGCGGCAGTGCCCACCATTGATAGCCCAGATAGAGATATGCCAGCACATACAGTCCGAACGCCAGCAGCTGCTCTTTCCGGTTCGCGGAAAACGGCGGTCTTTTCGGTACGAGCGCGTTCTGCGCCCACTCCGGTGTTTCCGGCGAGCGGGGAAATTCGTTGGTTTTATGGTCTTCCATCGGAACCCTCCTGTTGATCGTCTACAAATTCCAGCAGGTCACCCGGCTGGCAGCGGAGTTCATGGCACAGGGCCATGAGCGTGGAAAAACGGATGGCCTTGGCTTTGTTGTTTTTGAGAATGGACAGATTTGCAGGCGTGATGCCGATGCGTTCGGCCAACTCTCCGGCGGAAATTTTGCGCTTGGCCATCATCACGTCCAGATTTACGAGAATTTCCATGCCGCACCCTCCTAAATCGTGAGGTCGAGTTCAGCCTTCATGTCGATGGCCTGCTGGAAAATATTCTTGACGATGCGCACAATCAGCGCCATGAAGCCCGCCGCGATGGCGACCGCAATGAACGGCAGATAATACAGGCAGCTGACGAGACACACGGCCCCGGCCCCCACGCAGCACCAGCTGACCTGCCGCAGCAGCTTTACGTTCCGCAGATCGAAGACAAGCTGCATGCGGATATTGTTCAGCAGCTGCCATAGCCGCACGAGCAGCACCCAGCCGAAGCCGCTGCAAAGATAGATTGTCAGCATCATCAGAAACACATACTGCCAATTCATCAGCCGCAGCCCGACAAACCATTTGACTGCCCAATAGCACCCGATATCGAGCGACGCCAGCAGAATCATAAACAGCACCACGCACCCGCGTGAAAGCGCGATGGAGCGATCCTTTGACCAGTTCATAAGAAGCACACTCCCTTTCTGTAGCCACAGACTACCATAAAAAAGATTGTTTGTCAATTAAAAATTATCGATAAACAATAAATATTTCTTAAGAAACGGAAAATGCACAGTTTGAAACTGCAACTTTTCCGGCGGCAGGATGTACATGGACATCCATAAATGTGCAAATACAGGAAAAACATGTGTTTTCCGGCGGGGGATTGTTTTTTGCACACTTCTGTGATACACTGTGAAAGCTGCGCGCTGCGCAGCGGATTGGAGAAGAAAAATGAGTCAAAAAGGGCATACAAGAAGCACATTTTCCGGGAAAATCGGATTTGTCCTGTCGGCTGCGGGGGCATCCGTCGGCCTTGGAAACATCTGGCGCTTTCCATATCTGGCTGCGAAATACGGCGGCGGGATTTTCCTGCTGGTCTACATCCTTCTGGCGATGACGTTCGGCTATACGATGATCGTTGCGGAAACATCCATTGGCCGCATGACGGGCAAAAGCCCGGTTGGTGCGTTCAAGGCGTTCGGGAACTCCGGCTGGCTGCGGTTCGGCGGCTGGATCATCGCAATCATCCCGATCCTGATCGTGCCGTATTACTCGGTTATCGGCGGCTGGGTCGTCAAATATCTGGCTGATTATGTCCTTGGCCGCGGCAGCGCGCTTGCCGCCGACGGCTATTTCTCCGCGTTTATCTCCAACGGCGTCTCGGCGGAGGTTTGTTTCGCCGTGTTTGCGGCGCTGACGCTGACGATCATCTTTGCGGGTGTGGAAAACGGCATTGAGCGCGTGTCAAAATTCATGATGCCGGTGCTGGTTGTGCTGTCTGTGATCATCGCGGTCTATTCTGTAACGCGGCCCGGTGCGCTGGAGGGCGTGAAATATTTTCTTGTGCCGAACCTTGCGCATTTCTCGTGGATGACAGTCGTGGCGGCCATGGGACAGATGTTCTACTCGCTGTCCATCGCCATGGGCATTCTGATCACGTTCGGCTCGTACATGAAAAAAGACATTTCCATCGAAGGCTCGACGCGCAATGTAGAGATTTTCGATACAGCCATCGCCATTATGGCGGGACTCATGATCATCCCTGCTGTGTTCGCATTCTCGGGCGGCGACCCGGATGCGCTGAAAGCAGGCCCGTCCCTTATGTTCATCACAATCCCCAAGGTCTTTGATTCCATGGGCCTCGGGACCCCAATCGGCATTCTGTTCTTCCTGCTGGTGCTGTTTGCGGCGCTGACGAGTTCCATCGCGCTGACGGAAAGCGCTGTGTCTACCCTCCAGGACGAACTTGGCTGGGGCCGGAAAAAAGCGACGGCGGTTATCGGCGTTGTGATGCTGGGGCTTGGCAGCCTGTCGTCTCTTGGCTATGGGCCGCTGGCAGGTGTGAAGATCATCGGGATGCAGCTGCTGGATTTCTTCGATTTTCTGACGAACTCCGTCATGATGCCCATCGCGGCGATCGCGGTCTGCCTGCTTGTTTCGCGGGTCGCCGGTGTGAACCGTATCGAGCAGGAGGTCCTGCTCGGCGAGCATATGTTCCGCCGGAAAAAGGTCTTCAACGCCATGATCCGCTTCCTCTGCCCGTTCTTTGCTGCGATTATCCTCATCAGTTCCGTTGCAAATGCGTTCGGATGGATTTCGATGTGACAGCACAGCGCCTGAGAATTCTGCGGAAAAGATTTAAGGCAGCACCGTATAATTACGTCTGCACGCTTCGGCAGATCTTTTACGCCAATTCTGCGGCTTGAAACGCTTGCAATACACAAAGTATTCCTGCGCGTTTCAACCCTTGACCTGACGAAAAATCTCTCGCCGAATCGTGCGGGATTGCCTTAAGAAAACCGGAAGCCCGGAGGGAACTCCCTCCGGGCGTTTTTTGCACATCTTTATTCGCTTGCCTATTGCCAATTCCGGCTGTTTTGTGCTAAACTGGATTGAATTTTCAGGAGAATCAAACACAGGAGTGTGAATCATGAGTCAGGAACCGAAAAACAACGAAGAGGGCTTCATGTATAAGCTTGCCAGCTTTATTGTAGACAAGCGGAATCTGATCTTTCTGATTGTCGCCATTGGACTGGTGTTTTCCGCGTTTTCGCGGAACTGGGTGCAGGTGGAGAATCAGCTTTCGGCGTATCTGCCGAAGGACTCGGAGACGTACAAGGGCCTGCATCTGATGGAGGATGAATTTATCACGTTTGGCACGGCAAAGATCATGCTTGTCAACGTGACCTATGACGAGGCGCAGGCCGTGTCCGAACGGCTGGAAGCGGTCGATGGCGTGCAGAGCGTTACGTTTGACGACACGAAGGAGCATTATACCAATGCTTCCGCGCTCTACAATATTACCTTTGACTATTCCGAGACGGACGATATGTGCGAGACGGTCATGGAGCGGGTCGAGGACGAACTTTCCGGCTATGATATGTATGTCTCGGCGACCTTCGGCGATACGGCGTCAAAGACGCTGGCGCAGGAGATCGGCGTGATCGTCATCATCGTAGCTATCGTCGTGGTGTCCGTGCTGATCCTGACCTCGCAGACCTATGCGGAGGTGCCGGTGCTGCTCATTACGTTCATTGCAGCGGCGCTTTTGAACATGGGCACGAACTTCCTGCTCGGCACGATCTCGTTCGTGTCAAACTCCGTCACGATTGTGCTGCAATTAGCGCTGTCTGTGGACTATGCGATCATTTTCTGCAACCGCTATAAGGAGGAGCATGAGAAGCTGCCTATCCGCGAAGCGGTCATTGTCGCGCTGAGCAAGGCTGTGCCGGAGATCTGCGGCAGCAGCCTGACGACCATCGGCGGCCTCGTTGCGATGCTCTTTATGGAGTTCCGGCTGGGCTTTGACCTCGGCGTTTGCCTCATTAAGTCTATTTTCTTCTCGCTGTTTGCAGTGTTCTTCCTCATGCCGGGTCTGCTGATGCTCTTTGGCAAGAAGATCGACGCCACACGGCACAAGAACTTTGTTCCCAAGATCCCGTTTGTCGGCAGATTTGCCTACGCAACGAAGAAGATCATCCCGCCGATTTTTCTGGTGGTGATCATTGTTGCAATGCTCTTTGCAAACAACTGCCCGTATGTCTACGGCTTCAGCTATCTGGAGACGACCAAGCGCTCGGAGCAGCAGATCGCGGACGATCTGATGGACGAGACGTTCGGCTCGACGAATATGGTTGCCGTCGTGGTTCCGGCAGGGGATTATGCGGCGGAAAAGAAGCTGCTGGACGAACTTGGGACATACGACGAGGTCGATTCCACGCTGGGCCTTTCCAATGTGGAGGCGATGGGCGGCTATATGCTGACCGACGCACTGACGCCGCGGCAGTTTTCCGAACTGACCGACCTTGACTATGAGGTCGCGGAACTGCTTTATGCGGCCTACGCTGCCGACGGCGGCAATTACGGCAAGATCATCGGGGGACTTCCCAATTACTCCGTGCCGCTCATCGATATGTTTACCTTTCTCTACGGCGAGATGCAGGACGGCTACGTCACGCTCGACGCCGACATGACCGAGACACTTGAAAGCGCCTATTCGCAGATCACCAACGCGCGCAAGCAACTGCAGTCCGACGATTATACCCGTATGCTCGTCTACCTGAATCTGCCCGTGGGCGGCGATGAGACCTATGACTTCCTCGACCAGATGCGCGTCGTCGCACGCAAATACTATCCGGATGGCGAGGTATACGTCGTGGGTGATTCCTCGTCCGAGCAGGACTTCAAGACCTCGTTCTCGCGCGACAATGTCGTCGTGTCGGTGCTGTCCATCCTGATCGTTCTGGTCGTGCTACTGTTCACGTTCAAGTCCGCCGGTATCCCGGTGCTGCTGATTTTGGTCATTCAGGGCAGTATCTGGATCAATTACGGCATCCCGACCATCACCAATAGCCCCCTGTTTTTCCTGAGTTATCTGGTTGTCTCGTCCATTCAGATGGGCGCGAATATCGACTATGCAATCGTCACGACCAGCCGCTTTATGGAGTTCAAGGACAAAATGCCCAAAAAGGACGCGATCATCGAAACGATGAACATGTCCTTCCCGACGATCATCACCTCGGGCCTTATGATGGCCATCGCCGGTATCCTCATCGGCCAGATGACCTCCAACGCCGCGATTGCCGGTATCGGCGACAGCCTTGGCCGCGGCACGATTATCACGATCTTCATCGTCATGTTCATTCTGCCGCAGATTCTGCTTCTGGGTGAGAAGGTCATTGATAAGACTGCGTTCGATATGCCCTCTGCTGTCTCTTCGCATCAGTCTTCGGGACGCGTGCGCATCGATGGTATGGTGCGCGGAGAAATCCATGGTCAGATCAGCGGCGTTGTCCACGCAGTCGTGGAGGGAGACGTCAATATCAGTCTGCTCTCCGGCACGGCCGAACCAGAGACTCCGCCGGAGGAGCCCGGCACGCCGGAAGTACCGGTGACAGCGGAAGAGGAGGATGCAGAGCATGAATAACCACAGAATGCCCCGGGCCCGCGTGACGGCCCTGCTGCTCACGCTTGCACTGTGCCTCGCGCTCGTTCCGGCAGCGGGGGCAGCAGACAGTGCGCAGACCGTCTATCTGGACTCTGCGGCCGATTTTGCCGCGTTTGCGAAAGACTGCTCCCTCGATACCTGGTCGCAGGGCAAAACCTTTATCCTGCGCGCCGACATTTCGCTCTCCGGCGTGGACTTTACGCCCGCAGCCTCCTTCGGCGGCACGTTTGAGGGGCGCGGGCACACCATCTCCGATTTCAATCTCACGCAAAATGCCAGCCCGGCCGGACTGTTCGGCACGATTCTGCCCGGCGGACGCGTGGCAAACCTGAATGTTGCGGGCTCTGTAGCTGCGGGCGGCGACAAGATCGCCTGCGGCGGCATCGCGGGCGAAAATTACGGCAGAATCGTCTGCTGCACGTTCACCGGCATGGTGCAGGGCGACACGCAGATCGGCGGCATCGTGGGCCGCAATCAGGCCTCCGGGCAGATTGTCAGCTGCTCGTTTGAGGGCAAGGGGCAGGGTACGAACGCCACGGGCGGCATTGCGGGCCAGAATGCGGGCACCATCCGGCATTGCACGAACAGCGGCAGCGTCAATATCAATAATGTAGACACTGCGCTGAGTCTCAGCGATATCCAAATCGATATGACGCTCGACCTTGCCAATCTCACCACTACGCAGACCTTCCTCACCACGACCGCCACAGGCGGCATCGCGGGCCGGAATACTGGTCTGATCGCAGTCTGCGAAAATACCGGCACGGTCGGCTATGAGCATGTCGGCTACAATGTCGGCGGCATTGCGGGCGTGACGAGCGGGTATCTGCTCAACAATACAAATTCCGGCACGATCTACGGCCGCAAGGACGTTGGCGGCATCGCCGGTCAGGTCGAGCCGTATGTCGCTGTGACTGTCTCCGAGAGCACAAAGGAGCAGCTGCAGAACCAGTTGAAGGAATTGAAAACGCTCACCGATCAGGCAACCGCTGACGCAGGCGGTGCGGCAAGCGACCTCGGCTCCCAGCTGGCCGGAATGGGAACGTATCTCGACAGCGCCTCGAATGCAGCCAATAATCTCCGCGCGACCGCAACTATCGATGCGGGTGCGCTGGCAAATGGCGGTGTGAGCGGCGGGGCAGACCTCACCGTCGGGGACGCGTCGGCAGGCATTGGCGCCGTCATTGGTGCGGGAGCGGACGGCGGCGTCAGCGTCGATACGCACCCGCTGGAAATTGAAGGCCACAAGGACGCCGGGATCGGCGCGGGCGTGGGCGGATTCGTTGACCCGTCTGACATTTCAATCTCCGGCGGCACGGACGGCTCCGGCGCGCTCAGCGCGTCGCTGCAGATGAATGCAGACGCTTCCATGCCGGAACTGGCAAGCGCGCTGAGCGGCATGGGCGCACAGATGCGCGCCATCGGCTCACAGGCGGCGAATCTGTCCGAGACGCTGCAAAAAGACGTGCAGGCCGTCAGCGACAAGCTGGACGAGATCAGTACGACCGTCTTTGACGCTATGGACAGTCTGGAAAACCGCGATCTTGTAACCGACGGCTCGCAGACCGATCCGGAGAGCATCACCATGGGCGCGCTGCGCGGCTGCGAAAACACGGGCACGGTGCAGGCTGACCGAAATGTCGGCGGCATCGCGGGCGCGATGGGCATGGATGCCGGCGCCGACCCCGAAAGCGATGTCAGCAAGAGTCTGTCTTCGACCGAGCGTAAACAGTACGAACTGCGCGCCGTTTTGCAGCGCTGCGTTTCCAGCGGTGCAGTCACAGCCAAAAAGGACTGCGCGGCGGCGATCTGCGGCCGGATGGATCTCGGCCTGATCGACAGCTGCGAGGCCTACGGCAGCGCAGAGAGCCAGAGCGGCGATTATGTCGGCGGCGTCGCGGGCATCTGCAGCGCGGTGATCGAAAACTGCTGGGCCAAGTGCGCGCTTTCCGGCGGACGCTATGTCGGCGGCATCACCGGCACGGGCGTGACGGACAGCGTGACCGGCAGCGGAAGCACCGTCTCCGGATGCACATCACTTGTATCCATCACCGATTATTCACAATATGCAGGCGCGATCAGCGGCAGCGGCGCGGGCGCGTTTGCGGATAACGTTTTTGTCTCCGATACGCTGGCCGGACTTGACGGCACAAGCGTTGCCGGACAGGCGGAGCCCGTGGTCTATGAGGCGCTGCTGGTAAACAAGGCGCTTCCTGACGAATTCCAAACCTTTACCGTGCGGTTCGTCGCAGACGGCAAGGTGCTCAAGGCTGTCGCTGTCCGTTATGGTGATTCGCTGCCGGACAGCGCGTACCCGGATATTCCTGCTGTTGACGGACAGTACGGCGAGTGGGACGTACAGACGCTGAACAACATCCGATTTGATACCACTGTGACCGCACAGTACCATGCCAGTATCGACGCGCTCCCGAGCGACGCACAGCGCGCGGACGGCAGACCTGTCTTCTTAGCCGAAGGCGCGTATACGAGCAGCGACCGCCTGCAGGCGCAGCCGCAGGCTATCACGCCGGCCGCCTTTGGTGAGATCTCAGCCAGCATCCCGGAGGCAATTCGGAAATATTGCGAAAACATTGCGGACGGCCATGCGCCCGCCGCGCATGTGGCGCGTTCCGTCGTCGAGCAGTGGCAGCTTCGCCTGCCGGATGACGGCGCAGACACGCATACGATCCGCTTCCGCGCGCCCGATGGGCAGAGCGGAAAGCTGGATCTCTATGTGGAAAACGAAAACGGCGTTTGGAAGAAGGTGGAGACGACCGAGGTCGGCAGCTATCTGGCCTTTGAGGCTGCCGGGCAGACCGTACAGCTTGCGGCGCTGTCCACGTTCCCCGTCTGGTGGGTGTGGATCGTGCTGGCCGGACTTGCGGCGCTGCTGGTGCTGCTCATCATTCATCTGATCCATAAGCTTGGCAAGGCCCGCCGCCGCCAGATGCAGGCGCTGCGCAAGGCCATGCAGGATGAACAGAGCGCGACCGACGCCGTCATCGGCGTCATTGACCCGGATGCGCAGGCGGAGCCTGTCACGCTGGAGCAGGTGCAGAAAAAGAAGAAAAAACGCTGCGTCTGGTGGATTGTCGGGGGCGTGGTCGTTGCCCTGATCATAGCCGGAATCCTCATCTACCGGGCCAGTCTCAAGAGCAGTGTGGATGCGCTCCTGCTGCTGAAAGATCTCTCTGGCCGCAGGGAACTGGACATGACCGCATCTGTGCAGATGGATCTCGGAGACGAGACGCTGCAAACGGATGCGCGCCTGTTCCGCACGCAGGCCGGCGGAAACACGATTCTCTGCATCGAGGAAAACGGCGTCCAGCTATATTACTATGACGGCGCAATTTATCTGGAAAACGGCAGTGCGTACCGTACGAACGGTCTGTTCCCGGACTATTCCACGCTCGGCGAGCATCTGCTGGAACTCTACAACGCGACCGATGTGACCTACGCCCGTGAAAGCGGTGAAGAGGTCTATTCCGTGACCGCCTACGGTAAGGATGCGGAGCAGGCGCTCTCGCTGCTGACGCCGACGATTGCAGACTCGCTCAGCGCCGTTGAGAGTATCGACCTGTGCATGCACGTTGAAGACGGCGTAATCCGCTCGATCGAAGCCTCCGGCAGCTGCCAGGCGGAAAACAGTGCAGGCCAGATGCAGCCGATGACTGTCTGGGCTGAACTCACTGTCCAGCCGGACGCGCAGACAGCGCACGCCGTCCCTGCGGCTGTGACCGACGCGATTGCAAACGGCGGCTATCAGGGCAAGCTGGAACTGACGGAGGATCTGGTGCGCGTGCTGTCCGCTGCCTCTGAACTTGGCCGACGCGACCCGCTGTCAGCCCGCGTCAAGCTAAGCGCCAACTGCGGCCCCGTGATTTTTGATACGTCGCTGGATTACACCCGTACCGTAAAGGAAGGAAAAACCGTCAGCTGCATCCGTGCGGGTGTGCTGGAACTCTATTTCTCGGGGGAAACGGTTCTCTCCAAGGATGGCAGAACGCCCACTGCGAGCGAGCAGACGCTGGTCAAATGTGCGGATCTGATTGATCTGGCCTACCGCGCTTGTCTGGAGGACAGCGTTACGAGCGAACAGACGGAGAACGGCTGGCGCTATACGCTGAGCCTCAGCGCCGAGCAGACGAAGCAAGCAGCCTGCGCCATCGCGCCGGAGGCGGAGAAGCTGGATGTGCAGTATCTGCCCGGAACGCTGGAATTGGATGTGCAGGACGGGGCGATCACGGCCCTCCGCGTCACGACCGGCGGCAGCGTACAGGTTGGCGTTGTCGATACGCAGGTGTCGATCTCGGCACAGTTTGACTTCCAAACCGACCTGAGCGCAGACGACTGCACGGTTCCGGACGCAGTGCTGGAAAAGCTGTAACAGGATCACAGAAATAGAACGTCCCCGGTTTTCAGAGAGAAAACCGGGGACGATTTCTTATAGTGTGGGGGGATCAGTTCATTTCCTCAAAGTCCGCGTCAACGGCATCGTCGGTGAAGTCGTTGTTTGGATTTTCATAGCTGGCCGAGCCGCGGTATTCCGCGTTCGGGTCGATGTGCACGCCGGCCTCGTTAAGAAGTGATTCCAGTTGGTCAGCTGCGCTGTTCATCTGTGCGGGATCCTTGGACTTGATGGCGCGGCGGGCATTTTTGACCGCCTCAGCCAAGCGGGCCTTGTCTTCTTTGGGAAGATTTTTCGCGTTTCCGGCCTGGAAGATCATCTGTTCGCAGCGGTCGCGCGCGGTAGCCTCGGCTTTCAGCTTCGCGTCCTCGGCGGCGTAGCGCTGTGCTTCACGCACGGCGCGGTCAATGTCCTCGCGGCTCATGTTGCTTGAGGCGGTGATGGTGATCTGCTGCGCCTTTCCGGTGTCGAGATCCTTGGCCGAGACGTTTACGATGCCGTTGGCGTCGATAGAGAACGTGACCTCGATCTGCGGGACGCCTCTGGGCGCACGGCGGATGCCGGTCAGCTGGAAGCGGCCAAGTTCCTTATTCTGGTGCGCCATGGGGCGCTCGCCCTGTAAAACGTGGATATCGACGGACGACTGAAAGCTGGAGGCCGTTGTGAAGATCTGGCTCTTGCGGATGGGGAGCGTTGTGTTGCGCTCAATGATACGCGTGCACACGCCGCCCAGCGTCTCGATGCCGAGCGACAGCGGCGTGACATCGAGCAGCAGAAGTCCTTTTACGCTGCCGGACAGGACGCCCGCCTGCAAACATGCGCCCATGGCGACACATTCGTCAGGGTTGATGCCCTTGAACGGCAGAGAGCCTGTCATGGACTGCACCAGATCCTGCACAGCCGGGATGCGGCTTGAGCCGCCGACCATGAGGACCTTGCTGATCCGTGAGATGGAAACGCCGGAATCGTTGATGGCCTGATTGACTGGCTCGCGGGTGGCCTGCACGAGATGATAGGTCAGGTCGTTGAACTTTGCCCGCGTGAGCGGGATATCCATATGCAGCGGCCCCTGCTTGCCGACGGCGATATACGGCTGCTCAACGGTCGTCTGAGTCATGGACGAAAGTTCGATCTTGGCCTTTTCAGCGGCCTCGCGCACGCGCTGCATGGCGGCGGGATCCCGCGTCAGGTCGATTTTTGTCTGCTTTTTGAACTCGGAAACGAGATAATCGACAATGCACTGGTCAAAATCGTCGCCGCCCAGATGATTGTTGCCTGCCGTGGCAAGCACTTCGATCACGCCGGACGAGATATCCAGAATGGACACGTCGAACGTACCGCCGCCCAGATCGTAAACCATGATCTTCTGCGACTGCTCTTTATCAATGCCGTAGGCAAGGGCGGCTGCCGTCGGCTCGTTGATGATGCGCTGGACGTTGAGGCCCGCGATCTTGCCCGCGTCCTTCGTCGCCTGGCGCTGTGCGTCGGTGAAATATGCCGGAACGGTGATGACGGCGCTCGTCACGGTCTCGCCGAGGTAAGCCTCCGCGTCCGCCTTGAGCTTCTGCAGGATCATCGCGGAGATCTCCTGCGGCGTGTAGCTGTGGCCGTCGATCTGTACTTTGTAGTTGGAGCCCATCTCTCTCTTAATCGAGGAGATCGTGCGATCCGGGTTCGTGATAGCCTGGCGCTTTGCCACCTGGCCCACCATACGCTCGCCGGTCTTGGAGAACGCCACCACAGAAGGCGTGGTGCGGGCGCCCTCGGCGTTCGCAATGACGACGGGCTCGCCGCCCTCGATCACCGCAACGCAGGAATTTGTCGTACCAAGGTCAATACCAATTGTCTTTGCCATAATTTATTACCTCCACATTCCCTTTTTCGATGTTTGTTCTGTAGGAAAATCTATCATAAAAAGCGGCGTTCCGCTTGATTGACGAAAGAATCAGTTTGCCACCTGCACCATGGCGTGCCGCACGACCTTGTCGCCGATGCGGTAGCCCTTCTGGAACACCTGGGAGATGACGTTCTCCCCGAGGCCCTCGGCCTCGATGTGCGAGACGGCGTTGTGGATAGCCGGGTCAAACGTGTCGCCCTCGGCTCCCATCTCGGTCACGTTCAGCTTGCGGAACGCAGCCTGCATTTCGTTCATCACCATCTCGACGCCCTTTCTGAGGTCTTCGACGGTGCAGTCCTTCTGCGCAAGCGCGCGCTCGAGGTTGTCGGCGACCACCAGAAGTTCGGTCACCGCATCGGCGGTTGCGTCGGCATAGATGGCCTTTTTCTCTCTGTCGCTGCGCTTGCGGAAGTTATCATACTCAGCGGCGGTGCGCAGCAGCTGATCCTTGAGCTTCTGCGACTCGGCAATGGCCTCGTCAAGCTTTTTCTGCCATTCGTCCTCAACCTTCTTTTTGCTCTTCGTGTCGTCCGCCTCCTGCTGTTCGCCGGCGGACGCTTCCGCCTGCTCTACGTTTTCCGCCGTGACGTTTTCGTCCGGCTGTACGGCTTTGTTTTCCTCTTCGACTGCCACGCTGCCAACCCCTTTCTATCCTGTTCGGGCTCAGCTCTGCTGATCCAGCAGATCCGTCAGCATACTGCCGACTCGATCCGCCAGATATTCCAGGCTGGCCACCAGCTTTCCGTAGTTCATCCTCGTGGGACCAATAACCGCAATCGCGCCCGCGTCCCGGCCGTTGATGCTGTAGCGGCAGGCCACAAC
>OODJ01001814.1_pt1 | contig 15640 bp, 20 predicted proteins | sample 1671611 | NCBI WGS metagenome assembly OODJ01 (sample SAMN06348174, study PRJEB24527) | human gut metagenome | biome: human gut; feature: ankylosing spondylitis patient; material: feces | host: Homo sapiens | place: China | collected 2015-10 | reverse complement strand
TTCTTCCACCCCCTCGAAAATCAGGGGAAATGAGAAGAAAAATCGTGATCCTATGATATTGCAGACTGCATCGACAAGCTAAAAAATGCCCTTCGAATCTCCCTGAAGACCCCTCCGAAACGCCCCTGTCGACACCATCAAGGGCAGAAAAACTTGGTTTTGACATCAGCGACGAGGGTACAATTTGGGCCGATGCGAACCCCTGCTAACAGCTTTCACAGGGCTTTCTGTAGTAAATTTCTATTACATTACAAAGCCTAAACGCACATCGTTAGTTTCTTATTTTGTACAGTCCCAGTTTGTGATTTCAACAAAAAACTTGCGGTATGTCTCGTCGATGATGTCGGCGAGGGCTATTACTCCGTTCGGACTCCTCGTGAAAACGGTAGAAAAACGCACAGAGACCATAGAGGGCAGTGGTGGAAAAGCGCCATCACGCGGCCTCTATGGCCTCGCTTCGTAGATCGATGCAACGTAGTTTCGAGGACTTATGGAAGCCCTCGATGGTAGTTTCCCCTCCCCCCACGGCGGCATGTTGTTCTTTTTATTGCCATGACTCCCCCCGTCTTAGTCGTAATAACATAATAACATAATAACATAATAACGTTAAGCAAATGGACTACTGGGGGTGCGTATTGCGCTACAGAGTGGGTCCCGTGGGGCGCAGGTCGTGAGAGGGATTAGTGGTGGTGATGGTGATCGCCGCCGCATCCGTCGTGGTGGCAGGTGCGGTCGCCAAGGACGAGCGTGCCCTTCAGGTAGGCATCGACGACGGCATCGACGTCGTCGGCAGGAGCGCCGCCATGGATACGGATGGCCATCTGCTCAAGGAGCTGGATGGCGCCGGCCCCCAGTCCGCCACAGATCACGTCCGTGACGCCCAGGCCCTGCAGGAACTTAGGCATGGCTCCGTGGGCGTGCTCAGGCGCGGTCAGCACCTCCTTGTTGAGGATTTTCTCGTCCTCCACGTCGAAAACCGTCACGTGGGGCGCTTTGCCGAAATGGGGAAAGAGTTTCCCGTCGGCGGTAGGAATAGCAATTTTCTGTTTCATTATATTTGTAATTTTGGATGATGACACGCTGGCAGAAAGGCGCTGCTGAACCTCGCAGTCCTTCCTAAACTCCTTGGGCATTTGGCCCGTCATACGCTTGAAAAACTTGACGAAATAGGAGGGATCCTCGAAGCCCAGCTGATAGCCGATCTCCTTGATACTGAGCGTGGAATGCTGCAACTGGCGTTTGGCTTCGAGGACGACGCGGTCGTTGATGACCTGCAGGGGCGTGAGGTGGGCGCTCTGGGCGACATAGTGGGAGAGCGTACGGGTCGAGACATGGAGCATATCGGCATACTCCTTGAAGGTGTGGATCTCGCGGAAGTGCTTCTCCAGCAACTGGCGGAAGCGCACGAAACTGCGGTGGGCCACACAGGAGACGGAGAGCTTCTGGACGGCTCGACGCGTGCCCGCGCGCTGGACGCGGATCAGGAAGAGGCGGACGAGATACTGCATGTAGTCCTTGTGGGCGAAGGCCGACTTGAGGGAGAGCTCGATGCGCATGGCCTGGACCAGAATGTAGAGATGGTCGGACTCAGCATCGGTGATCTTGTAGTAAGGCAGGGAGTCGTAGGCGTTGAAGATGTCGTATTTGAGGAAGATACTCTCGCTCGACTGCTCGTCTGCCATGAAACTGGCGTTGAAGCGGATGATGACGCCCTCACAGTCGCGCGACCCGTGGAAGGAATGGACCTGGCCGGGAGCGATGAAGAAGAGCGTGTTGTCATCGACGGGATAATCGACAAAATCGACCTGGTGGATGCCGTAGCCGCGGCGAAACCAGATGATCTGATAATAGGTATGGGTATGGGAGGACTGCTCCAGACAGACGGCGGAATTGAAAAACTGCGGCATGAGGTGCAGCTCAAACTCCAGCCCGGATGGTCCGTCTGTCGTAATGGTATAGTTTTTGACTTCTTCTTTCCTCATATTTCTTGTAGTCGTTTTGCGCTGGACAGGTTTGGCGCAATATGGACAAATGGTAGATTGCGTATTTGCAATGGTAAAATTACTACCTTTTTTACATCTCACAAAGAGAGGTGCGCAAATTTACCATTCTTTGGCTTGAATGGGCCATAAAACAGGTGCAAAACCACCAGGAAAGAAGCGCGTGGGTGGTCGCCGCTGCTCTCCCGCTCCACAAGGAAGCAAGGGGAAACCAACGGCGTCCATCCACGCAAAAAAGGCTTATAAACCCGTGCTATCGAACGACGACCTTGACCGCCGCGCCACGCACACGGGCGATGACGACGGGGACGGAGACGACGCAGGAGGCCGTGCCGTCGAGAGCCTGGACAGAGGAGAGCAGACGACCGTCGAGGCCGACAAACTGCACCTCCTCGCCGCGGTTGAGACCCGAGACGATGACGACGCCACCCTGGCTGGAAACCTGAGGATCGCGCTGGGCCAGCTGGTCGATGCGGGTCAGCTCATTGGGCGTCCAGGTGAAGATCTTGCGATAGACGGCGCCGAGCTCCTCCTGGTAGTGGTCGTAGTACACCTCGGGCACGTAGAGGGAGCAGCTGTTGGGCGCGCCGCAGCCGATGGTGTTATCAGGCATGTTGCCGTTGAAATAGAGCGACGTGAGCGACGAGCAATAGGAGAAGCAGCCCTCATTGAGCTGAGTGACGGTAGAGGCGAGCTCCACGGTCTCCAGCATGCTGCACTTCTCAAAGCAATGGGCGCCAACAGTGGTGACGGAATAGGGAATCTTGATGCTGGAGAGGCTACTGCGATAGAAGCAATAGTCGCCGATGGTCGTGACGGAGGAGGGAATCTCCATCTCCATGAGGCTCAGGCAGCGCGAGAAGCACTGGGCGGGCAGCGACTTGATGGTGGCGGGAAGATGGACCTCGGAAAGGTCGGTGCAGTCCATGAAGCAGACACCGCCCACGGAAGTGACGCTGGCGGGCACGTCGATGCGCTTGAGGCTGGCGCAGGAGGCGAAGCAGCCCACGGGCAGCTCCTTGAGGCCGTCGGGGAGGTCGATCTCGGTGATGGTCTGACAGTTCATGAAGCAGCGGGCGCCGAGCGTGGTGACGGTGGAGGGGATCTTGACGCTCTCCAGGTCGATGCAGCCGAGGAAGCACTCCTCGCCAAAGGCCGTGACGGAATAGTCGGTGCCGTCCTGGGCCGTGACGGTCTCAGGCACGACGATGTTGCCCGTATAGGGGTTGTCCTCGTTGCCCACGAGGGTTGCCGTATGGGTGCGGGCGTTGATCTTGTAACTGAGGCCATTGATGACCTCCGTGCTGACCTGAGCAAAGGTATGGCTGGCCGCCAACAGCAGGGCTGCCGACAGCAGAAGCGTCTTGCGTCTCATATTTTTCATACTCTCAAAAAACTGATTTGGTGAATAATAATTTCGTATCTCTGTAGTTGAATCGTTGCAGGACGGCGTCGCGTCTCGGAGGCGCCGTCGTGGCGGCGCACCACGCTCCGCCAGCAGGTCGGGAGAGCCCTTAGTAGGCCTCCAGGTATTTGCCCTCCTCCTGGTCGTCGAGCATGGAGAGGTAGGACTGGTAGCGGCTCTCGGCTATGTAGTGGTCCTCCACGGCCTTGCGGACGGCGCACCCCGGCTCGTGGGTATGCGTGCAGTTGTTGAAACGGCAGTCCTTGGAGAAGTGGAAGATCTCGCGGAAATAGCTCGTCAGCTCCTCGCGCCCGATGTCGAAGGTGCCGAAGCCCTTGATGCCCGGCGTGTCGATGAGGTAGCCGCCGCCCGGCAGCGGGAGCATCTCGCTGAAAGTGGTGGTGTGCATGCCCGTGTTGTGGGCCTCGGAGATGTCGGCCGTGCGCAGGTTGACCCCGGGCAGGATGGCGTTGATGAGCGTCGATTTGCCCACGCCGCTGTTGCCGCTGAGGAGCGTCGATTGACCCTGCAGCAGGGGCAGCAGGCGCGCCACGTCGTCGGCATCATGGGCGGAGAGCTCCACGACGGTGTAGCCGATGTTCTCGTAGAGGAAGCGCATGGCCGCCTGGTAGCGCCGCTCGTCCTCGGAGAGGAGGTCGAGCTTGTTGAAGGCCAGGATCACGGGCACGCGATAGGCCTCCGCGCCGGCCAGGAAACGGTCGATAAAGGTGGTGCTTGTCTCAGGGTAGTTGACCGTGACGACAAGCAGGGCCTGATCGACGTTGGCGGCGAGGATGTGGCTCTGTTTGCTGAGGTTGGAGGATCGGCGGATGATGTAGTTGCGCCGGTCGCAGATGGCGGTGATGAAGGCCGTGCCCTCGGGATTGAGGCGGATCTCCACCCGGTCGCCCACGGCCACGGGATTGGTGCTGCGAATGCCCTTCAGGCGAAAGTTGCCCTTGACCTTGCAGTCCACCATCCGGCCGTCGTCGGCCTTGACGCAATACCAGCTCCCCGTGTTTTTAACGACTAAGCCGAGCATTTTCTCTGAATCATATAGGAATGGCTACGCAGGATCCAGGCCGGCCGCTGGGCCACCCGAACCCTTGCGCTATAGCAGGATGCACCAGCCCCTCCCCATGGGCCTTCACCACGATCGAGCTGTGGCAAGGACCTGCGGGAGGCGGATGCGCCTTTCTCCCTTTTCTTAGGTTTTCTTAGACCGTCATGATCTCCTTCTCCTTGGCAGAGAGGAGTTCTTCGGCCTGCTTGATATACTTGTCGTGCAACTTCTGGAGGTCGAGCTCGGCGTCCTTCTCGTTGTCCTCGGAGAGGCCGTCCTTGATGGCCTTCTTCAGTTTGTCCTTGATGTCGCCACGCACGTTGCGGATCTCCACCTTCGTGCGTTCGCCGATCTTGTTGCTCTGCTTGACCAGCTCCTTGCGGCGCTCGCCCGTGGGCTGCGGCAGGTTGAGGCGGATCACCTCGCCGTTGTTCTCCGGCGTGACGCCTATGTCGCTGTCCATGATGGCTTTCTCAATATCGCGGATGGCCTTGCGGTCCCAGGGACGGATGGCGATGGTGCGGGCGTCGGGGGTGGAGACGGTAGCCACCTGATTCAGTGGCACTTTCGATCCGTAGGAATCCACACGCACGGCGTCGAGAATCGCCACGTTGGCGCGTCCAGCGCGGATGTGGGCAAGCTCCTCGTCGAGGTAGAGGATGGCCGACTCCATACGCTCCTCGGCATCCTTCAAAGTCTGTTTTACGTCTAACATTGGTCTTTACTTATTCTTTATTTCTTAATTTTTCGGCAAATATAGCCATAATATCACAGTTGTGCAACAGAATCGGCGGTTTTTTCTCCTCCACCAGCCGATTTTTCTATCTTTTGCAGTTGCTCGCCCACCTCATTGGTCAGCTGGACCAGCTGGGCGATGCTGAGCTGCTCGGGCCGCTTGGTCATGATGTCGCGCTGGAAGAAGCCGTCCTCGGGGCGCTGGCCCTGGAACAACTGGCGCAGGCTGACGCGCAGCATCTTGCGCCGCTGGTTGAAGACGGCCTTGACCAGCCGCTTGAACAACCGCTCGTCGCAGCCCAGCTCCTGGACGCCGTTGCGCGTCATGCGGATCACGGCGCTCTTGACCTTGGGGGGCGGATTGAAGACGGTCTCATCGACGGTGAAGAGATACTCCACGTCGTACCACGCCTGGGTGAGGACGGAGAGGATGCCGTAGGCCTTGGAGCCCGGCGCGGCCGCCATGCGGAGGGCCACTTCGCGCTGGATCATACCCGTGCAGCAGGGGATCAACTCCTTGTTGTCGAGCATCTTGAAAAAGATCTGCGAGGAGATGTCGTAGGGATAGTTGCCCGTGAGGACGAAGGGGCGCCCGTCGAAGAGGGTCGTGAGGTCCATGCGGAGGAAGTCGTCGCCGATGATGTTGTCGCGCAACTTCGGGAAGCGGTCGTAGAGATAGGCGACGCTCTCCTTGTCGATCTCCACGGCCTTGACCTCGCGGGGCTTCTCGACAAGATACTGGGTGAGCACACCCATGCCGGGACCAATCTCCAGGACGGGAATCTCGGGGCAGGCGTCCACGGTGTCGGCGATGCGGCGGGCAATGCCTAAATCGGTCAGGAAGTGCTGGCCGAGATGCTTTTTGGGCTTAACGGACTTCATCTTTTTCTTAATTTTTCTTTATTCGGCCACAAAGTTAGGAAAAATAATCCGTACTTTGAAAGAAAAAGGCTATCTTTGCTCTCCGAAATGGACAGTAATAAGCATGTCAATAGCGTTGTGAAGGTGGCGCTGCCCCTATTGCTGGGTGGCGCGATACTCTACTGGATGTACCGGGACTTTGATTTCGGCAGCATCCGGGAGGTGCTGACCAACGAGATGAACTGGACCTGGATGGTCCTCTCCCTGCCCTTCGGCATACTGGCGCAGGCCTTCCGGGGCTGGCGCTGGGAGCAGGCACTCACGCCCATCGGCGAGCATCCGCGCAAGCGGGTCTGCGTGCTCTCCATCTATCTCTCCTACGCCGTGAGCCTCGTCATCCCCCGCGTGGGCGAGGTGGCGCGCTGCGGCGTGCTCCGCAAATGGGACGGCACGTCCTTTCCCAAGGCTATCGGCACGGTGGTGACGGAGCGCGTGGTCGACACCTTGATCGTCGCGATCATCACGGGACTGGCCTTCCTCATGCAGCTCCACGTCTTCGGCACATTCTTCTCGCGCACGGGCACACGCATCGACGACGTACTGTCGAGTTTCTCCACGATGGGATGGATCGTCACGGCCATCTGTGCCGTCGCCACGCTGGTCTTCGCCTACTTCTTCCTCCGCACGCTCTCCATATATAAAAAGGTGAAGGAGACGCTGCAGGGGATTTGGCTCGGCATCACCTCGCTCCGCGGCGTGCGCAACGTCCCACTGTTCATCCTGTATAGCCTGGCGATCTGGGCGAGCTATTTCCTCCATTTCTACCTCACCTTCTTCTGCTTCAAGGAGACGGCGAGCCTGGGACTGACCTGCGCGCTGGTCTGCTTCGTCGTAGGATCCATAGCGGTCATCGTCCCCACGCCCAACGGCGCCGGACCCTGGCATTTCGCCGTCAAGACGATGCTCATGCTCTATGGCGTCGCCTATGCGCCAGCGCTCTTTTTCGTGCTGATCGTCCACACGGTGCAGACGCTGCTCGTGGTCCTGCTCGGCATCTACGCCTGGATCGTGCTGGCCTTTATGAAGAAGCGCAAGCAGGGGCAGCAGCCCGCGGCCGTAGTGGCGGACAACCGATAGGAGAAGCCGCTGGGGGAAGCCACGTAGAGGAGCCACGAGGAGGAGAGGCTGCAGGGGAAAGCCGCAGGGAAAAACCACGCAGCAGGAAAACCGCAAGGAGGAGGAAAACCGCAAGGGTGAGAACCGCAAGGGGGAGAACCGCAAGGGGACCGATACCTGCAGCGGAGAAACAGAAAAAAAAGAAATTGTCTAATCAGGTAGTGGCCGGACTCGCTCCACCGCTCCGCAAAACAATAAAATAACTATGGAAGAGATCAAAAACCTAAAGCCGGAGTGCATCTGGCGCAACTTCGACGCATTGACCAAGATTCCGCGCCCGTCAGGCCACGCAGAGAAAGTACAGCAGTTTCTGCTCGACTTCGCCAAGCGCGTCGGCGTAGAGGCATTCCAGGACGCTGGCGGCAACATCGTCATGCGCAAGCCGGCCACTCCTGGCTATGAGAACCGCAAGGGCGTCGTGCTGCAGGCCCACATGGACATGGTGCCGCAGAAGACACCGGACAGCACGCACAACTTCGAGACCGACCCCATCGAGACCTATATCGACGAGGAGGGCTGGGTGCGCGCCAAGGGCACGACGCTCGGTGCTGACAACGGTCTGGGCGTGGCTGCCATCATGGCTGTCATGGAGAGCAAGGACCTCAAGCACGGTCTGGTCGAGGGTCTGATCACCCGCGACGAGGAGACGGGCATGTTTGGTGCCAACGAGCTCCCCGAGGGTGAGCTCTGCGGCGATATCCTGATGAACCTCGACTCAGAGCTCTGGGGCAAGTTTGTCATCGGTTCTGCTGGTGGCATTGACATCACCGCCAAACTGGAGTATCAGCCGGTCGCCAACAACGAGGAGACGGCAGTCCGCGTGACGCTGAAGGGCCTCTTTGGTGGCCACTCGGGCCTGGAGATCCACTGTGGCCGCGCCAACGCCAACAAGGAGATGGTACGCCTCGTACGCAAGGCCGTGCAGCAGCTGGGCGCTCGCCTGGCCGTATGGCATGGTGGAAACATGCGCAACGCCATCCCGTTCAAGGCAGAGGTCGTGCTCGCCCTCGCTGCCGACAAGGTGGAGGCACTGAAGAAACTGGTAGAGGATCAGCGCCTGCTCATCGAGGATGAGTTCAAGGGCATCGAGAAGAACGTCGAGTTCTTCGTGGAGCCGGTAGAGAAGCCTGCCGAGCTGCTGCCCTCTGAGATCCAGGACAACCTCATCGACGCAATCTACGCTTGCCACAACGGCGTGCTGCGCATGATTCCGGCTTATCCCAACGTGGTGGAGACCTCTTCCAACCTCGCCATCATCGACATCGAGAACGGCAAGGCTGCCTTCAAGATCCTCACGCGCTCCAGCCGCGAGGACATGAAGGAGTATCTCTGCCGCACGCTCGAGAGCTGCTTCAGCATGGCTGGCATGAAGACGGAGTTCACCGCACCCTACGGTGGCTGGGATCCCAACCCCGACAGCGAAATCCTCAACCTGCTCAAGGCTATCTACAAGGAGCAGAACGGCCAGGAGGCTACCGTCCAGGCTGACCACGCCGGACTGGAGTGCTCCGTCATCCTCAGCAAGTATCCGGGTATGGACGTCGTCAGCATGGGCCCGACGCTCCTCTCTCCGCATACGACCAGCGAGCGCGCACAGGTGGCTACGGTAGAGCCGTTCTGGAAGTTGCTCACCACCGCCCTTGAGCGCGTGCCGGAGAAGAAGTAATCTCTCCCCTACTCTTCCCGCCTACTGGCGGCCCCAGCCTGCCGACATCCTCTGCTCGCTAACGCCAGCCGCCAACTGACGACTGTCAGCCTGCAGACGGGATTATAATCTATGGGATACTTGACCTCATCCTTTCACCCCGGGGCCAAGTATCCCATTTTTTCTTTGACGCTATTAATGCTTGCTTTTCATCTTCGCTATCTAATGTTTTTCATTATTTTCTAGCAAAGTTAATTGATTATATGTAACTTTGCCAACAGAAATACTTCTATCTAAAACATTCGCAAGATTGTTCGTATCAAGGTAGAACCTTATCTCAAAACTGCTCTCATGCCGCGAATGACAACATGAAATATGTTGGGATCATCAGAGAAATACCATTTCTCTAACTTGTTCATCATTTTCAGCATTTTTTGCCAACAGTTCCTCTTTTGTATAAATCTTTTTCTTTGCCATAATTTTGCGCTTTTCTTTTGTGTTCTCTATGGCTACATCAACATGGGTAGGAACCATTCTAATACTTGCGGAAAGTGAGGGCTTTTAAACGATGGCTTTCTAAAACGCCAATATCTTTATTTTCAACACTTTGCGAAACCATAGGGCACGAAGTGGCGGTAGTGTACTGATTATGTACAGACCTATCGCTCGTTGAACATGAAATCGAGGCCGTAGGGGCGGTATCTCTCGAACTTCCTGTCAGAGCTGATGAGGGGCACACGGTCGCTGATGGCTTGGGCCACTATGAGGCGGTCGTTAGGGTCTCGGTGGTCATCAAATAGAGGGAGCCGGGCGAGCTCTTCTATGTGCTTATAGGTGACAGGCACGAGTGTGATCCCGTTTTGAGATAGCACGTCGAGGGCCTCAGAAGCGGATGCGCCTCCATCCAGCCGTCCCCTCTGCGGACGTCGTAGCTTGCCTATCTGAAACAGATGCACCAGCTCTTGATAGCAGACAGCGCTTGCGAGAATATCGACCGAGTAGTCGTTCAAAAGCATTTGAATATCATCCCCGATTGAGTCTCCGCGGTCCTGCCCCGTCAAGAACGCAAGGATATTAGTGTCCAGATAGAACCTCATCTCATTATATACTTCATGTCCTTTTTGTCGAAGGTGAACGGGGCACACTCCCTGGTGCGCATCCACTCGCCCAGCTTATTGTATCTTCTCGTCCCGTTTTTCTCGTCCTGCTTGATTCTTTCAAGGAGTGCAAGCACCTCGGGGTTGGTGGTAAATAATTTCTTCTTTGCCATATTTTTACCCTTTCTTAAATTTGATATTAGTGTCGAGGTAGAACCTCATCTCAAAACTGCTCTCATGTCGTGAATGACAACCTGCAATTTGTTAGGATCGTCAGAGAAATACCATTCCCCTAACTTGTTCATCCTTTTCGGCATTTTTGCCAATAGTTCCTCCTTTGTATAAATCTTCTTCTTTGCCATATTTTTGTCCTTTCTTTGATTTTGTCAGAGGTTAGCGAGCCACTTCTTGCCACTCGGCGTATGAAGCCAACCCAAGAAGCCCAGGGCTATGATCGCAGCGCCTCCCATTACGATGATTAGATTTGTCATAGTTGTATTAATTACTTTTTTAAAATATAATAAGCTATCCCGCCAAGTGTGGCAGTAAGGACAGAACCGACTGTTAGAAGTCCCAAGGCTTCGTTAGGGGCCGTCCCTGTTGCAAAGAAAGAAAGCATCGCACCTAATACCATTGCGGTAAAACTGGCTTTAGAAAGGTCATAGAAATATTTGCCCAGCATTTCGCGGCTGGCACGTCTTTTCTCCTTTTCTTCTCTCTGTGCTGCCATGATCTATCCTTTCTTCGTCTGTTCCTCGATCTGCTTCCGGAGGTCTCTTACGAGGTCCGTGAGCGTGCTGATGGTGCTGCTCTGGGTCTCTATCGTTCCGAGGGCTTTTCGCAGGGCCGTGGCCATGTCTTCCACCGCTCCACCGCCGACACCGCCCACCACATTGCCTGTACCGTTCACGTTTGGGGAGTAGTCGCCCGAGCTCTGCTGATGGACCGAGCCGGACATGTCGGAGGTCAGCATGGGACCCTCGCCAGTCAGGAGCCAGTCCTGCGACAAAACATCGAATGCGTTCGCAAAGCGTTTTAGAAACTTATCTGTAAGAACTTTCCCGTCTCCCTTTAGTGCGCTGGACACATTTGGGCGTGATGCTCCCATTGCTTTAGCCACATCTGCCTGAGTATGAACCATTCCGATACTACGAAGGTACTCAAACCCTTTGTTTAACCTAAGAACTTTTTCCTCCATAATAAGACACTTTAACCGTTAAATAATGTTATACCAAGAAATAAAGTTCTTGTTTCTCTTGCGAGTAAGAACAACAGTTCCTATCTTTGCACCCGTGGTTGGTCATATAACTGACTACCCATTTGCAAAGATAGGCATTTCCTGCCGTCCGCGCAACAAAATCAGTACAAAAAAGTAACATAAAAAAAATAAAGCTATGACAAAGGAAGAGTTTTTAAAGCTGACGGGGATCCGACAAATGAGCGACCCCGACTATGAAAAGGTGGAACACGCCTACATGTCAGTCCCCGATATGGACAAGCAAACCTTCTGCGAACTCTACGTCAACAACCAGCCCGAGTTGCTCAGCACGATGGCGAATGTCTTAGAACGTGAAAAGACAGAAAAAGAAAGCTGTAAGCAATGTCTCGAAAATGTAGCGGGGGATTGTCTGAGGGGCCTCAAAGAAAAGAAAGCAGGGCCTTTCTATGAAGCATTGGCTGACATACAGATAGAAATCGGGATCAGGGCGATGATCTTGAAAAAAATAGAATCAGAGGACAGCTTTTCGTCGGATGAAAGAGACTATATCTATGAGAATTTAGCGTGATTCCCCCAGGGGCGGAACGTCCGCCCCACTCTCACCCACACCCAAAAGAAAAGAATATGAAACCGATAGCAATAGAGAAGATGACCCGCGAGCAGCTCCGGGCGCTGCCATTCGGCAAGGCTCGGACCTTCGAGCTGCCTGCGGCCCGGGACATCATCAACGCCACGTCGCTCATATACAGGTCGCAACATGTGCTGGACTGCCGATTCACGGTCCGATGCGACTACGAGCAACTGCGGATGACGATCACCCGCAAGAGGAAGGAGGGCGCCGATGGAACTGTCAAGGATTGAATATCGCCGACTGGTGGAGGACGTAGCGGAGGCCGTACTGGCCAAGGTGCTGCCCTTCGTCAAGAAGCGACGGGCGGAGAAGCCCGAGGAGCAATGGACGTGGGTGAGCGCCGAGGAGGCTGCCAAGATCGTAGGCCTGACGAAAAACTACCTGCTCAGGCAGAAGGCCTACTTCACCCACGTCAAGATCGGGAAGGCGAAAGCCTGCCGCGTGATGTTTCGCAAGGAGACCCTCGTCGAGGAGCACATGCGATCTCAGACAGAGCGGCGGCGCATACCTCCAGCACGCAAGAACGAGGCAACCCCCACGGGGGCTGGAAATTGAATTTTTGCGCGTCGAAAGGTGCGGAGGGTGGGTATCATCCTCGACGGGGGCATTTTTTCTGACGACCCCCTCTCGAAAAATTAACAAGTCTTAAATTGGTTCGAGCGAGCCGAAAAATGTGTTAAAAATGGTACATACAATCATCTTAGCGGTTCTCCTCGCCCTTCTGCTCGGCATGATGGGCAGCACGATCGCCCAGCTGTGGCGCGAGATGCGCGGGAAGTAGCCCACGAATAAGCCACCCCAACCCATAGAGCCCGCCTGTCGGCTCATCGAAGACAGGCCGCCCGCTTGCTGGCGCAGGAGCAAGCCATCCACAACGAGATGAGGTCGTACTACCGCCCGCAAGGGTCGGCGGCTAACTACAGGTCGTCGGTGAGCGTAGGAAGTAGCATCGGGAGCAGTCCGCTAAGAACGGGCACGACATAGCCGACGATGGATGAACGTAGGTTGAGGCGACCCGCCAGGGCAATGGCGCGGTGTAGCTCCTATATCAAAGTCCGGCTAATGCGGCCAGGCTTCACAGTCTGGGTGTCACAAGCCACCACGAACGCAGAGTGGCCGGGCGGAAGCGTCCGACATTATTACAACCATAACCCAAAAGAAAGGAAATAGTCATGGATAAGAATGACCTCGACGACCGCGCCCGCAACTCTGAGATACTTGCGTGGGTCGCGCTCGTAGTCAGCGTAGTATCACTGGTAGCAGCAGTGCTGCTAAAGCTATTGCGATAGAAATTATCGATATAATCTCCGCCCGCTTCGCTCTCCGCTCCGTGCGTTGCCTCTGTCGCTCGTCTTCTATCATGTCATCGAAGACACCGATGGCTTCCGCTTCTCGTGTCTGTCGGCAGCTGACAAAGCCAGTCGTCACGGGCTTCGCTCCGATCTCTCGGAGCTTAGCGACAACCGCCAGCGGATAGTCTTCTGGCTTGATGATACCCTTAGAATTGAGGATGTCCAATGCGCCCTTACACTCTTTGTAAAACTTGATTTTGTCCATATCATTCGCTTTTTGATGGTGCAAAGTTAGCAAAAAAAACTGAATCATGCGCACGCCATCCTCCGAGCATCCGACAGGGCCGGGCGGCGGCTGGGTGAAGCTCCATCGCAAGCTGCTGGAGTGGGAGTGGTACGAAGACGCCCACATGGTGCATCTGCTTGTCCACCTACTGCTGACGGCCACGCATGAAGACAGAAAATATAAAGGGCTGACTATCAAGCGGGGACAAGTGGTGACGAGTATCAAGGAACTTGCCGAGGCTCTCGGAACTCCCGAATCTTCTACAAGGTTGCGGATAAAACGGCTGAAAAGTTGCGGATTTATTAGCATTAAAGTTGCGCATAATAAAACGACTATAACTATCTGTAACTATGATAGTTACCAAATGCGCGAGAAAGAAAGTTGCGAAAGAAATGCGAAAGATGTGCGAAAGAAATGCGAAAGAAATGCGGAGGCCCATAATAATAGGAATAACAAGAAGGGAAGAAGAAAGGATGTAGAGGATGTAACCTCTACATCTTCCCCTCCCTCCACCCCTCCCTCGCGTGTGCGTGAAGTCGTTTCAGAGTTTTCAGACGTTGAGAACAACCGCTACCGCGTGGAGATAGCCAACGACGCCGACTTCATCAAGTACGCCAAGGATAGCCTCCACATCAACGAGCGGACCGTGCTCACCCTCTTGGGCATCTTCGCCGCAGAAGTGAACGAGAAGAAGAAGACCCACACCAGCGCGTCCGACTATCGTCAGCACTTCTACGACTGGGCACGGATCCACGTCGCAATGAACAAGAAGAACCAACAAAGAACAACCGCCCATGTTCGACACTCCGACCTATCAGCCGCCCTCGAAGCCGACCGTGCAAAATACTCCAGAAAGTCATGAGTGGAGCACGTTCCTGATGAAATTTCCCGACGGCGCGAGCGTTTACGCCTGGTTTGCTCCGACCCACTGGGAGCGCTTCGCCGGTCCTATCGACGGGCGTGTGGCCGTGAGACCCTGCCCGACGCTCCAGGACGTGGCGACGCTCTACCACGACGCCGACCTGCCCCGTGCCATTGTCCGCAATGCCATCAGCGGGCTGGCCTCGCTCTCGTCGGCCTCGTTCAACGTCTCTCAGCAGGCCGTGGAGCTGGCCGTGGGTCAGTTCATGGGCCACTACTCCCGCCGCTGCACGCTCTACCAGCTGATGAGCTACGCGGCCAACTACGGCGACTACAAGCGCAGCCTCTCGTCCTTCGACCTCAACGACGTCGTCTCGGGCTTCCAGCGATTCACTCAGAAATGGCACGAGGCCGCCGACCGCGCCTCCGTCCCGAACGCATCCCGAGACCATCCCGAAGGCGGCAAGGGCGACGGCCTGGTCGCACTGGCCCGCTACGTCCGCCGAGCCGCCACGGAGCACCCGCTCTTCGTCCATGGCTTCTGCAGGGATAGCCACTTCGTGAGGCGCGTGCCCGGCGACCCCGACAGCCGCACCGAGCGGGAGCAGGAAGAGCGGGACCGCCAAGAGGTGGAAGCCGTGGGCGAGACCTACTACGGCGGCCTGCGCGTCGGCCTCTGCGAAGTCTTCACGCCCGAGAACGTGCGCCAGGCCATCCGATGCGCCTCCGAGCGGGAGGCAGCCGCCTATCTGGGCGAGGTCATCCGCCGCCATTTCGACAAAAAGCGCAGAAACACGCCGCAGAGCGAAGAAAACGAAGCGAGGCGATAGATTGCCCACCGACGGGGAGAAATACCCGCAAAAGCGACTATAGACCCGTCAGCGGCAATTTTTGAAGCAAAGAAACAAGCCCAAAAACATGGAAAGATACATCCGCAACCCACACGGCATCACCATCCGATGCTGCTGCGCCACCTGCCAGCACAAGACGCTCGACCGCAAAAACGAGGCACGGCGCTGCCAGAAGCTGCTGAAGCCCGACCTGCCCACCTGCCCGGGCTACGACCCGCTGGGACCCCAGGAGGACCGCCCGCAGGGCCACACCCTCCTGCACGCCGGCAACGGCTACGGACGGGTGCAGTCGCCCGCCTACATCAGGTGGAAATGCCAGAACTATGCCGAGATACTGAAACGCCACGACGGCAACGAGACCTTCTCCCGATTCTGGAGCCGCGTGCATGAGCTCTTCGAGCGCCAGACAGGCCTCTCGGTCTATGTCAGAATCTAAACCAACCAACCAAGCATAAGAAAAAAAATTATGGAAATCAAGTTTAAGAAAATCCGCATCCGCAACTTCCGCGGACTGGTCA
>OODJ01001803.1_pt1 | contig 15745 bp, 16 predicted proteins | sample 1671611 | NCBI WGS metagenome assembly OODJ01 (sample SAMN06348174, study PRJEB24527) | human gut metagenome | biome: human gut; feature: ankylosing spondylitis patient; material: feces | host: Homo sapiens | place: China | collected 2015-10 | reverse complement strand
GCAGGTGAATCTTGCTTCGGGTCCCGATGGCAACGCCTTCACCGTAACGTTGGTGAGTCTGGCAGATGCTGCTGAGCCTGTCCGCCGCTCCGATGAGCTCGGGTGAGGCACCCAATCCGGCATACGTCCTGCATGTTTGAATCAATGTGTCGGCTGAGCCCTATTCGCCGCGGATAAGGGGCCGGCCGGCATCAAAGTGCAGGGGGCTTTCTCCATCCAAAAAACGCATAAAAAGGCATTGCTATTAAGCATTGGACATCACTGCTCTTGAAACAGAGAATGTATTCGCACGAACCCACCTGCGGTCTGTTCTTTTAACGGACCTCTCTCCTAAAGTGCAGCAGCACTGCAGGCGGCCGATGGTGCGCAGCGAAATATTGAAATAAGTTGGCATTTTAATTAAGCAATGCTTATTCAATTATTCGCTGACAAGAAAAAACTCTGATTTGCAAGGAGGCCGCGATGAGCCTTTGCGGTATTTCGCGTCGGCGTTTAATCGCCGGAACAGCTGCGGCTGCAGCGCTCTCGCAGGTGAGCGCGGAATCTTTATCGATCGCTTCGGCCGGCCGAGAAGCAGTTGTATATCAAACGACATCATTGACGGCCGAAGGGTTAGTTGCTGCTCTGCGATCCGTGCAGAGCACGTTTAAAGGCCGCATCGCGGTGAAGCTTCATACGGGCGAACCGCACGGTCCCAACATTTTGCCGCGCGAATGGGTGAAAGCTCTCATAAATGAGCTGCCGGACGCCGTGATCGTTGAAACGAATACGCTTTACGGCGGGCCGCGGGCTGCAGCGTCCCGACATCGTGAAACGCTCGTTACAAACGGCTGGACTTTCGCGCCCGTTGACATCTTGGATGAAGACGGCGGAACGCCATGGCCGATTGCGGGCGGCAGTCGGCTCAAGTCCGTGACGGTGGGATCTCATTTGGATCGCTATGACTCGATGCTGGTGCTCACCCATTTCAAAGGGCATGGCATGGCGGGCTTCGGCGGATCGCTCAAAAACGTTGCTATCGGCTGCGCTTCCGGACGCGAGGGAAAGGCTGAGATTCATCAGGGCTGGGAACGCGGCCCGGCATTTCTCGAACGCATGGCTGATGCCGGGAAGGCAGTGACGGATCACTTTCAGGGCCGCATTGCCTATATCAACGTGCTGCGCCGCATGTCGGTGGACTGCGACTGTACAGGCACATCGGCTGCCGAGCCCGAAGCTCGCGATCTCGGCATTCTGGCTTCGACTGACATTCTGGCCGTCGATCAGGCCTCCATTGATTGGGTTGGAACGCTTCCGCCGGCAGAACGCCGCCCGCTCGAGGAGCGCATCGCTTCACGAAGCGGCCTTACGCAGCTCGATGCCATGGAAAGGCTTGCCATGGGCGTGAGGCGATACCGCATTGAATCGCTTGGATAACAAACCTCTTTTGGGAGACATAATCATGAATGCTCAGCAATTATCACGCCGTCACGTGATGCAGCTCGCTGCCGGTGCATTGGCCAGTGCCGGGTTGGTTCGGGGAAGCCTGGCTGCCTCAGGTTCCGATACCCGTACGAAAGCGATCATTATTTATTTTTCAAGGACCGGCACAACCAAAGGGCTCGCCGAAGCTGCTGCCGCCGCAACCGGTGCAGATCTCCTCGAGCTCACGCTGAAGGAGCCTTATGCGGATGATTATTCGGCCATGACGGGCATCGCCCGCAGCGAACGCGCAAACAATGCCAGGCGAGAAATAGCCGCCGCGATTCCCGATCTTTCGGGCTATGACGTCGTTGTGATCGGCAGTCCCTATTGGTGGGGAGGCTTGTCCATTCCGATGCGTACGTTCCTCATGGACCATCCGCTTGCGGGCAAACGTGTGCTGCCGTTCTGTGTTTCGGCAAGTTCGTCGCCCTCCGGTGCATGGGCCGATGTGCGCACTTTTTGTCCGAATGCTCAGATTGCCGAAGGCTTTCACACGACGGAAAGCCGTGCAGCCTCGAGCCGAGATGATTTGGCCGCTTGGCTTAAGCGCAGCGGGCTTTGACGAAAAAACGGATGGAATGTTTTTTTGCTGCGGGAGATGCTGAAATGGGCGCAGGGCATAAAGAGAAGATCACAACGGCCAGTGATGTGATGAGCGGCTTGAGGCTTTCGCTTTCACGCCGGCGCACGATTGAACTTGGACTGGCGGTCGGGATGGCTTTCTCTGCGCCCGGCGTACGGGGAGCGGAGGCTTTTTCTCGCCCGAAGTTTCGGCCGATGCGCTGATTCGTATTTACGAGAAGCTTTCGGGTGATTTGTCCGGTCGCGTCGGCATCAAGATTCACGGCGGCGAAGCGGCCGTGAATCTCCCGCTTTTTCGTGCGCTTCAGGCCCATATTCCGGGAAGCCGTTTCGTTGAGACCAATTGGGCGAGCTATTTTGGCGGCAGCCGCCGGCATACGCAACGCATATTGCCGAAATTCGCAGCCAGGGCGTCGACTTTGCGCCGGTGGACGTGCTCGACAGAGCAGAGCGCCCCGAGGATTATGTGAAACTTCCGATTCCTGACGGCGCAAACTTGAAAGAGATTGAAGTGTGCCGTGCGATGCTCGAAGACTATGGCGGCATCGTTGTTCTCACCAATTTCAAGATTCCCAGCTTTGCGGGCTATACCGGTGCAGTGAAAAACATCGGCATCGGTTTGGCGTCGCCCGACGGCAAGGCGCCCGTGCATGAGCCGGGCTACCAGCGCTCAGAAGCATTCTTCACGAACCTTGCGGATGCCGTTAAAGGGATAAAAGCGCGTATGGGCCGCAAGATGATAGCCATCTCAATTCTCTCCAATATTCATGCCGAACCCTTTGGCGGCGCAGCGCCGAAAACCGGAAACCTAGGGATTATTGGATCGTTGGATCCCGTGGCAGCCGATCAGGCGGCTTGCGATTTGATTTGGCAGCTGCCCAGCCATACCGCTCAAAGACAGTCCATTGACCAAAAAATAGATTCGGGTTGGCTGCAGCTCGAAAAGCTGGCGGCGGTAGGCGCTGGAAGCCGCATCTATCATCGAACGGTTGTATGACAAAATTTTGCCAAAGGAAAAAAGTAGCAATTGGCAACAATTACTGAATACATACGGGAGAAACGGATTAATAAGTGTTATTCGTTGGATGCACTGTATTCGTGACGTATCTATCGGGTTAATTCTTATGTAAATCTTAAATGGGCGGCGATATAACCCTCGGCAACAGCAGGCGGGAATCACAATCCTGTCTGCCGGTTTCGAAGTGCGCTCGTGCTTCGAACAAAACGTTTGATGTTTTCGGCATGAAGACCAACCGTTTTCAAACAGAATGCCGGTGAACATCAATAAAAAAAGGAGAGAGTTATGACTGCCAATATTTCTCGTCGCCGCCTGATTGAGAGCTCAATTGTCGGTACGGCTGCGCTCGCCGGTGCAACGTCCGCTTTTGCGTCCAAACCCGTGGCGAAATGGGATGAAACGGTAGACATCATCGTCGTCGGTTCAGGTTTTGCCGGCCTGGCCGCAGCGATTGAAGCCAAGAACGCTGGTGCGAACGTTATTGTTCTCGAAAAAATGGCCGTCTTTGGCGGCAACTCTGCCATTAACGGCGGCATTCTGACGGCTACGGGCTGTCCGCAGCAAAAGCTTCACGGCATCAAGGACTCCGTCGACCTGCTCGAAAAAGATATTCTGGCGGCCGGCAATTACATGAACTATGTCGATAAGGTTCGCTTCATGGCGGAGCGCGCCTTGTCGAACTATGAATGGACGGTCAATTATCTCGGCGTGGAATATCTGCCCGATGCCATCGGTCAGGAAGGCGGCCACAGTGTCCCGCGTTATGTCACAACGAAGAACGGTTCGGGTTCGGGCATCGTCTCCAAGGAAATCGACAAGTGCAAGGAACTCGGCATTCCGCTTCGCAACCGTGTGTTTGTTGAACGCATCATCCGCGGCGAAGACGGCCGTGTTGAGGGGCTTGAGGTGCGTGAAGGCTATCGCTTCCCGCGTGAAGACTCCGGCAAGACCAAGTTCATTCGTGCCAAGAAGGGCGTTGTGCTTTGCTACGGCGGCTTCTCGGCCGACGTTACGTACCGTATGTATCAGGATCCCAAGCTTAACGAAACGCTTGATACGACGAACCAGCCGGGCGCAACGTCTGAGCTCTGGCGTGAAACCTCAGCCATCGGCGCTCTTCAGGTTCAAAACGACTGGATTCAGTGCGGCCCGTGGGGCTGCCCGCGTGAAAAGGGCATGGGCATTGGCTGGATGTTCAATCAAACGGCTGCCGCTGAATATGGTCTTTGGGTGAATTCTGACGGCGCACGCTTCGTCAATGAGCTCGCCAACCGCAAGGTTCGCGCCGATGCGATCATGGTTGAACAAGCTAATGGCCGCAAGTGCTTCGCTATCTGCAATGAACCCAATGTCGGGCCGCTGAAGAAACAGCGTCCGGGGCTGCTCGACCGCATGCTTGAACGTAAGATCGTTGAGAAGTACGACACGCTTGAAGATCTTGCCAAGGCTGCCGGCATCAAGCCCGATGCGCTTAAGGCTCAGGTCGAGAAGTTCAATGAGGTCGTGAAGGCCAAGGCTGATCCGGTGTGGAACCGCTACATCAATAACGATCAAGTACCGTTGGTTGACGGCCCCTGGTACGTCTGCGAACTGCAGCCGAAGGTTCACCACTGCATGGGCGGCCTTGTCACCGACAAGGAATGCCGCGTGCTCGATGTCCGCACGTATAAGCCGATTCCGGGGCTTTATGCCGCCGGTGAAGCGACGGGCGGCGTGCACGGCGCAGTGCGTCTGGGCTCGGTTGCTATTCTGGACTGCTTGGTCTACGGCCGCGTAGCAGGTCAGACGGCTGCCAAGGCCTAAACCTTAAAAATCGGGATTTCGGGTGCGCTGGCACCTGAAGTTCCGCAGAGCTTTAGAAGCTCGGTTTCTTCTTTTCGCAGAGGAACCGGGCTTTCTCTTTTCCCGTTCAGGCGTTGGGCTTGGTCGAAGGGTGACTCAGTCAGACGGACGGATTGTCGCGCAGCATTCGCCATTTGCCCGGTAGCCGAGCCATCCATGGGAATTTTGCTTCATGTTTTTGCTGAAATGCTCTGATCTCCTCTTGGTCCTTCAGGGTGGCATCGATCATATCGAGCCCATCGAGCAGCATTGCACGGTGGCGCGGAGCAATGGAAAAAGACCAGTGCTCGGCGATGTTTCCGGTGAGTGAGATCGTGCAGTCCTCTAGGTTAATGGTCAGAGACTGAGGTTTTTTTGTTGATAGTGCATCCAGAATCGCCTTCTAATCCGAGAGGCTTACTCGTGCGGCCAGGAGTCCGTTGTTAAAGCAGTTGGAATAAAAAATTTCACCAAAAGAGGGCGCAATCACCGCCCGAATGCCGAATTGAAGGAGGCCCCAAACAGCATGCTCTCGGCTGGATCCGCAGCCGAAGTTGGGGCCGGCAGCGATGATCTGAATATGTTCAAATCCCGGTCTGTTGAAAACACTGTCGGGCTTAGGCGTTCCGTCCGAAGCGCAGCGCATGTTGAAGAGCAGACCGCGTGCAAGCCCGGATTTGTCAATGCTGCGCAGAAATTGTTTCGGCATGAGCTGATCCGTATCGAGGTTGTCGATGGGAAGCGGAACGGCAATGCCGGAAAGCTGAGTAAACGGTTCCATAAAGACTTCCTTCACGCGTTAAAGCCGCGTCATCGTGCGAGGATCAGTGATAACGCCCGCAACGGCCGATGCCGCGGCAGTTGTCGGACTGACGAGATGCGTTCTTGCGCCGCGGCCCTGACGGCCTTCAAAGTTTCGGTTGGTGGTCGAGGCGCACCGAACGCCGTCTGCGAGCATGTCGCCGTTCATGGCAAGGCAGAGCGAGCATCCGCTTTTGCGCCATTGGAAACCCGCTTCCTTAAAGATTTTGTCCAGACCTTCCATTTCCGCCTGACGGCGTACTGCCATGGATCCGGGCATCACCTGTGCACAAACCGACGGGTGGACTTTCCGGCCTTTGAGGATGGCGGCTGCGGCGCGGAGATCAGAAATTCGGCCGTTGGTGCAGCTTCCGATGAAAACATGCTGAATCGGAACCCCGGCCATCCTGCGGCCAGCCGAGAGGCCTTGATAAGCTAGTCCGCGCAGCGCCGCAGAACGCTCAATTTCATCGGTGAAAGCGTTTGGATCCGGAATGACTTCGTCAATGGCGACGGACTGCTCCGGACTCGTTCCCCAAGTCACCATTGGCGCTGTATCGTCCGCATTCAATTCAATTTCTGTGTCAAATGAGGCGCCTGGGTCCGAGCGCAGCTCTTTCGCATAGGCAGCCATGGCGCTGAAGTCTTCATCACTTAACCCGGCCGCGTGTTTTTTCACCCATTCCAACGCCTTGTCATCGGGCGCGATCAATGCGCCTCGGGCTCCAGCCTCAACCGTCAGATTACAGAGCGTCATGCGGCCTTCAATAGTGAGGGCATCGACAGCCAAACCGCAGTATTCAACCACTTTGCCCAGCGCACCGCGCGCGGAAATGCGCCGCAGTACGGCCAGCGCGAGGTCCTTGGGCTCCGTGCCGGCGGGCAGTTGGCCGGCAATAGAGATCCGCATGGTGCCGGCCATCCGGTAGACAAGCGTCTGAGTCGCGAGAAGATGCTCTATTTCAGACGTTCCGATGCCGAACCCCAAAGCGCCGAGCGCTCCGTGGGTGGTGGTGTGGCTGTCGCCGCAAATGACCACCATGCCCGGGCGCACTAGGCCTTGTTCATCCATCACAACATGTTCGACGCCCTGATTCGGGTCATTTGGACCGTAGAACGCACGGATGCCGAATTTGCGGCAGTTGGCTTCAAGCGTTTGCGCCTGCACAAAACTGTCGTGATCCGTGATTCGCCTGGGCGACTCATCGGTGCTGGGAATGATGTGGTCGACGACGCATAGATGAGCGTCGGGCACCGCCGCAGGCAGTTTTCGGGATGAGAGCCCTGCAAAGGCCTGCGGCGAGGTGTATTCGTTGGCAAAATGCACGTCGCAGTAAAGAAGCACCGTTTGGGCGTCAATACGCTTTATGGTGTGTTCGTCAACGATCTTCTGGTACAAAGTGCGGGACATAACTGAAGCCTGAAATCTTTGATTGAGAAGGGGAGCCGAGCGTTACCCATTCACCGTGCGGCAGCCCTGAGAGGCATGCCCCAGGGCTCTAATTGGGATAGGCGTGCGCTTTAGTCCCATCCGCGGACGTGGTCCAAAACCTCCGCGACACGGCCGTTCTCGATCAGCACGAGCGAGCCGTAGGGGGCGGCCGTGGGGCAGGCGTGGTTGGGCAGAATGCGAAGACGTCTGCCGATCGGGAAGTCCTCCTGCGTGAGGGGGGAGTTCTCCGGAAGGGTGAGAATGCCGTGCTCCTGATTGGTGCCCGTCAGGACAATCGTGCCGTCGGCGAGGGGCTTGCCGTCAAGGCCGCAGACCAGGCCGTAGCCGTAGTCGTGTGCCTGACGAGCAGTGCCGCGGTCGCGGGAAAGCGCGAGGAAGCCGCAGTCCAAAATGACGCGGCGCTTATCGACCTGGCGGCCGATGACAGTAGCCAGAACGGATCCGGCGATGTCGTCAACGGTGCATGCGCCGACATTGGACATGAAGAGGTCAAATAGCGCACATACGCCGGCACGCATCTCCGTGACGCCCGTTTCGTCTTTGGCAAACATCAGGGTCGGTGTGGAACCCGCGGAGACAATTTTGACCGTATGGCCGGCGGCGCGCAGTCTTTCTGCAGCCAGAACGATCCCGGCGCGTTCGGCTTCTGCGGCAGCTTCAATTTCGGCAGTCGTCTTGCATTCGTAGCTGTCTCCGGCATGGGTGAGGACGCCCACGAGTTCTGCTCCGTCAGCGAGCGCCGCCGCAGCCGGCAAAAGCTCTGCACCGTCAGGACGAATGCCGGAGCGGTGACCATCGACATCAATTTCCAAGAGCACGGGAATCGTCGTTTTTTCCCTGCGGCAGAATGCCGAAACGGCGCGCGCGGCTTCTGCACTGTCGAGAATGATCTTAATGTCGGCGCCGAGACTGCGCAGACGGCTGACCTCGGCGAGCTTTTGCGGCGCAATGCCAACAGCATAGATGAGGTCGGTCACGCCCCTCGCGCCGAAATAACGGGCTTCGGCCAGCGTGGATACCGTGGCCGGACCTTGCGGCGTCGTCATTTGGCGCAGCGCAATGCCGATCGATTTATGCGTCTTCAGATGAGGGCGGAAGGCCATGCCGAGCTTTGCCGCTCGGTCCTGCGCGCGTCGAAGGTTCTTTTCGAGCTTCTGGCTGTCGATCACAAAGAGCGGCGTCGGAAGGCGCGGATCATCGAGCGCACAATCCTTGAGACTGGCGAGTGCCGGAGCGGCAAAACGGGAATCAACAGACATTGCGGTTTCCTTTGGGGCTTGAGGAGAAAAGGGTATATAAAAAATTCTATACCATTGGCGAGGCAAACGGTCTGACAGACGATTTTTCTAATCGTTATGGGTGTATTTCTATAACTTTCAAAGCATATTGCATATAAAAAAATCTATGTTAAGATGCCTGTATCTGAGTTTTCCTGCTGTATGCCTAAGACGCTGGACAGCCATTTCTCAATAATGAGCACGAATCGAGCCCTTCAGCCGCCGCTTCCTGCGGCACTTCGTCCCTATGAAGATGTGATGAAACTCCTTGCGGCTTTCAGCGGGCCGAACTGTGAAGTCGTGCTTCATGATCTTTCGGATCCAGTGCACTCCGTCGTGCGTGTGGAAAACGGGGAAGTGACGGGGCGTGCTGTCGGTCAGGGACTGCGTCACTTAGTGCTTAACCTCTTGCGAATGCCCAGAACCGATGACGGCGGACTTAGTTCCGAGAGCCCGAATCTCCTGCCGGTTTATTGGCTCAGAAGCCGCGGGCGTCTGATTCGTGCACTGTCGCTCCTGATTCGAGATGATGCGGGCGAGGTGGTCGGCGTTCTCTGCATCAATCAGGATGTCACCAATGTGTCTGCTGCCGCGGGGCAGCTTCAGGCGCTTTTAGCGCTTCTGCCGCCCGGCGAGGCTTCCATCCTTCCGGAAGCATCGGCATCTGCAGACGCTCTCGCGTCCGAACACGCTGCGGCGCAATTGGCGTCTGCAGTCTCGAGAAACACAGAGGCCAAAGATCTTCAAAAAGATTCAGATATCGAACTGGAAGGCAGCGTACTCAAAACGGTTTACGCCATGATCGACCGCATGACGGAACGTGTTCGGGCCGGAAGGTCGTCGTCGGCCGTTCTGACCCGCGAAGAACGGCTTCCTCTCGTTCGTTTCATGGATACGCGCGGCGTGTTTCTTGTTAAGGGCGCGCTCGACTATGCCGCAGAGCGTTTAGGGGTCTCAAAGGTGACGCTCTACAGCGATTTGGATCTCCTCAGGCGCGAATCGGAATCAGCCGGCTCTTTGGCCTCAGGACGGCAGAAAAAGTGAAGAACACGCCAAAACTGTAAACAATCCTTCACCGCCGGAAACGGCTGGGAGCAAACAATATGAAATTCATCGATCCCGGATTCAAGGGGAACAACCCCGGCCATTACAGCACGGCAGTGGTCTCAAACGGCATGCTTTACGTTTCCGGGCTGCTGTCCATGGATCCGGATACGCGTGAGGTCTGCACGGGCGACATTCAGGCGCATGCTGCGCAGGCCCTCCAAAATCTCGACCGAGTGCTTAAAGCCGCGGGTGTCGAGCGCAGTCAAGTGGTTTTCTGCCGCGTCTATACCCCGTCCAACGAATACTGGGGCCCCATTAACGCTCTATATGCCCAGTTTTTTGGCGAACACAAACCCGGTCGGGTTGTCGTTTCGACAACTCCGCTTCACTTCGGCTGCCTCGTTGAAATCGAATGCATTGCCGAACTCGAAGCCCATGACTGATTCCAACTGATTCAAAAGGGAAGAAGAAACTATGTTCAGCTATGTCTGCACCGCCTGCGGCAAAAAAAACACCTGCCGATACGCTTGCGCCCGTCTGCGGCTGCGGCGGGCTCTTCGAACTCGATTTCAAGAGCCCGAAGTGGGATGACGCCAAGATTGATCAGAAGTGCTGGAGTATTTTCCGCTACCGCGACTTTATGGCCGTTGACGGTGATGCTTGGCAGAGCGTCTCACTGGGTGAAGGCATGACGCCCTTGGTGGAACTCGAACCGGGTCTCTACGTCAAGGTCGATTACGCCATGCCGACGCTCTCCTTTAAGGATCGCGGCGCGGCTACGCTGGTTGCACATATGAAGGCGATCGGGGTGAAGTCTTGTGTGCAAGACTCGAGCGGCAATGCCGGCAACGCCGTAGCAGCCTACTGCGCCAGAGCAGGCATTCAGTGCGAAATCTATGTTCCGGAAGGAACGAGCCCCAAGAAGATCACCATGATTGAGGCGCACGGCGCCAAAGTGCATGTCATTCCCGGGTCGCGCGACCACTGTGCCGATGTTTGCCGCGCTCGAGTGCGTGAAGAGGGCATCTACTACGCCAACCATGTGGTGAATCCCTTCTTTTATGAAGGCATGAAAGCCTATATCTATGAGGTGTATGAAGAGCTCGGCCGTATCCCGGAACATGTTGTTCTGCCCGTCGGCAACGGCACGCTCTTTATCGGTGCGGTGAAAGCGCTCGAACATCTTCTGGAATCCGGTGCGATTGACCATTTCCCGAAGATTGTGGCGCTTCAGAGCGAATACTGCGATCCGCTCCTTAAAGCGCGCGAATTGGGGCTGGACGCACCGGTCTCCATCGACGTGAAGCCGACGATTGCCGAAGGCATCGCGATCGGCAAGCCGCTTCGCGGCAGCGAGCTGCTTGAAATGATGAAAAAGCACGACATTACCGTTGTAGCAGCTCCCGAGGACAAGATTCTTGCTGCCCGCGCCAAGATTGCACGGGCCGGGCTCTATATCGAGCACACGACCGCCGCCAACTTTGCCGCTTGGGATCATTACTGCGAACTTTACGGACCGAGCACTGACGTGCTGATTACGCTCTGCGGCGCAGGGATTAAATCAGACCACTAATGGAGCCGGGCCCGAAAGCCAAGATCTGCAGATCGACCCCGCAGCTGATCTGCAGATAACCAAAAAAAGCAAACCGCCACCACCACTGGAGACCTACCGCTATGCTCGGAATCCTCATTACCCTTCTTGTGATCGCAGGGGTTGCGTACTGCGTCCTCAAGAATTATTACCCGCCGATTATCCTGCTGCTTGCTGGTTTCGTGATGCTTATCTGCGCAGCCCTGAACGGAACCATGCCGGTGGCCGACGCAAAGTCGACGCACTTCTTTGGATTTGATCTGGCTGAAGCCTTCACAAACCTGATGAAGGGACGCCTGCCGGGCCTTGGCCTCAACATCATGCTGATTGCAGGCTTCTCGGTTTATATGGACCGCATTGGCGCTTCCAAAGCGCTCGTTAAGCTTTGTGTGAAGCCGCTGAGCGCCATCCGCTCGCCTTATGTGCTCCTTGCCGTCACCTATGTGGTCGGTCAGTTCATGGCGCTTTTTATCAATTCCGCAGTGGGTCTGGGCCTGCTGCTGATGGCTTCCATTTATCCGCTCCTCATCGCGCTCGGCGTTTCGCGAGCCTCTGCTGCGGCAGTGATCGGCTCAACATGCTGTCTGGATCTCGGACCTTCATCCTCGAATGCAATGCGTGCTGCCGACCTGCTCGGAACGGACGTGGTCACCTATTTCGTACAGAGCCAGATTCCGGTAGCGCTTTGCGTGATTGCCACGGTTGCTGTCGGTCACTTCTTCATCCAGCGCTGGTTTGACCGCAAGGCTCAGCATGCCGGAGAAGCCGAGTCTGCCGAAGCGCCGGCCGAATCGACTGATGAACGTCTCAAAAAGGCTTTTGAGGGTGCTGGTCCCGTGCACTATGCACTTTTGCCGGTGCTGCCGCTCGTTTTGCTGATCGTCTTTTCGCCGATGGTTTATGACGGCATCAAACTCTCGCTGCAGACGGGTCTCATCGTCTCGATCATCATCGCTTTTGTGGTTGACTTCATTACCCGCCGCTCTTTCCGCGAATCCACGAAAAACACCCAAGCCGTCTTTGAAGGCATGGGCAAAGTTTTCACTTCGACCGTCGGTCTCATTTGCTGCGCGGAACTCTTTGCGCTCGGCATGAATAAACTCGGCGGCATCAGCACGCTGATTTCCATGGCAGCCTCCATGGAGTCCGCCGGCGTGTGGGTGATGCTGCTCATCATGCTGACAATCATGGTCGTTGCTACCGTGGTGACTGGCTCGGGCAACGCGGCCTTTTTCGCGTTCTCGCCACTTCTGCCTGAGGCTGCCGCGAGCGTAGGCATCAACGCCGCGATTCTCGCCGTCCCGGTGCAGCTCTCTGCCGGTATCGCCCGTACGATGTGCCCGATTGCCGGCGTCATCATCGCGGTTTCCGGCATTGCCGGTCTTTCTCCCTTTGAACTTGTCCGCCGTACAGCGCCGGTGATGATCCTCGCGCTCATCATGAATGTCGCAGCTTCGGCCATCTTCCTCTAATTTCCTGACCCCGCTTTGGAGAAGAAATAATGACAGCACTCCTTATTAAAAATGCGCGCGTCTTCGCGCCGCAGGATCTCGGCAAAAACGATGTTCTGATGGTCAATGACCGCATCGTTGCCGTCGGACAAAATCTCGCGCCACAGCTGCCGGATCTGGAGATCCTGGATGCCAGCGGCAAGATTCTCACGCCGGGCTTTTTTGATCAGCACATTCACGTCACGGGCGGCGGCGGCGAGGGCGGACCGTCAACACGTACGCCGGAACTCGTGCTTTCGGAATTGATCAGCTGCGGCACAACGTCCGTCGTGGGCGTTTCGGGTACGGACTATACGACGCGCTCCATTCCGAATCTTCTGGCGAAGGTTCGGGCGCTGCAGACCGAAGGCGTATCGGCTTGGATGTATACCTCCAACTACAAGTATCCGGCAACGACGCTCACGGACTCTATTGCCAATGACTTGTTCTTTGTGCCCGAAGTTATTGGCGTGAAAATTGCGCTCGGCGACCACCGCTCATCATTCCCGACGGCGCAGCAGGTTCTTGCTGTGCTCGCTGAGGTTCGTGTCGGCGCAATGATTGCCGGCAAGACCGGTTTCCTGCATATTCACACGGGCAATATTCCGGGTGCCTTCGAAATGTATGACGAGATCCTGGCCAAGGGGTTCCCGATCAAGCATATTCGTCCGACCCATTGCGGCCGTATCCGCCACGTTTTTGATTCTGCTGTTGAGTTCTGCAAGAAGGGCGGCTGGATTGACATCACAACCGGCGCATCCTGCTGCTTCGATCATCCCGCTCAGGCCGTTATCGAAGCGATCGGCATGGGGGTTGATCCGACGCACATAACGCTTTCGACCGACGGCCACGGCTCTGTTCCGCGTTTCAATGAAAAGGGCGAAATGGTCGGACTCGGCGTGGGCGGCGTTGACGGCAACCTCAAAGAAACGATTCGTTTGATCAGCGACTGCAAAATGCCGATCGAACAGGCACTGCTCTTCACAACGAAGAATGTGGGCGACGCGCTCGGCTTCAAGGATCAGGGACGCGTCGAAGTCGGCGCCTGTGCCAATGCCTGTCTTTTCACCGAAGATTTCAACCTCACTCACGTCGTCGCCCGCGGACGCGTGATGATGCGTGACGGCGAGGTTGTCGTTAAAGGGACGTTCGAAATTTAATGAACGGCATTTTGTGAGCGTACGCTCAAGCCTCTCATGAAAATCGGCAGGTTAACTTCACGGTTAATCTGCCGATTTCATTAAGAAAACAGTCCAAGTGTTTTCATTAAGCACTGGCTCAATCAGAGCTTGCCGCCTTCAACCACGAGATCATCGGGATTGGACGTTTTGCCGTAGACCGGGGCGAGCGTGGCTGCATAGTCCTGGTGGAAGAAGTTTTCCTTCCCAAGATTGACGATTTCCTGATTGATCCAGTCGAGAAGACCCTTATTGCCTTTCTGGACGGCCGGAGCGATGGTGTCAAGATCACCCAAGGAAGGAATGCCGACCTTGAAGCCCTTATGTACCAAGGCCCAGGCGAGGACTTCAGTGTTGTCGGTGGAGAAGGCGTCGCCGCGGCCGTCAAGCAGAGCATTGTAGGCGTCGGTGTACTGGTCGTACTTCTGCAGCTTTACCTTCGGATGATTCTTTTCAAAATAGGGTTCTGCGGTCGTGCCTTTGGCGATGATGAGCGTCTTGCCGTCAAGCTGCTTCACGTCGGTAATAACGGCGGACTCAGGCGAAACGACGCCAAGCGCAACCTTCATGTAAGGCAGTGCAAAGTCAACTTTTTCCGCACGGTCTTTCGTTACGGTGAAGTTGGCAAGAATAATGTCCACTTTGTCAGTGACCAGGAATTCAACACGGCTTGCCGGATCGACGGAGATGTACTTCACTTTGACGCCAAGATCCTTGGCGAGGCGGTCGCCGAAGTAGACGTCATAGCCCGCGTATTTCCCCTGGGAATCAACGTAGCCGAACGGAGCCTTGTCGGAAAAGACGCCGATGACGACTTCGCCGCTCTGCTTGATCACGTCAAGCGGACGGGCTTCGACGGCAGCAGTGGCGGCTGAGAGCGCCGCTGCGGCAACCGCGACGGCGGCAATCTTCTTCGTGAAGTTTTGGATGATGGACATGGAATTTCCTCCAGAAATACACCGGCACTTTATGAGGTCAAGAGAAGTGCAGGGCGCCGGCGGTCCATGCCTTCCTCGGATGTTTTGATGCAGCTGCTTCGTCTCAGCTGCGTCGTCAGGTTGTTGGATTCATTTGGGCGACGAGGTTTCGTCCGATCGCTTATGACGTGTGTAGGTAAAGGTTTTGAGAAATTCCGCGGCGCGCTTCGTCTTTGGCGTCGTGAAAAACGCTTCCGGCGAATTCTCTTCAACGACATGGCCGTTTTCGAGAAAGACAATGCGGTCGGCGACGGCCCGCGCAAATTCCATTTCGTGCGTGACGATCACCATTGAGAGACCGCTGTCGGCCAGCTCCACAATGACGTCGAGCACCTCACGGACCATTTCCGGGTCAAGAGAGGCGGTCACTTCGTCAAAAAGCATCACGCTCGGGTTCATGGAGAGCGCGCGGACAATGGCCGCGCGTTGTTTTTGTCCGCCTGAAAGCTGCCGCGGATAAAAATCGCGTTTGTCCCAGAGCTTCACGCGCTTCAAAAGGGTTTCAGCTTGAGCGAGCGCGTCTTCACGGGAACGCTTGGCGACATGCAGGGGGGCGAGCAAGATGTTTTCGAGCACCGTCAGGTGCGGGAAAAGGTCATAGCTTTGAAAAACCATGCCGATGCCGCTGCGCAGGGTGCTGCCGAATTCGAGCGGCTTTCCTTTGAGCAAGATGTTGCCGCCTTGGATGGGTTCGAGACCGATCAGGCAGCGCAGAAACGTGGATTTGCCGCAGCCCGACGGCCCGAGAATCACCGCGACTTCTTTGTCGTGAAGCGTGAAGTCGATGCCGTTGAGAATCACAGCGTCGCCGAACTTCTTTACGAGACCGCGCGTTTCCAAAACAATGTCATTGGCCATTTTTATGCTTTCCATTTCTTTTCAAGGGCCTTGGCGGCAAGTGATACCGGCCAGCATGCAAGGAAGTAAAGAAGAAACACTGCGCCGTACACCCAAAGCGCTGCAGTCGGATACTCAAAGCGGTTGGCATCAATGATCTGCTGCCCTGTCTTCAAAACTTCAACAATGCCGATGAGCACGACAAGACT
>OODJ01001801.1_pt1 | contig 15777 bp, 15 predicted proteins | sample 1671611 | NCBI WGS metagenome assembly OODJ01 (sample SAMN06348174, study PRJEB24527) | human gut metagenome | biome: human gut; feature: ankylosing spondylitis patient; material: feces | host: Homo sapiens | place: China | collected 2015-10 | reverse complement strand
TGCTGGGGCGTTCCGAATGCAACGCAGTCCGTCAAGTGCTCGATGGTCTCGGTCGCGTGGAGGGCTTCTTCAAACCGTGGGTCATGCGGCTCCTCCGGGGTGGCAGGCTTATAACGCTCTCGCCAGTCATGCAGCAGGTCAAGATAATCGGTCAGTACCCGCAGGCAGTAGGCGATGTCTGCCCACTGCTCATCTGTCAGGCCACGCTTGGGCGGCAGCAGGGCGATGGCATTGGCGGGCGGCTTGTCCGGGTCAAGCCCGAAGTCGTGTATCAGCTTCTCGGCGGCTTGCCGGGGGTTCAGGTCGAACAGTTTGGCGGTGAGGTCGATGGCATCTCCGTTGGCCCCACAGCCAAAACAGTAATAATAGGTGTCGTTCAGCTTCATGCTGGGGTCGCTGTCAGAATGGAACGGACAGCACACCATGCCATGGCGGTCGGGCTCCATGCCGTACATCTCTCCCACCTGCCGAACGGTGATGGCGGACTTGATCTTTTGATATAAACTCAAAATTTCTCCTTTGGTCAAAGGTTTTGGCACGGATCGTTTTGATCCCTGCCACGTTCAAAGTCACCGGGGTCCCCCAAATGGGAACTTCGGTGAAGCCGGTCTCCCTTGCTGCCTCCCGACAGGAAATCTTTTTGGACTCTGTGTCGGCCCTATGCAGGGCGCTCGCTCCCCCGATGGGAGGTCTTGGCGGTCTGGGCAGTTCGGACGGTCATTCTGTTGTCAAGGTTCGGTTATATGATTCGGGAGGGCTTTTACGGGAAGCCCTTAATATGTTCGCTGCTGGGGAGTGATATGTTTTCCTTCTGTCTATAGGATAGCACCTCCATGGCTGCTGTGCCGTATATCCATAATGTCGGAAAACAGGTGCAGAAACTGCAAAATTCCACGCTTATGGACAGGAACCGCCGGAAGTGGTATACTGTGCAAAAAACATCGGAGGTGCGACCATGAACATCAAGCTGACACTGGGAGAACGGCTCAAAGACCTGCGTGTGGAGCGGAATCTGAAGCTAGAAGCTCTGGCAGAGCAGACGGGTCTGTCCAAATCGGCGCTGTCGAAGTATGAGAGCGACGATGTGACCGACCTCAGCATTTATGCAGTGACAACGCTGGCTGAGTTCTATGGTGTGACCACGGACTACCTGCTGGGTGTGACGGAAAACAAAAAACGCCCAGATGCAGTCCTTTTGGACTTGCATCTGAGCGATGGTGCAGTGGACGTATTAAGGAATGGAAAATTCAATCATCGGCTGCTGTGCGAACTGATCGTGCATGAGAATTTCCGGCGGTTCATGACCGATCTGGAAATCTATGTGGATGGATATGTCAGCGCAAACATTCAAAACCTCAATGCTGGTCTGGAAGCGACCCGGCAAATGCTGAAAAAGAAGTATGCAGCAGATGAAAATGATCTGTACATGAGCACCTTGAAGCTGGGGCAGATCGATGAAGATGAGTACTTTGGCCGGGTCTTGTATGACGAGTTGGTGGCTATCCTGAAGAACATCAAGACGGAACACCGCAAGGACAAGACCACTTCGGATGGTGCGATGGTCGATAACCTGATGAAGGAACTGGAGGATGCACAGAAACTTGAAGGGTCTGCGGATGAAAAGAAGATCCGAACGGCATTGAAGGCAATCGGCATCAACTACGATAAGCTGACAGAAGATGAAAGAAAGCTGATAAAGAAGATTCTTTATAAAACGGCAATGCTGAAACCGGGGACACTTGCAGGCAACCGGGGAAAGCACAGACGCTGATCATTTGCCCTGCGCCTGATAGAGAAAAACGCTGCTGTGGCAGGAAGGAGAACGTACACCATTGGTTCCTCTGAAAGCCTGCGCTGGGTGGCAAAGACCGTCAACTGCCATGCCCATCCGCGCATCCTTCTGCCGCAGAACAGGTGCTTGCCGGAACCTCTCGCAGCCCCTTTTCCGCATCAGCCGGAACCAAGGTGTAACACACTAGACTTTGCGGGCAAAGTCGTGTGCCAAAGGGGCGCTGCCTCTCGCCTGTCGGCTCGGTCAGGTGCTTCAAAATGCGCTGCATTTTGAGGTCGCCACTGGCGACCCGCACCCCTTTGGAAACCCAAGAGAAACGCCCATCAACTGCGCTGCTCGTCCTCGGCCAGTGCGCTGATCCGCTTGCCCATGGTCTTGACCAGAGGAACGACAAGCGCATTCCCCATGGTGAAATAGCGAAGTCGTTCCGGCATCCCGACTGTCCAATCATCCGGGAAGCCGTTGAGCCGTTCGCATTCGATGGGCGTTAGCGTATGCAGACGTTGGGTCCGTGGGTCTGCGACTACATGAGTGCTGCGTGATACGGAGCCTTCGCTGGTGAGCATCGTGCGGGCAGGAAGGTCGGAACGATCGGGGAACGCCATGGAGCCTTCCGAAGAGAAATAAGTAGAACCGTTTTTGCGGTGGCGGATCTCCTGCACGGAGCGGAGCAGCTTAAATGCAAAACAGACCAAACCTGTTTATACCGGTTTGGTCTGTTTTGTCATAAAATCAGAACGGAGAAAGATTCTGAAAAAGTGGGATCTGTCGGTAAAGATGAAAATCAGAAAGGGCGAAATCTGCCGCAGAGACGTCCTGACGGATAGAACTGCCGGTATAGCCCAGCACGGTACAGCCGGCGGCTTTTCCGGCACGGATGCCTGCGGGAGAATCCTCAATGACCAGACAATCGCCGGGAACAAGCCCCAGAAGCTGCGCTGCCCGCAGATAAGGTTCCGGATCGGGCTTGCGCCGAGTGACCATGTCGCCACAGACCACCACATCGAACTGTGAGACCAGATGCAGGCGGTCGAGCGCGGTCAGAATGAGCTGTGACCGGGTAGAGGAGACTACGCCGGTGCGAATGCCCTGTGCGCGAAGCGCAGAGAGAAACTCCCGCAGACCGGGCTGTGTGTGCAGATCGGCACCGTTTTCGTAGTAGTTACCGTGACGTGTGCGTTCGGCCTGTAGCTGCTCCAGAGTGACCGGCGTTTCTGCCCGCTTCAGCAGTGCCTCAAGCAGAGAGGGATCATTGATGCCCACCAGTGCGCTCCGATCCTCTTCGGTCAGCCGGACCCCGAAATGCGCAAGAGCAGCGGCAAGATAGTCGGCGTTCCGTTCCTCGGTATCGGCGATCACGCCGTCAAAGTCAAAGAGGACGCATCGGATCGGCATAAAAAGCTCCTTTTCACTCTGCGAGGATCTTGCGTGCACGCTCCTGAATGTCGGCGATCTGAGCAGCGGTCAGGTCGGCAAAGTCGCTGTTTTCCATAGAGCAGTTGGAGTCCTGCACATAGATCACCTTGGTGTCTTTCTGCGTGATGGAGTAGAACCAGCACTCGGCGGGAACATTGTATACCTTGCCTTGCTGCATGGGGGTCAGCTCGATATTCTTGAAGCTGCCGCCCTCGCGCTCGGCGGTGATGAGGATTGCCTTACCAGCGGCAAGGATGAACTGCTCGTCGGTGGAGTGATGGATCTCCAGATGAGCGATGCCGGCAATGTCGTTGTCAGGCTTCCAGTTCTTGATGCAAACCAGCCATTTGGGGTTCTTATAAACGCAGAGGATGCCTTCTGCGTTGTTTTCATACTGATCAGGTCTCATGAAAATGCCTCCTGTTTTATTTTACAGTTCGGTGCGTCCCACGATGGGAGTCCCGTAGCCGAAGGCGCCTTCCTTGGCGCACATTTTTGCAGCAAATGCTGCGCCGATCTGCATGGCTTCCTGCAGATGCGCGACGTTTTCTTCTTCGGTGCCTTCCAGCAGAGCGCCGCTCTTGGAAGACTTCAGCAGCGAGCAGAGGAAAGCGGCAAAGTAGGAGTCGCCGGCGCCCATGGTATCAATGACGTCATCTGCGTGCACGGCGGAGGCGTAGTAGGTCTTGCCGTTGTACAGCACATAGGAGCCGTCCTCACCGATGGTGCCCAGCACGATGGAAACGCCGTGGTCGGCGGCCTTCTGCATCTCGCGGGCGCGGTCCTCGGCACTCAGGTGTGCGCAGGACAGGATGGCCACGGTGACATAGGGGCAGACCTTTTCCAGATAGGCGTCGGTCCATCGGGTGGAAAAGTCATAGGCGATGGGCACGCCGGCCGTGTGCAGGAAGGGAAGATCCTCTTCGATATAGCTGTTGAGGTTGGTGTAGATCAGGTTGAAGCCTTTGATGTACTCCAGATCTTCCTGCGTGAAGTCGAAGCTGTGCTCCTTGGCGACGCCGCCCTTGTTGGAGCCAAGAAAGACGCGGTCGTTGCCCTTGAGCGTGACCATGGCAAAGCCGTTTTCGCCCTCAAAATGGCGGCAGTGGCTGATATCGATGCCCAGTTCGTGCAGGATCTTCTGGTTGTAGGCGGCGACCTCATCGCTGCCAAACTTGCCCAGATAAGCGGAAGGCACACCGTTTGCTGCGGCATAGGCGCAGGTGTTGACGCACTGGCCGCCGGGGTACATCTTCCCACGGGAAAGGTATTTGTCGCACACATTATCGCCGATGGCGATGATCTTGACTGCGCTCATCGTATCAGATCCTTTCCGTCTATATCAGTATGCGACCTTCCACATATAGCGGCGGGTGGTCAGCGGATGCTGGCGGGTCTCAGCGAGGGCGTGATTGTAGATGGGATAGACATTGTTGAACAGAGAGTGGTTGAAGTAGTCCACGACAGCGGGATCGATGACCGACAGGCCCAGCTCCTTGGCGTCCAGCACCTCGATGCGCTTTGCATAGGTGTGCAGGAACTTGAGGCAGCGTTCGTCCAGCTCACGGGTAGAACCCTCGGACACCTGAATGACGAAGGGGGTGTTGGCGTCGGTGACTTCGAAGGGGCCATGGAAGAACTCACTGGTGTGGATGGTGCCGGAGTGGATCCACTGCATCTCCATGAAGATGCAGATGCTCTCCATGTAAGCGGCACCGTAGCCTGCGCCGCTGCCCATGGTGTAGATGACGGAGTCGTTCTTGTACTCCTCGGCAAAGTCCAGAGCGCGCTGGGCCACATGAGCGCGGGCCTTGCGGATCACAGTGGTGATCATGCCAGCACCCTGCTGGAACTTATCGTAGTTGCTGTAGCCCTCGGTCTGATTCAGCAGCTCCACGGCGACCTGCAGGGCGCACATGGTCTTTTCACCGGCGTAGTCGATGTCACCGGCGAGGTGATCCGGGCTGGCGTCGAAGGAGTAATGGATGATGTAATCGCCGAACTCGATGATCTCAGACTCTTCCAGCCAAGTCAGGATGATGACAGCAGCGCCCATCTCCTTGCCCAGCTTTGCAGCGGCAATGGTCTCGGGGGTGTTGCCCTTGTGGCAGGCAAGGCAGATGATGGAGTTCTTGCCGAAATCGCGGGGCGTGCTGTGGACGAACTCGTTGCTGCTCACCCAGCCGGACTTCAGCGTCAGGCTCTCGCGCTCCATAAAGGTCTTTGCAGGGTACAGAGCACCCAGAGAGCCGCCGCAGCCCACGAAATAGATGTTCTTGACGCCGCCTTCGTCCTTCTTGTTCTCCAGAATTTCAGCGACGATGGCCTTGATGTCAGTGTACTTGTAATGCATTGTATTACCCTCCTGCATTTCATATTAAACTGTCTCGATTCCTTCCGGCGGTTTCCGGAAGAACTTTCCTTGCCATGATGATAATATAAAGCAATACAAATGTCAATACCGAAAATAAGACAAAAAAATTGTGCATTTTTGACAAGGAACGAAACGAAATGTGGCGGACTTCCTATATAAATATGGGGGTGCTGGAAAACGGCCCTGCACAGACGCAAGGGAGAAAAAATTTGTTTTTCCTCTTTACGCACGGATAAAACTTATATATAATAAGTTTGTATTGTAACATATTTGCGGGGCACGCAAAAAAGTAAATTGAAAATAAACCGTATTTCGTGATAAAAATAAGAACGGGAGAATATACCATGAGTTTGGATAATACAATTTCAACGCCGCTGTTTCAACAGCTCGCCGAAACACTGCGTGCGGCTATTGATGCGGGCGAGTATCCCCCGGGCAGCCGTCTGCCAACGGAAAATGAACTCTGCGAGCGCTATTCGGTCAGCCGCGTCACGGTGCGTAAAGCACTGGATGAGCTGTCTCAAGGAGAATTTCTGGTGCGCAAGCCCGGCAAGGGCACGTTTGTTACGGAAAAGAAGATCCAGCGAAAGCTGGATGGCGTGCTGAGCTACACCAATATGTGTTATATGATGGGATACCAGCCCGGCGCAAAGACGATCAGGATCACACTGGAAGAGCCCACGGAGGAAGAACGGGGGCAGCTTGGGCTAAAAAAGGACGAACAGACGCTGGTTGTGGAGCGTCTGCGCCTTGCGGACGGCAGACCGATGATGTTGGAGACCAGCAAATTTCCGGAGAGTTTTTTCTTTCTGTTCAATGCAGATCTGACCAATACCTCTCTGTATGAGACGATCCGAAAGGAAACAGGCATCGTATTCACACGCTCAGATAAAGTCCTTGAGATCGTGTTTGCGAACCATCAGGAGGCCAAGTATCTGGGTGTGGTAAAGGGCTACCCGTTGCTGTCCATCAAGAGCGTGGTGCACGATCAGAGCGGGGAACACTGCTATCTGGGCCGTCAGCTCTGCATCGCGGATAAGTTTAAGCTCATGGTCTGAGCTGTCAAAGATGAGTACAACAAAAAGACGTACCTGTGTATAAAAATAAAAAGGGAGCGTCCCTGAAGCAGAATTTCAGGGGCGCTCTCTTTTTGTATTATAGAAGTAAGAGACAAAACGGGAGCAAATGAGGGCGGAAGGATACAATAATTTGGTGGTGATTCACAAAACAATGGTGCGTTGATAGTATGTTTTGACGAAAATGCCGGAATGCTGTTGACAAGGAGATGCTTGCATTATATTATTGCATCATAATACAAAGCATAATATTTCGATGCCTAATACAAAGACAAATCGGGATGGATTGCTTGTAACAGAGAATGTGCGCATCTTTCTGATGAAAACTGACGGAAACGGGCCCGGGGCGGCAGGCAAAGAAAGCGTCATGAACTTGCTGGGTATGCGGTCGCTGGGAAAAATCAAAGAAAAAGGAGAAAAAATCATGTTCTGGATTGAGCTTGTCATCATGCTCCTTCTCATCTTCTGGGGCGTTCGCAAGGGAGGAGTTTTCCTTACGCTTGCCGGTGCGGTCGGCGCGTTTGTCTTTACATTTATCTTTAAGTCACCCATGTCGGATCCCCCGCTCACGGTTTTGCGAATTATTCTGGCCGTGGTTATTGCGGGTGGCGCGATGCAGGCTGCGGGTGGTATTGAGTACCTGGTGGCTCTTGCGGAGAAGATCTTGAGAAAACATCCTAGATCAATCACCATTCTGGCGCCCATGATCAGCTGGCTGTTTGTTTTCTGCTGCGGAACCGGCCACATTCTGTGGAGCCTGCTGCCCATCATCAACGAAATTGCCATCGAGAACGGCGTCCGTCCCGAGCGGCCGATTGCCGCTTCTGTGGTTTCCAGCCAAAATGCGGTCTGCGGCACTCCGCTTGCCGCCGCTACCGCCGCGCTGGTAGGATTTTTGGAGGAGTCGGGCAGCGTAGATATGATTACCGTCCTGATGGTTGTCATTCCTGCTACCCTTCTTGGCTCTCTGGCTTCCGGCCTTGTTATGATGAAGCGAGGCAAGGAACTTGCAGATGACCCCGAGTTCCAGCGGCGTGTTGCCGATGGCACCCTTGTACTGCGTGGGCACAAGGAAGAAAAAGTGGTCGACACCTCTTCTTTCAGCAAGCAGTCCAAGATTTCTGTCATCGCCTTCTTGGTTGCGATGGTAGCCGTCGTTCTTCTGGGTGTGGTCAAATCCCTGCGTCCTGTTTTGGCTGACGGCAGCACTATGGGCATGACCGACATCATCCAAATCTTCATGCTCTGCGCCGCTGCGGTAATTTGTCTTGTGATGGACAAAAAGGCCGATGCTATTCTTGAGATGCCCGTTTTTAAGTCCGGTGTGTTTGCGGCCGTCATCTGTCTTGGCCTGTGCTGGATGGTCAATATCTTCATCGGCGCGCAGTCCACCTTCCTGACCGAGACGGTCTCGCAGTTCACCAATAAGTACCCTTGGGTATTCATTATTGCCTGCTATTTGGTGGGTAATATCACTACTTCGCAGGGTTCCACCACCGCAATCGTGATTCCGCTGGGCTTGGCACTCGGCATCAGCACTCCCGTGTTGCTGGCTGGCTGGGTCACCATCGGATCACACTTCCTGATTCCCGCTGCCTCCGAGAGTCTGGCCGCCATCGCTTTTGATACGGCGGGAACGACCAAAATCGGCAAATTCGTATTCAACACCAGCTATCTGTTACCCTCTCTGGTTATGGCCGTCGTGGATGCCGCAGTAGCGTTCCTGTTGGCAAGTGTAATCCTGTAATTTTTATGCCGCGTCGGGATTTGGGCGGTGGGCTGCCCTTGTGCAGATCCACCGCCCAATCCATACGCAGTGATTTTAGGGAGAAAGTATCCATGAAATTTACCCTGATGAGCTATCACTATCTCCGATATCCTATACGAAAGTATCTTGACAAGATGGAACGGGTCGGCTTGGATGGAATCGATATCTATTGCACCGGCCCCCAGCTTAACCCATTTGATTATTCTTTGGGTGCGCTGATTCAGTTGAACCGCGACATTCGGGATCGGCACCTGACCCCCTATGTTCTGACAGCCGAAAATTGCGTCTATCCGGTTAATCTGGCCACATCGGATCTCCTGACATGGGAATCGACTCAGCGATACTATCAGCGCCTGATTGACACGGCTCAGTTTTTGGAATGTCCTCATATCCAGATTTGCCCGGGAACGGGATATTATGATGCTGACAAGGATGAGGCATGGAAACGTCAGGTTGAGGCGGTGCAGCTTCTGGCGGAGTACGCCAAAAAGAAAGGCGTCACCATCTTTATGGAGACCTGTAAGATAACCACCACCAATCTGGTGGTTACCAGCAAGGAGCTTAAACAGTTTATCGATGATGTGGGCGCGGACAATCTGCTGGGTCTTTCCGACACCGACCAGATGTCTCAGGCCGGGGAGCACATCAACGATTACTTTGACAATCTGGGCGATAAGTATGGCTTTGTCCATTTCAGTGACCTGAACCATACGATCCCCGGAACCGGCGGGCTGCCCATGAAGGAGTATTACGACACCCTTGTCCGCAGGGGCTATCAGGGCTGGTGTTCCTGCGAGATGTGTAGCCGAGACTATTATCTGGATCCGGACAAGGCTACCGATGCGTATATCGACTATATCCGGAATGTTTTGAAAGCCTGAACCTATTCGGGGCAGAAGCCCGTAGAAATCGGGCTTCCTGTATGGAAGAGAAAGGAATGGTCTTTTATGAAACTCGCGCCCATGAGTTATCACTATGTACGCTATCCCATTGAGAAGTTTCTGGATAAGGTCGAGCGGTCTCCCTTTGACAGTATCGATCTCTATTGCAGTGCGCCTCAGTTGAACATGTTCGACTATCCGGTCAGCCGTCTTTTAGAGCTGGATAAGAGTATTCGCCGTCATCACCTTTCAGTTATGGCCATGACCCCGGAAAACTGCGTTTATCCAGTGAATTTCTGCACTCAGGATACCCTGACCCGGGAGTCCAGCATCCGCTACTACCAGCGTGCGATTGATACCGCCCAGTTTTTGGAATGCCCCGCGATTCAAATCAGCACCGGGTTTGGATACTTTGATATGCCGCGCGAGGAAGCCTGGAAATTCTGCCGGGAGAGTGTGGGGACTCTGGCTGCCTACGCCGAGCGCAAGGGGGTTACTCTGTTGCTGGAGGAGTTGAAGGTAACCACTACTAACGTCCTCATTACCAGCAAGGATCTGGCAAAGATGATTGCTGAGATCGATTCGCCCGCTGTTGTTGGTATGGTGGATATGGATCAGATGACCTACGCAGGAGAGACCATCGATGACTACTTTGCCAACTTGGGTGATAAGCTGCAACACATTCATTTCAATGACCGGGGCCATACCGTACCGGGAGATGCGGACTTCCCCATGAAAGAGTATTACGACCAGATCAAGGCGCACGGCTATGAGGGAACCTGCTCCTTCGAAATTTGCGACCGCCGCTATTACATCGACCCGGACAAGGCCATTGACGACACCGTGGCGTGGATGCGCGCCAACACGCACGAACTGGATTAAAACGGAAGGATATAAAGGAGAGCAATACCATGTGGACTCAGGAAATGTTTGGTGTTGAAAAACCAATCATTGCGCTTTTGCATCTGGATGCCCTGCCCGGCGACCCGGGCTACTGCGGCAGCATGGACACCGTGCTGGAGCACGCCCGGCAGGATCTCGTGGCGCTGCAGAACGGCGGCGTGGACGGAATTCTGTTTGCCAATGAATTCAGCCTGCCCTACCAGCCGGTGGCGGATGTGGCAGTGATCTCGGCGATGGCCTATATCATCGGCGCTCTGCGCCCGCTGATCCGGGTGCCTTATGGCGTCAATGTGGTCAAGAATCCCATCGCGACCATCGACCTTGCTGCTGCCACCGGCGCAAGATTTGCCCGGAGCTGCTTCTCGGGTGCATACATGGGAGAATATGGCCTTTATACCTCCAACAGCGGTGAGGCAGTCCGCCACCGCAAGGCGCTGGAGATCCCGGATATGAAGCTGCTGTTCAAGGTGAACCCCGAAGCAGACAGCTATCTGGTGCAGCGGGATATTCAGGTGGTGGCAAAGTCTATCATGTTCGGTGGCTTTGCAGACGGCTTGTGCGTGTCCGGCGCTTCTGCCGGCAGCGAGCCGGATGATTCCATCCTGAACAAGGTCTACGAGGTGGCGAAGCCCCGCAATGTGCCGGTGTTCTGCAATACCGGCTGCCGCCACGAGAATGTGAGAGAGAAGCTGAAATACTGCGATGCCGTCTGCATGGGCACTGCGTTCAAGAAGGACGGCGTGTTCAACGGGCGTGTGGACGAAGAGCGAGTGCGCAGCTTTATGGAGATCGTGTACGACATCCGCGCCCGACTGTGAGAAAGGAGAGCAGGATGAAACGCTATTTTCTGGGCATCGACATCGGTACCTTTGAGTCCCGCGGCATCCTGATCGACGAAAGCTTCCGAGTGGCGGCGGATGCCTCGGTGCCTCATGGGATGGACAACCCGCAGCCCGGGTGGTTCGAGCAGGAGGCCGAGGCGGTCTGGTGGGGCGACCTGTGCAAATTGTGCCGGACCCTGATAAAACAGAGCGGAATCCGGCCGGAGCAGATCGCCTGCGTGGGCACCAGTGCATTGGGCACCGACTGCCTGCCGGTGGACGAACAGTGCCGCCCGCTGCGCCCGGCCATCCTCTACGGCATCGACGCCCGCGCATCAGAGGAAGCGGCATGGCTGACAGAGCATTACGGACAGGCGCGGGTGCAGGAGCTGTTCGGCCATCCCATCTGCTCCGGCGACACGGCCACAAAGATCCTCTGGCTGCGGCGGCATGAGCCGGAGATCTACGCAAAGACGGCCTATTTCCTCACGGGCAGCTCCTTTTTGACGGCGCGCCTGACCGGGAAATATGTCATCGATCAGTCCCTTGCCAAAGGCTCGTTCCGACCGCTGTACCAAGCGGACGGCAGTGTGAACGAGGCAGAGTGCGGGCTGTACTGCCGCCCGGACCAGATCGCGGCGTGTGCATGGTCCACAGACATCGTGGGCACGGTCACACCGGAGGCTGCGGCACAGACCGGCCTTGCCGCGGGAACGCCGGTCATTACCGGTACCGGTGACTCTACGGCAGAGGCCATCAGCGTGGGTCTGGTGGAGCCGGGCACGGCCTTTTTTCAGTATGGCTCCTCGATGTTCTATTACTATTGTACGGATCACTTCGTGGGCAGCTATGTTTCGCCGCAGGGCAACGGCGCCCTCAAGGGTGGGAAGGCCTTTACCGTGCCGGGCACCTATTGTCTGGGCGACGGCACCAATGCGGCGGGCACATTGACCCGCTGGGTGCGTGACCTGCTGTACAGCAAAGAGCTGGAAGCCGAAAAGCAGGGCGGCGAAAACGCCTACGCAGTCATGGCGCGGGAGGCGGCTGCTGTGCCGCCGGGCAGCGACGGACTGATGATGCTGCCGTATATCTACGGTGAGCGAAGCCCCCTGCAGGACGCAGAGGCCACCGGAATGCTCTTCGGACTGAAAGGAACGCATGGACGGGCGCAGATCAACCGCGCTGCGCTGGAAGCCGTAGGCTATTCCACCTATCAGCACCTGCTGCTGTTTGAGGAGCTGGGGGTGCCGCCCCGGCGGATCATCACAGCGGGCGGCGGCACGAAAAACGCTGCATGGATGCAGATCATCTGCGACATGGCGGGAATGCCGCTGACCATTCCGGAGCCGTTCCAGTGCTCCAGCTACGGAGACGCCATGCTGGCGGCATTGGGCGTCGGTGCGCTGGAAAGTTTTGCCGCCCTGCGCGCCGCTTTACCGCAGGGCAGGATCTTGCAGCCGGACCGGAAAAATCATGAATTTTATCAGGAGCATTACCCGATTTTCCGGGATCTCTATCTGGAAAATCGGGACAGGATGCACAGAATGCAAAAATAAGGAGGAGACTGTCCTATGGTCATTGATACTCATATTCATCCGGCACTGTTTGCACCGATCTGTGAGGATCAGGAGCGCTTTCGCCGCCGCTGTGATGCCATGAATTATCATCTGATGAAGCCCTCCGACATGGCGCTGCTGCGCAAGCAGTATGCGCTTGCAGACATCGGACGGGTGGTGCTGCTGCCGGAGGACTGCTCTGTGGAGTCGGGGATGGTGGAGATCTCCAACGATGAGATCGCAAAGCTGGTGGCGCTGGATGCACAGTTCTATATCGGTATGGCAACGGTGGACCCCCGCCGCCCCGATGCTGTGCAGGAGCTGGAACGTGCCTTTACTGAGCTGGGGTTGGCCGGACTTGCAGTGAACACCGCACGGCTCAAAATGTACCCCATGGACGAGCGCCTTGTGCCGCTGTATGATCTGTGCCGCAAATACCACAAGCCGATCATCTTCCACGCCGGCTTCTGTCTGGAAAATAACGCGCTGGCAAAGTATGCCCGCCCGATGGAATTCGAGGAGGTGGCGCTGCGCTGGCCGGAGATCAACCTCTGCCTTGCTCATTTCGGCTGGCCGTGGGTGCAGGAGACGGCGGCTCTGCTGCTCAAGTATCCCAATCTCTACGCAAACACTGCACTGATGAACTTTGATGGTCCCTACCAGCTGTTTGCCAAAGTGTTCAAGCAGGACATGGGCGAATACTGGCTGGATCATAATCTGGCCGATAAGGTCATGTTCGGTTCGGACTCGCCCCGCATTCGCCCAGTGCGCAGCAAGCGGGGAATGGACAGCGTGGAGATGCTGCCCGAGACGAGGGAAAAGATCTACTGGAAAAATGCAATGCGCTTTTTTGGATGGGAGGGCCAGAACAAATGAGATTTGAGCTGAAGGAAGTAAGCATCTGCGCAGAGAAGGAGTTTGAGCTGATCCGCATCACCGACCCGGTGCGTGAATTTGTGGCACAGACCGGAGTAAAGAACGGCGTCGTCTATGTCATCACGGAGCACACGACCACCGGCATCATGGTGAACGAGAGCCTGCCCTGCGTGGAAAAGGATATTATGGAGACGCTGGACCGGATCGCGCCGGAAAACTATCCTTACCATCATAACCACTATCTGCCCACCTACGGCACCATCGGCGGCAATGCACCCGGCCATCTCAAGAGTCTGCTCACCGGGAACCACTGCGTTTTTCCGATCGCAGAGGGCAAGGTCAAGCTGGGCAGCGCAGCGGATATTTATTTCTGCGAGTACGATGGCATCAAAAACCGCAAATATATGATCTACGTCATGGGCGAGTAAGGGGGCTGCGGAATGAAAAAAGCAATCGCAATGGCAGACAACTGCATTGATGTCTACTACCGGATGGACCGGTACTATCTGACAGGCAACAGCATCGACTTCGCCCTCAACTACAAGGCGCAGGGCGGCGATGTGACCGAAATGACCGTGCTGGGCAACGATGTCTTTGCAGATGCGCTGGTGGAGCGGCTGAAGCAGCGCGATATTCCGCTGCGGGTGCTCAAAAGGATCGACCGCCCCACCGGTATGGCAAAGATGGACCTCGTAGACGGGGACAAAAAGCATCTGGAATTTCACGGCAACGCCATGGAGGAGATCGAGCTTTCCGCGGAGGATATGGAATTTGTCAAGGGCTTTGACATCGTGTATGCAGAGCGCTGGGCAAAGGCAGAGCGCTATATCGCTGCGCTGCGCCAGCCGGGGCAGATCTGGGTCTACGACTTTTCGAAACGACTGGAGCAGCCCTCCAACGACGCGCTTCTCCCCTATCTGGATTACGCCTTTTTCTCCTACGACAAGGATGATGACTATATCCGGGAATTTATGCGCCGCACGAAAGCGAAGGGCGCAGGCTGTGTGATCGCCATGCTGGGCGAGCATGGAAGCCTTGCCTACGATGGACAGAGATTCTATCATCAGGCGGCGGAAAATGTGCCGGTGGTAAATACGGTGGGAGCAGGCGATTCTTATATCGCAGCATTCACCTACGGCGTGAGCCTTGGGGAGAGCATCCCGCAGTGCATGGCGCGGGGCAAGGCCCTTGCGACCCGGATCGTGCAGCAGTTTGAGCCTTATTTACAGGGAAAGGAGCAATAACGATGGAACTTTCACAGTTGTGTGCAGCAAATTATCATTACAAGCGCTATACGCTGGATTATTTTCTGGAATCTGCTGAGCGGCTGGGCTATCAGTCCATCGAACTGTGGGCATCCGGCCCCCACCTCCATCTGGAGGATTTCGACGCTGCCCGTCTGGCTGAGCTGAACCGCAAGATCAAGGCACATCATCTTGCTCTGCGCTGCTTTACGCCGGAGCAGTGCGTGTATGCCATCAGCGTTTCCCATCCGGATAAGGTCTATCGGGACCGCACGGTGGACTTTTTCAACCAGCACATCGAAGCGGCCGTGCAGCTGGACTGCGACCACATGGTGGTATCCACCGGCTTTGCTTATCTGGATGTGGATGCAGAGGACGCGTTTGGCTGGTGTGCAGAGGCAATGGGACGCATTGCCCGCAAGGCAGAGCAGGAGGGCGTGACGCTGGCGGTAGAGCCTTTTACCAAGTACACCACCCACATCTGCAATGAAGCAAGCCAGCTGCGCCGTCTGCTGCGCACGGTCAACAGCCCGCGCCTTACGGGTCTGGCGGATACGGATGTCATCGCCACGACGGCGGTGGATACCTTCTCCACCTTCCTTGATGTGATCGGCCCGGAGAATCTGGGACACGTCCATTTTGTGGACGGCAACCCCGGCGGGCATCTGGTGCCCGGCGATGGTGTTTTGGATCTGGACGGGGCACTGGAAAAGCTCAAGGCAATCCATTATACCGGTGCGCTGGGTCTGGAAGTGCTGGACCGCCGCTATGTCTTTGCCCCCGAAGCTGCGATGAAGCAGGCGATGGACTGGTACAAGGAAAGGATATAAACGCGCGTCGCGCGATTAGCGATTTTACCGCGCGTTTTCTGTGGCTCAATCCTCCAGCCTACCATGCGCGCAGCCAAGGGAGAGGTAGTGCTCCATCTCCCCTTTCAGCACCATCTGCGCGTACTCCAAGGGTTTATTGTACAGAAGCCAATCCAGCTCTGCCCGTTGTGCCGGGGTGTTGCCGTACTCGTCCTCCACGGCGATGCAGTCGATGGCAACAGCAGAGCCGTTCGCAAACCG
>OODJ01001799.1_pt1 | contig 15802 bp, 14 predicted proteins | sample 1671611 | NCBI WGS metagenome assembly OODJ01 (sample SAMN06348174, study PRJEB24527) | human gut metagenome | biome: human gut; feature: ankylosing spondylitis patient; material: feces | host: Homo sapiens | place: China | collected 2015-10 | reverse complement strand
GTTTCCTTCCCCGCGCCTCTTTTTTCAAATAAGGAGGCAAAGCTTTTATGGAAAAGGATTCCGTTCTTGAGATGAGGCATATTTATAAGACATTCCCGGGTGTAAAAGCTCTGCAGAATGTGGATTTTACCTTAAAAAAAGGCGAGATCCATGCCCTGATGGGGGAAAACGGAGCCGGCAAATCCACCTTTATGAATATATTGGTAGGAAATTTACTGCCTGACAGCGGGGAAATCTTATATCAAGACGAACAGACTCCAGCGAAAAATATCCGGGAAATGGACCGGGATTACAGAGCAAAGCTTGGATTTATGCCGCAATATCCGGGAATGTATCCGAACTTTACGTTGGAATACTTTATGCAGTATATGGCATATCTCAAACATACCGATAAAAAGAACAAAACAGCCGAAAAGACCAATGAAATTCAAACAGAAATCACAGATATCCTAAAAGCGGTAGAATTATATGACCTGCGCAATATGAAAATTCAGGCATTGTCCGGCGGCATGAAGCAACGTCTTGCTCTTGCACAGGCAGTGCTGGGGAATCCTTCTGTTTTGATTCTTGATGAACCGACAGCAGGTCTTGACCCTAAACAGCGTATCTCTATACGAAATTATATCTCAAAAATCGCTTTGGATAAAATTGTTCTCATTGCAACCCATATTGTAAGCGATATTGAATGGATTGCACAAAGTATTGTGATGCTGAAACAAGGGGTCGTTGTTGATTTCGATTCTCCTCACAATTTAATTGCCAAAATGAACGGAAAAGTATGGGAAATCCTCGTTGAAAAAGAGAAACTTTCTTCTATACAGAACCGTTTTCAAACCGTAAACATCGTGCGGGATGAAAAATCAGAAAACTTCGTGCGTGTTCGTGTTCTTTCAGAAGAGATCCCCTGCGGAAATGCCGTTACGGTCACACCCTCGCTTGAAGATTATTATCTGTATATATTTGGAGAGGAAATATAAATTTTATATTAAAACTGATACAAATAGTAAAATTGATGATTCTATCTTTGGTCATTATATAGCTTTTATCTTTGTAATAAATTCAAAAGACAATCAAAGCCTGTATTGTAATATCTCTTTTCTAAAATAAATTCAGGAGGAAATTATGAAATATGAAATCAAAAAACTGACCACCAGCAAATTTTTCATCATTCTCCTGATTTGTCTTATGACAAATGTATTTCTCTGTTATACTGACATTCCGAATTTGCCTGCAAGCAAAGCAGAAATAAATTATTATATCGACTTATATGAAAACGATTATGAAAGCTTTGAAGAAAAATATAAAAACTACAATTTTATTGACGGACTTCATGATTCTTTTCTTCCTGCAGACGCTTATGCCATGAAAACAATTGCTGAACAGGCAGTATATATTGCAAGATATCATGAGGACCTCGCTGCCATTCTCTTTCAAGCAAAAGTAAACATGTCTGAGCTCGACCCTAATACATATATGTATCGCTATCAAAATCAGATTTTGGATATTTACCCCACATTTGCAGAGCAACCTTTAAAAGTCAATCAAATCAGAGGATGGGATTTCTATTTTGAATATCTTGCTCAAAATATAATATCCGGGATTTTTATCATACTTGCCGCCATTCTTTTATTTATCACAGAAGAAGAATGTTCCATGACTCCCATCAATCAAACCTGCCCAAAAGGGAGATTTCATTTATCGGTACAAAAATCATTTGTAATTCTGATTTTTTCTGCGGCAATCGTGGTTTTACAAACGGTTGTAACGCTTCTTTGCATTCAAATCAAAATCGGACTTGTCGGATATAAGCTTCCGATTCAACTACTTGCGCCATACGAATTTGCTCCATTTGATATGTCTATAGGAGCATTTTCTGCCTTTCAGATAATTTTTAAAATTTGCGGTGTGTTTCTTCTCGGCTTACTAACGGCTGTGATAACAAAACTCACACGAACGCAGATTTTTTCGTTCGCCTTTTCCATTCTTTTTATCGCCGCAGAATATAAAATTGTCCCCGATGAAACCTTACAAAATACATGGGGACGGTATGCAAATCTATATCAGCTCATATGCGCCAATGACATTTTCAAACGATATTTTACATTTAATTTATTCGGGTATTCTGTTGACGCAATTTTCGTTTTAATATGTCTGATCTTGTTATGTTGCGCGGTATTATTTTTGGCTTTGTTTTTCTTGTGTCGGCGTGTCGGCTCCAAGCATCATCTTACTTTGAATATAAAAAACAATTTTAAAGGATTTCCGCAAAAGATTACCCTTCCCGCCTCTTATCCTTTTTTTGAAATCAAAAAATTAAACGCAAAAAAATGGACGCTTCTGCTCGCTGTCGGTCTGATTGGTCTAAAATGTTTTTATACTTTCGACAGTATCTCGAACATAAACGACATGGTATATCGAAATTATATAACACAGTTTGAGGGCAGCTATTCCGCAGAAAAGGATATTGAAATTCAAAATATCCGGTTTGAAATTGATGATATACTGCAAAAAAAAGAACAAATTGCAGCAGCATACAGAGAAGGTAAAATTGATGAGATAGCATATGAAAATTTCATGGAACAATATTGGGACTCCTATATTATGGACCGTGAATTTGAAAAAGTCGAAGCGCAAAATAAGTATCTGAAAGAATTGCAACTGCAAGGAATAACAGGCTGGTTTCTTTATGACACCGGTTACGCCTTTCTTTTTCAGGAATCCGCCGACTGGTTTTGCTGCCTTTTTCTTTTGATTTTGACATATTGGCTTTTCCTTGATGAAGATCATGCCAAAATGACGCAAATCATTAAAACAACACAGAATGGAAGAAAAAGTTTTTTCTTCCAAAAAATAAAGTTTGCTCTTTTTATCGGGATATTATCGTGTATTCTTTTTTCTGCCATAGATTTTATCATGATATTCTCTTATATCCCGCCCTCTACGCTTCATGCACCGGCAATCAGCTTACAAATGTTTGAAAACATTCAGTCAGGAATCACCATTTTTCAAATGTATGTCATTTGTTTTATTCTGAAACTTATGATGTTTTCTTTCTTGGCTGTATTATTCACATCGCTCGGGCTCTATTTCAAACGATTCGTAAGCATAGTTGTTGTGATTCTGCTTATTTTATTTGTGCCGTCTGTCATCGGGAACAATATCAAAATCTTTCAGTATCTGGATGTCACTGCCTTTTTATCAGGAAGTCACGCAGTCATTTTATCTTTGAATTCGTCATTCTTCTGGGGATGGGGAATTTTAGCTATACAATTATGTTTGTACGGTGCTCTGTCTGTTTTCCTTATAACTTATTCGAACAAAAAATGGTGTTATCCATCATGAAAGGAGTCTCCACTATGAAAATCAAACTGACAAGTTTTCTGTTTATACTGATATGGATATTGACGTCTTGTTCACCGAATACCCCGGCAGTAACAACAGAAACCGGCAACTCTGCTAACCCTCCGGTTGGAGAAGATGCCGGCAAAGACGGAACCTTATATGCTGATGTGAATGGAATTATTTATAAATACAACATACAAAACGGATATGCAACCCCATTATGCGGAGACCCGTTATGTAAACATAATGACAGCAATTGTCCCTTCTATGGGATCGGAGAGGATTTTTACCTGATAAACGACACTATTCTCTATTATAGAGGGAATGAAATATTTGAATATGATACAAAAACCAGTCAAATTACCAAGCTCGGCGTAGCCGACGGGCAAATTTTCTTTATGTCTCTTGTGCAAAACAGACTCTATTATAACGCAGTAAATTTTGATTTTGCACCAAATGCGGAACATAATACACAGGTAAATTTATATTATTTAAAGTTATCCGACAATCAAATTGTCAAAATAAACACGGACCCTTTATATGAAACTCAGCAACTGACAGGTATCGAAAATGAACGTCTGATTTGGTATGATACCGGATTGTGGACTTACTATACATCTGATTTTGAATACCGTGACATCAAGCCGTCGGAAGGAGAACAATATGGTATTCATACAGGGGACTATGCCTATCGTCTTGAAGTGAGTTCCGTCTCTCCGACAAGTTTTAATCTATACAATACCGTAAACGGTGAAAAAAATATTATCCTGCATGATATTGTCTCAGTCAAGGGCTACAAAGATTCATTGATTGTCACTTATAACAACAAAACCGGAAAATATATTGGAAATACGCTTTCGGCAGACGGAGAAGAAATTCCCATATATGAATATCAAGGGACATCACTTTACAAATATGATTCGGAAGGTCAAAACGGGGTTCTTTTATGTACACTGCCGGATGATTGTATAATTGATTCACTGGCACCGTCGGATTCTGCTATGTCATCAGGTAATTATATCGGAATTCCGTTAAGAGAGTATGTTTTTGACTCGCGTGGATATATTACCGGTTATCGAAACACAAAAAACATTGCCATTGTCAACTATGTCACAGGTGAATATATCATCACCCGTTCAAGCTGATTTTATATCATGTTTCCATCTTTTCATGGGAAAAGATAACACATATATGTATATATGAAAACAATCCCCTATATCTGCGGCAACGCCGTAACCAGGGGATTGTTATTTTTTCTTATGACAGCACAAGTTATAAAATGCCCTTATTCATATATCATAGCCACCGAAAATTTTTATAAAGATTTATGTAAAATCCTAACAAAAAGAAAACGGAAAAAAAAGGCAGCTCCCTATTTGGAACATGTAGCTTTGTTCTAGATGATTTTTCGATAATAAAAATAGAGAATTTACGGATTTTCTTGACTTTTTATGCGATTTGATGTATAATTTTTTGAAAAAGTTAACAATGTTAACCTCTCTTTCAGAAGAATTGGAGAATAATAAAATGATATCAAAAAAAATGGAAGCTCTCGGCGTAAAAAAATCCATTATCCGGGAAATATTTGAATACGCAAAAGCAAGAAAAGCTGAAATCGGAGAAGAAAACGTCTTTGATTACTGCATAGGAAATCCAAGCATTCCCGCCCCAGAAATTGTATCTGAAACACTCATCCGGCTTCTCACGGAATCGGATCCGACTGTTCTACACGGCTATACTTCCGCGCAGGGTGATGCCGGAGTACGTGCGGCCATTTCGGATTATATTCAAAAAACATACGGTGCGCCTGCGGATGAGAAGTTGATTTATCTTACAGCCGGCGCTGCCGCCGCACTGACGATTTCCCTAAATGCCATTCTGTCGGACGATACCTCGGAAGAAGTCATCGTTTTTGCTCCGTTCTTCCCCGAATACCGGGTATTCACGGAAAAAGCGGGAGGACGTCTAGTGCCGGTTCCCTGTTCCGAACCTGATTTTCAGATTGATTTCGACGCGTTTGAATCGGCAATTACGGAGAAAACAAAAGCCGTCATCGTCAACTCTCCGAACAATCCGACCGGCGTCATTTTATCGGAAGCTTCGATTTTACGCTTGTGCGATATTCTGCGTTCAGCGGAAAAAAGATTCGGACATGAAATTTTCCTCGTTTCCGATGAGCCGTACCGTGAGCTTGTATATGGAAACAAAAAAGTTCCGTACCTGACAAGCTATTATGACGATACCATCGTCTGTTACTCATTCAGCAAATCGCTTTCTCTGCCGGGCGAAAGAATCGGGTATATTCTCGTTTCACCCAAAGCCGCATCCGCACAGCAGGTTTATGCCGCTGTTGCAGGCGCGGGGCGCGCACTCGGCTTTGTATGCGCCCCAAGCTTATTCCAGTATATGATTCCCGCCTGCCTCGGAAAAACCTCAGACATTTCGGTATATGAAAGCAACCGGACCTTGCTTTATCATGCACTGACGTCATACGGTTATCACTGTGCAAATCCTGACGGCGCTTTCTATTTGTTCGTGAAAACACTGGAACCGGATGCTTACCGCTTCTGTGAAACGGCAAAAAAATATGAGCTCCTGCTCGTACCAAGCGATGATTTTGGCTTTCCCGGTTATGTAAGAATTGCTTATTGCGTCACACCGGAGCAAATTCAGCGCTCTTTACCGGCATTTCGTTTGCTTGCTGAAGAATATCAAAACAAAAGAGGTCAATAAATGGATAAGTTAATCAAAGCCAGAGAAGAAATTTCCGCAGTCGACCGTGAAATGGCATCTCTTTTTGTAAGAAGGATGAATGCGGTGCGTATCGTCTCCGAATATAAAACCGAACATGGGCTTCCGGTCTATGATGCCGCTCGCGAAGAATCGCTCCTTGCCAAAAATGCCGCTTATATTGATGACGATGAGCTTCGCGGCTATTATGTTGAGTTTCTTCAAAATACCATGAAAATATCAAAACGCTTTCAGGAAAAACTTACTGTAGGCATGCGTGTTGCTTTCTGCGGCGTGGAGGGCGCATTTGCTTCGATTGCCGCATCAAAAATATTTGAAAATGCCATGCGTGTTCCCTACCCGGATTTCAAAAGCGCCTATTCTTCCGTGGTGGAAGGAGAATGCGATTGTGCCGTCCTGCCAATAGAAAACAGTACCGCCGGTGAGGTCGGACAAGTAATGGATATGATGTTTTCCGGTTCCTTATATGTGAGCGGTATTTATGATCTTTCTGTTTTTCACCATTTAATGGCAATACCGGGGACCAAAATTTCCGAAATCAAAGAAGTCATCAGTCATCCTCAGGCACTTGCCCAATGCGCACCTTATATCCGCAAGCACGGGTTCCGTCAAACACAGTTTGAAAATACCGCACTTGCCGCTAAATTTGTGTCAGAACAAAAATCCCATCAAATCGCGGCAATCGCAAGTGAGGAAACTGCCGCACTTTACGGGCTTGAGATTCTGGAGCAGAAAATCAATGAAACCAATATCAATACCACACGTTTCGCCGTACTGACACGTTCCGCCGTAACCGACGGGAATTCTTCGGACAAGCATTCCATATTGATGTTTACTGTCCGCAATGAAGCCGGTTCTCTTGCAAAAGCGATCAATATTATCGGCAAACACGGATTTAATATGCGGTGCCTGCGGAGCCGTCCGATGAAAGAGCTTCTCTGGCAATACTATTTTTATGTAGAAGCCGAAGGAGATCTTGGCGGGCCCAACGGAAAATCCATGATGGAAGAGCTCACCTGCTGCTGCGACAGGCTTCGGATGTTCGGAAGCTTCCGTTATCCGGCAGAGCTAAACTAAACGAAAACGGAGGAAATGATATGATACTTTCCATGAATCTCGGAGAAAACAGTTATGATATCATCATCAAAAGAGGCGTGCTCCGAGAAGCAGCCGGATATCTGAAACTGGACAGAAAGGTACTTGTTGTAACCGACGACGGTGTCCCCAATGTCTATGCGGATACCGTATGTGAAAGCTGCCGGTATCCGGTCAAAGTATCCGTGCCCGCAGGTGAAGGCAGCAAAAGCTTCTCCGTGCTTGAAAAGCTTTGCCGAACCATGCTGGAAAAAGGCTTTACACGTACCGACGCCGTTGTTGCCGTGGGAGGCGGCGTTGTCGGTGATCTTGCCGGCTTTGCCGCGGCCTCTTATATGCGCGGGATTGATTTTTACAACATTCCAACCACGCTTCTCTCTCAGGTAGATTCCTCAATCGGCGGAAAAACCGCCATCAATCTGGAAGGTGTCAAAAATATTATCGGCGCCTTCTATCAGCCCAAAAAAGTTCTCATTGATCCGGATGCGCTTTCAACACTTCCGAAAAGGCAAATCACAAACGGACTTGCCGAATCGATCAAAATGGCGGCAACCTCCGATGCTTCCCTGTTTGCCCTGATTGAAAACGGAATCTCAGAAGAAAATATCACGGATGTCATTGAAAAATCCCTTGCCGTCAAACAGTTTGTCGTCGAGCATGATGAAAAAGAAACCGGTCTTCGCAGGATCCTGAACTTCGGACATACGATCGGACATGGGATTGAAAGCTGTGAAGGGCTTCATCGTCTTTATCACGGCGAATGTGTCGCACTCGGCATGCTGCCGATGTGCAGCTCCGCCGTTCGGGAACGGCTTCTCTCCGTATATCGGCAGGTCGGTCTTCCGACAGAGCTTCATTTCGATCCGGAACGTATATTTGAAGCGGTTACTCATGACAAAAAACTCGACGGAAACGAGCTGAATCTCGTTTTTGTTCCGGAAATCGGAACATATGAAATGCGGAAAATACCGCTTTCCGATTTTCATTTGATGTTAAAGGAGGCGTTTTCCTCATGAAAAATACATTTGGCGAAAGCGTTTCCGTCACGCTCTTCGGAGAAAGCCACGGTCCGGCAGTCGGCGCTGTTCTGGACGGTATGGCGCCGGGAATTCCGGTCGATCCGGAATTCATCGAACAGCAAATGTCATATCGGAAATCCGTTTCTTCTCTTTCCACCGCAAGAAAAGAACCAGATACCGTAAAAGTGATAAGCGGCGTTTTTGAAGGAAAAACCACGGGAACGCCAATCGTTTTTCTCATTGAAAATTCCGATACGCGCAGCGCGGATTATGACAGCATAAAAACCGTGGCAAGACCGGGACATGCCGATTATACGGCATATTGTAAATATCACGGAAATTCCGATCCGCGGGGCGGTGGGCATTTTTCAGGCAGAATCACTGCAGGACTTGTCGCGGCAGGAGCCGTTGCCATCACTGCACTCTCCGGTTGCGGCATCCGCATCGGAACTCACATGAAAGCCTGTGCCGGCATTCTCGATCGCGAGTTCCTTGACTACAACTGCGATATCGAAGCGCTTTCCCATATGCCGTTTGCCGTGCTGGATGCAAATCAAGCAGAAAAGATGAAACAGGCAATTTCAGAAGCAAAAAAAGACGGCGACAGTGTCGGCGGGATCCTTGAAACTGCCGTCACAGGACTGCCTGCGGGAATCGGTGAGCCTTGGTTTGATTCACTGGAAAGCATACTTTCCCATATTCTTTTTTCCGTTCCCGCAATAAAAGGAGTGGAATTTGGAGACGGTTTTGCTCTTGCAGGCATGCACGGAAGCCAGGCAAATGATCTTTTTTCCATGGAAAACGGCATAGTGAAAACCGATACAAACCGGTGCGGCGGCATTCTCGGCGGAATTTCAAACGGCATGCCGCTTCTCTTCCGCTGCGCTGTCAAACCAACGCCGTCCATTTATAAAGCACAACATACTGTTGATTTTATAAAAAAAGAAAATACAGAACTTATTCTTCACGGCAGACACGATCCGGCAGTTGTTCACCGGGCGCGCATCGTAATTGACAGCGTAACAGCGCTCGCACTCTGCGATATGCTGGCACTTCGCTTCGGAACGGATTTTCTGACGGGGACAAAAAACGGAGGAAACATATGAAATACGGACTGATCGGAGAACATCTTCCCCACAGCTTCTCTGGAGAAATTCATGCCAAAATCGCACCGTATTCCTATGAGCTTCATGAACTGCCGAAAGATCGTCTTTCCGCGTTTATGGAAGAACGGGATTTTCTCGGCATCAACGTGACCATTCCTTACAAGCAAGCTGTGATTCCCTATCTTTCTGAAATGGACGAAATCGCAAAAAAAATTGGTGCGGTCAATACGATTGTCAATCGTAACGGCAAGCTTTTCGGATATAACACGGATTTCTTTGGCATGCAGGCACTGATTCGGAAAAGCGGCTTTGATCTTACCGGCGCCAAAGTGCTGATTCTTGGTACCGGCGGTACCTCATTAACCGCACATGCAGCAGCGGAATCGTTTGGTGCGGATCCAATCCTCGTGGTAGGCAGAAACGTCAAAGCAGGATGTATCACCTATGAACAAGCGGAGAAAGAGCATACAGACGCAGATTTTATTATCAATACGACACCATGCGGGATGTATCCATATCCCGACGGAAACGAAACAATGAAAGCAGTTCCGATTGAACTGACAAAATTCACAAAACTACGAGGAGTCATTGATGTCATTTTCAATCCTCTGCGGACGAATCTTGTTCTCGGTGCCCAGGCACGCGGAATTCCGGCAGCAGGCGGGCTGTATATGCTTGTAGCGCAAGCTGTCGCGGCCGCGGAACTGTTCACGGGACAGCATTTTCAAGCCAATCTCACGGACAAAATCTATACGGAGATCCGTGCAGAAAAAGAAAATATTGTTCTCACCGGAATGCCTGGAAGTGGAAAAACAACCGTCGGACTCTATCTTGCAGAAAAGCTGGGACGCCGTTTTATCGATACGGATTCCGTGATTGTAAAAAATACGGGAAAAGAGATTTCGACGCTCTTTTCGGAAATCGGCAATGACGGGTTCCGGCATTTGGAAACCGAGGCGATTCGGGAAGCCTCAAACAGTACCGGGGCGGTAATCGCGACAGGAGGCGGCGCTATTCTTTCCGATGACAACATCCGTATGCTGAGACGCTCAGGAAGAATCTATTTTTTAAATCGAGCACTTGAGCACATTGAGCCCACTGCCGACCGTCCGCTTGCACTTGACAGAGACGCGCTTGCAGCGCGTTTCCGCGAGCGTTATGAGAGATATCTCACCACATGTGATGTTCAAATCGTCACCGATGAGAATGTATATCATACCGCAAACGCCATTCAGGAGGATTTTTATCGTGAAAATTCTTGTCATTAACGGACCGAATCTCAACATGCTTGGGATCCGCGAACCGGCTATTTACGGACGGGAAACTTATGCCGACCTCTGTTCTAAAATCAAAGCTCACGCAGAAAAAAAAGGCATTGAAATTTCCTTTTTTCAGTCCAATCATGAAGGAGCGCTTGTAGACGCTATCCAAGAAGCATACGGAGTATACGACGGCATTGTCATCAATCCGGGAGCTTACACTCATACGAGCATTGCTCTGCTTGACGCCGTAAAAGCGGTCGGCATCCCAACTGTGGAAGTCCATATTTCTGATGTTGACGGACGCGAGGACTTTCGCAAAATAAGTTATATCCGCGCCGCCTGCGCTTTGACCGTTTCGGGCCACGGTACCGACGGTTATCTTGAAGCAATCGATTTCCTGATTCAAACGGAGGGAAACTCTGTATGAAAATTCAAATCATTCCTCACCCGCTTTGCGGCAAAATGCAGGCACCTCCATCCAAAAGTATGGCACATCGTATGCTGATCTGTGCCGGGTTGGTACCTGACGGCGTCAGTATTATCCACGGAATTTCGGATTCTGACGATGTCATGGCAACACTCGGATGTCTTGCCGCAATCGGAGTGAAATATGAAAAACACGGAGATACCGTGAAAATAACCGGAGTGAGTATCAGGGATATTCATCCGGAACGAGTGCTTGATTGCTGTGAAAGCGGAAGTACTCTGCGCTTTTTGATTCCTCTTTGCCTGATGAGCGGAGAAAAAATCAGCCTTACCGGAACAAAAAAGCTTTTTTCCAGACCACTAGGTGTTTATGAAGCTATTTGCCGAGAGCAAGGACTCTTTTACGAGCATACGGACAATACCGTGACCGTAAAAGGAAAGCTGTCGTCCGGAGAATATAAAATTCCGGGCAACATCAGCAGTCAATTTATCAGCGGACTTCTTTTTGCACTCCCTTTATGCCGGTCGGACAGCAGCATATCCATTATTCCTCCGATTGAAAGCCGCTCCTATCTCGAACTCACGCTTGAGGCGCTTGCAGAATTTGGAATTACGGCAAAATGGACAGATGACAAAACGCTTTTGATTCCGGGGAATCAAACCTATCGCCCCTGTGAGACGATAGTAGAAGGCGATTATTCCAATGCAGCTTTCTTTGCCGCACTGCAGCTTTTCGGGAATGACATTGAAATCACGGGACTTTCAGAAAATACACTGCAAGGCGACAAAGCGTATCTTAAATTTTTTGAAATGCTGTCCAAAGGGACACCCACCATTCACATTGGGGACTGCCCCGATCTCGGACCGATTCTGATGGCAGTCGCAGCCGCAAAAAACGGCGCGGTATTTCGTGAAACCCGCCGCCTGAAAATTAAGGAAAGCGACAGAGGTGCCGCAATGGCGGAGGAATTATCTAAATTCGGTGTATCCGTTACTGTTCATGACGATTCCATTGTCGTATACCCGATTCAATTTCATGCGCCGCAGTCTGTCCTGTACGGACACAATGATCATAGAATCGTAATGGCTCTCTCTACCCTGCTTACCCTCACCGGCGGTGAGCTTGACGGAGCGGAAGCGGTAAAGAAAAGCCTTCCCGAATATTTTGAATTGTTAAAATCACTTGGCGCGGAGGTCATCCAACATGAATCTTGATACAACCAAACACATTTTAATTGTCGGAATGGGACTTCTCGGCGGAAGTTATGCAAAGGCCCTCACCAAAAAGGGTTTTTATGTCTCTGCTATTACAAGAAGCAAAAGCTCTATCGACTATGCGTTGTCCGAAGGAATGATTCAGCGCGGGACAACAGAAATTGATCCGGACATCATTGCCGACGCTGATCTCGTTATTTTCGCCTTGTATCCGCATATTTTTATAGAATGGATTCGGGAAAATCAACATCTTTTCAAATCCGGTGCGGTCATCACCGACGTAACCGGCGTCAAAGGATGTATTGTACCGGTCATTCAGGATATGCTCCGTCCGGACGTGGAATTTATCGCAGCGCATCCGATGGCGGGCAAGGAGGTATCCGGCGTACAAAACAGTGACGATGCCATTTTCAAGGGAGCGAACTACGTTGTTACGCCCTCTGAAAAAAATACCCCGAAGGCGATCGCTCTTTGTGAAGAGCTTGGTCATACCCTCGGATTTGCCAGAGTCTCCGTTCTCTCTCCCTCACAGCATGATGAAATCATTGCTTTTGTCTCACAGCTTACGCACTGTATTGCAATCTCCTTAATGACCTGTCAAAAAACAGATCATCTGGAAGATTACACAGGAGATTCCTTTCGTGATCTGACGAGAATCGCAAGACTGAATGATGAAATGTGGAGTGAGCTTTTTCTCTTAAACCGCGACGCCCTGCTCCATCAGATGGGACTGTTTGAAAAAGAACTCGACAGACTCCGCGGCATGTTGGAATCCGGCGACAGAGAGGGACTTCGTGAAATGATGCGATACTCAACAAGCAGACGTGCTCTGTTTGATAAAAAGCAATAAAAATAAAACAGAAGGATGGTATCTTTATTATGAATATGGATTTTATACGAAAGCTTCCGATTCCTCAGGAAATCAAGAAGCAATACCCGATCAATGACGAACTTGCCGCCATCAAGGCAGCACGAGATGTGGAAATCAAAAAGATTTTTACCGGTGAATCCGATAAATTTCTTCTGATTATCGGTCCCTGTTCCGCTGATTCTGAAGACAGTGTTCTTGATTATATTTCAAGACTGCGTGGTGTTCAGGAAAAAGTTAAGGATAAAATTCTGATTATTCCGCGTATTTATACAGGAAAGCCGCGCACAACCGGAGACGGTTACAAAGGGATGCTTCATCAGCCCAACCCGAATGAAAAACCCGATCTGATTAAAGGAATCATCGCCATTCGAGAGCTGCATATGCGTGCTCTGCGTGAAACCGGTTTTTCCTGTGCCGATGAAATGCTGTATCCTGAAAATCACCGGTATCTCAACGACATTCTTTCTTATGTTGCTGTCGGCGCGCGCTCTGTTGAAGATCAGCAGCACAGACTCACTGCCAGCGGATTGGATATTCCGGTCGGCATGAAAAATCCGACCAGTGGCGATATTTCTGTTATGATGAACTCCATCACAGCAGCTCAGCATGCCCACGCATTCATTTACAGAGGCTGGGAAGTTCAAAGCAAAGGAAATCCTTACGCTCATGCGATTCTGCGCGGATACGTTGATGAGCGAGGCAATGCTTTTCCGAATTATCATTATGAAGATCTTCTGCGTCTCGCCGAAGTTTACGCGGAAAAGAATCTTCAGAACAAAGCGGTTGTCATCGATACCAATCATTCCAACTCCGGGAAAAAATATATTGAGCAGATCCGTATTGCAAAGGAAATCCTTCACAGCTGCCGCCATAATACAGAAATCAAAAAAATCGTGAAAGGACTTATGATTGAAAGTTATATTGAGGATGGCTGTCAAAAAATCGGTGAGGGTGTATATGGAAAATCTATCACCGACCCATGTCTCGGATGGGAAAAATCCGAACGGCTGATTTATGATTTAGCCGATCAATTATAAAAAAATGCGCGGATATCAATATCCGCGCATTTTTTATATCATCAGGAAGAAGAGCTTCCTTCTTCCAGTCTTTTCGCAAGCTTTGTCGAAAGAACGGCAAGCGAGCACGCCATATTTTCATTCTTAATAATAACGGAATCCGGAACATCAAGATGAACCGGAGCAAAATTCCAAATAGCAAGGATTCCGGCATTCAAAAGCGCATCGCAAGCTTGTCTCGCATGGGACGCCGGCACAGTGATGATCCCGATTTGAACCTGCATGAGACGACAAAACTCACATAGCTCTCCCATATCATAAATCGGTTTTCCATTTTCTGTCTTACCCGTTTTGGAAGGATCAATATCAAACGCGGCAAGAATATTCAGTCCATACCGAGAAAAGCCCTCATATCCGAGAAGCGCGCATCCAAGCCTTCCGGCGCCAATGACAATGGCATTGTTGGCATGATGATAGCCAAGATATTCCTCAATTTCAGATTTCAGCTCTTCAACATTGTACCCAATTTTCGGTTTGCCGGACGAACAAACTGACGCTAAATCTTTTCTGACCTGCACCTCACCGAAGCCAAGCGCCGACGCAAGAGCCGTTGCCGAAATAAATTCCGCATCACCTGTCATCGATTTCAAATAATCAAGATAAATCGGAAGACGCTGGATGGTGGCTATAGATATTTCATTCTGAGCCATATTTCCTCCTTTGATTAACGGCCGGTACGCGCCGTGAAAAGTTTTTCAAAATAATTCGTTATAAAATCGTAAAAATTTTTAACCTCACGCGTATCCTCTTTATTTTCATTGCAGGCAATGATAATATCTCTTTTACATTCAGGATTGATAATCTCAAGCAAATTCACATCAGGCGAATCCATGGCACCCCATGTAAATTCCGGCCAAAAGCCAACGCCAACACCGGCAGCAATCAAATTCTTAACCGCGCTTTGATTATCGCTTTCAAACACAATTTTGGGTGAAAAACCCGCCTCTCTGCAAAATTTATCACAAATGGTACGTAAATTTTTCACACCGGCAAGACTGATAAATTCTTCTCCAGAAACTTCAGGAAGATGAATCATCCGTCTGCCCGCATATTTGCCTACCGCCGGAACAGCAAGAAAGATTCTCTCTGTAAAAATGCGGGAAGTACTGTTTTTTCCCTTATAATGAAGCTCCGTATTGATATCAATATCATAAGGCATCTTCTCGGAATCATTTTGAACAACTTTAAAATTAACATTTCGATTGCGTCTTCGGTATTCAATGATACATTCCGTCACAACAGCGGATGCAGCATTTACATTAATGTGAATGGTTTCTCTTTCCAGCGCCGCCAAAGTTTCCATTTCATGCGGAAGGCGATCCAGCTGCTCCAATATCGGCGCAAGCTGTTCCTTTAAATATTTCCCGCATTCCGTCAGCACAATATTTCTGCCCTTTGCCGCAAACAGAGGATAACCAAGCTCCGTCTCCAATCGTCGGATGGACTGTGTAAGTGCGGGCTGAGCAATATGAAGCTGTTCTGCCGTTTTCGTCACATGTAAATTTTCTGCTACTGCGTAAAAATATTTCAACTGCGTGAGTTCCATTTTTTAGCCCCATTCATAATATAAAAAATATCAATACGCGCAGGAAAGCCACGCAATAGCCGAAGCAGAGTGCCGACTCAAGCGTTATGATAA
>OODJ01001798.1_pt1 | contig 15804 bp, 10 predicted proteins | sample 1671611 | NCBI WGS metagenome assembly OODJ01 (sample SAMN06348174, study PRJEB24527) | human gut metagenome | biome: human gut; feature: ankylosing spondylitis patient; material: feces | host: Homo sapiens | place: China | collected 2015-10 | reverse complement strand
GCTGTTTTTCGGCGCGCAGGCGCTGCCGCCGCTCGGGACGCACATTCTGCGTCCGGGTGAGACGGCGGAGATCCCGGAGCTGGGGCTGCGCGTCACGGTCGGCGTGCCGGAACCGTTTCGTGAAATTCACAGCGCGTTCACCACTTTTTGCTTTAAATCTGCGATCATCCATGATAAACTATCTGTTACGCCGCGGCGTCCGGGCGACCGGATCCGTCTGGCGGGGCGCGGCTGCACGAAGCGCGTGAGCGACCTGTTCGCCGAACGGGGGCTGACACAGGCCGAGCGCGACCGCGTGCCGATCATCCGCGCGGCAGATGCGCCGGCGGCCATCGCCGGTTTCGGCGTTGCCGAGCAATGCGCGGCGGCGCCGGGGCAAACCATGATCTGCATCCGAATGGAACAGATCCAGACATATGGGGGAGAATACTATGAGCGATATGAGAGATGACATTGCGTCCGTTCTGCTGTCCGCCGAGGAGATCCAGGCGCGCACGGCGGAGCTGGGTGCCCAGATTTCCAGGGATTTCGACGGCCGCGAGCCGCTGTTTGTCGGCGTGCTCAAGGGCTGCTTTGTGTTTATGGCCGACCTGATGCGCAGCGTGACCATCCCGTGCTCGGTCGATTTCATGGCTGTGTCGTCCTACGGCAACCAGACCACGACCACCGGCGCCGTGAAGATCAACAAGGACCTGAATCAGGACATCGAGGGCCGTGACATCATCCTCGTTGAGGACATTCTCGACAGCGGCGTCACGCTGCACTATCTCAAGGACTATCTCAGCGTCCGCCGGCCTGCCTCCATCACCATTGCCACCCTGCTCGATAAGCCCGCCCGCCGCAAGGCGCCGATCCACGCCGCCTATGCCGGCTTTGAGGTGCCGGATGCGTTCGTCGTCGGCTATGGGCTCGATTACGCAGAAAAATACCGCAATCTCCCGTATATCGGCGTGCTCAAGCCGGAGGTCTACTCCACCTGAGCGCCCGGTGCGGATCCCATAAAGGATGTGATTTAATTTGAAACCTGATAAGAACCGTGCCAGAGGCATCGGGTTCTACCTGCTGATCGGCGTGATCATTCTCGCCGTCATCTTCTATCTGACCACTCCGGCAGAGCAGAAGGAATACACCTATTCCGAGATCGAGGAGCTGTTCCGCCAGGAGCAGGTCAAGTCGTTCTGCCTCGAGGGAGATGAGCTCACGCTCAATCTCTATTCTCCGGACAGCGATGGCAATACGACGATCAAAAAGACGCTGTCGAATCCCACGTGGTTCCGCGAGGATCTGGGTGATCTGATCGAGCAGCAGACCGCCAGCGGCGTGCTGACGGAGTATGATTACGTCAAGGGCTGGACGGCGCCGTGGTGGATGTCCATCCTGCCGTACCTGATCACGATCGGGCTGTTCATCGGCGTGTGGTACCTGCTCATGAACAAGGCGGGCGGCGGCGGAGCGCCGGGCGTCGGCAAGTTCGGCAAGGCGCACACGCGCACCGGCGAGGACAACCTCAAGAAGGTTACGTTTGCCGATGTCGCCGGCGCGGAAGAGGAAAAAGAGGAGCTGTCCGAGATCGTGGACTTCCTCAAGCGCCCACAGAACTATACCGCGATGGGCGCGCGCATCCCCAAGGGCGTGCTGCTCGTCGGCCCTCCGGGCACCGGCAAGACGCTCATGGCCCGCGCGGTCGCGGGCGAGGCAGGCGTGCAGTTTCTGTCCATTTCGGGCTCGGACTTTGTCGAGCTCTATGTCGGCGTCGGCGCATCGCGTGTGCGCGATCTGTTCGACCAGGCCAAGAAGGTCGCCCCGGCCATCGTGTTCATCGATGAGATCGACGCGGTCGGCCGCCAGCGCGGCAGCGGTCTCGGCGGCGGTCACGACGAGCGCGAGCAGACGCTCAACCAGTTGCTCGTCGAGATGGACGGCTTTACGAATAACGAGGGCGTCATCGTCATGGCGGCGACCAACCGCGCCGACATTCTCGATAACGCGCTGCTGCGCCCCGGCCGCTTTGACCGGCGCGTGTATATGGGTCTGCCCGATATCAAGGGCCGCGAGGAGATCCTGAAGGTCCACGCCCGCGGCAAGCCGCTGGGCGACGATGTGGATCTCAAGAGCATTGCGCGCGGCACGGCCGGCTTTGCCGGTGCGGATCTGGAGAACCTCCTCAACGAGGCCGCCATCATGGCCACGCGCAGCAAGCGCCGCTTCATCATGCAGGCGGATATCGACGAGGCGATCCTGAAGGTCGTCATGGGCCCGGAGAAGAAGAGCCGCGTCGTGTCCGAGCGTGCGCGCCGCCTGACGGCGTACCACGAGTCCGGCCACGCGATCGCGTCGTTCTTCCTCAAGAACTCCGACCCCGTGCACTATATCACCATCATCCCGCGCGGCGCTGCCGGCGGCTTCACCTGGTATCGCAAGGCCGAGGACGCTGAGAACTTCACGTCCCGCGGCGAGATGTTTGACAGCATCGTCTCCGCGCTCGGCGGCCGCATTGCCGAGCAGCTCTTCCTTGACGATATCTCCACCGGCGCGTCCAACGATATCCAGCAGGCGACGAACATCGCCCGCGACATGGTCATGAAATACGGCATGTCCGAGAAGCTCGGCCCGATCTCGTTCGACGATTCGAGCCACAGCATCTTCATCGGCCGCGATTTCGGCACCACGAAGAGCTATTCCGAGGAGACCGCCGCCACGATCGACGAGGAGGTCAAGCACCTGTTCGACCAGGCCTACGCCAAGTGCGAGGCGCTGCTGCGCGAGCACGCCGACCTGCTGACCGGCCTCGCGGAGTACCTGCTCATCCACGAGACGATCGAGGGCGATGACTTCCGCTACTACTGTGAGCACGGTGTGATGCCCGTCCACCCGGACGACACCATTGAGCCGCCGGCGAAGGTCATCCGCAGAATGGACGAGGCCCCCGAGACCCCGCAGCCGGACGCGGAAGCGCCGGCCCAGCCGGAGGCACCGTCCGCACCGGATGCGGACGCTCCGAACAGCGATCCCGGCGAGCAGCTGTAAGCCGTCCGCACGCAAAACACGATCACGATCAAAAGGCCGCAGCGCATATGCGCTGCGGCCTTCTTGCTGCCCGGCGCGCGGCGTATGCGCCGCACACTGTCCGGGGAAACAACGATATCTAAACGATATATAGAAGAGCCGCCCCCTGGAAAAGGGGCGGCTCTCGCTGTTGCTGCGGCGCGGACGCGGCTGCATCCGCGCCTTGAGTGGGGGGAAGAAAATAGGGGTGGATGTATAGAAAGGATGGTGTGTGGAGCGTGTTATGCGATCAGAAGGACGCCTTGATGCTGTTGATGGTCTCTTCGGCTTCCTTGACCATGCGGTCGAGCAGAACCTTGACCGGCACGACATCGTGCACGAGACCCATACCCATGCCGGCGCAGAAGATCGCGCTGTCGACATTGCCGTCCTGGAAGGCCACGCGGGTCTTCTGGCCGGTGATGACGGGCATCTGCTCCTTGAGGATGTCCATCGGGCCCTTGCCGGTGCGCAGGCCGCGGTTCTCGATCTCGTTGGCGAGCAGGGAAGCGTTGTTCTTGGACACGCGCATCATGCTGCCGATGGTCTTCTGGCAGAGTACGGTGTCCTTTTCGGTGTGGTTGATGACCCACTGGCGGTGGTTGTCGGAGATCGGGCACTCATCGACGCACACGAAGCGGGTGCCCATGGCAACGCCGGAAGCGCCGAGCGCGAGCGCAGCCGCGAGGCCGTGGCCGTCCGCGATGCCGCCGGCGGCGATGACCGGGATCTTCATGTCCGCGGCGCAGCGGCGCGCGATGACGAATGTGCTTACGCCGTCAGCCGACGGATGGCCGCCGACCTCGTAGCCGGCGATGATGACGCCGTCGAGTCCCTTGCGCTCCATACTCATGGAGACCTTGTAGTTCGGGCACTTGTGGAAATGACGCATGCCGGCGGACTTGATGTCGGCGATGAATTCGCGCGGATCCTCGGCGCTCGTCTCGATAGCGGCAACGTGCTTTTCGCCGCACAGACGGATGGTCTTGCGGATCTCCTCGTTGTCCAGACGCTGGGTCGGGGCGAGGGAGATGTTGACGATGTAGGGCTTGTTGGTCAGGCTGTTCATCTCGTCGAGCGCGTCGGCAAACTCGTCGAGCGTCGGCCAGCAGGTGACGTTGATGGTGCCGATACCGCCGGCGTTGCACACGGCGGCCGCGAGCTGCGGCACGGCTAGCCACTGCATGCCGCTCTGGACGATCGGGTACTCAATGCCAAACATTTCAGTCAGTTTTGTTTTCATGTATGCTACCTCCTAATGATGTTTAATGGTTTGAAAAAATGCGTCTGTCGCCTTGCTAATCAAAAATATATCAAAGCGGGGCGGGGGTCTCAACAGTATTCAGACCAAAGTTGTGGCCGGGCGCAGCGACGTGTTTTGGAGGAAATGTACAAAGCGCGTACGGCTTGCAAAAAACGGATAACCCAGCGCAATGCGCACCCGTTTTTGTACAATTCGGGCGGAAAGTGTGCAGAGAATACCTAATTTAATACTTGAAAATCAGCAGTATGTGTGTTTTCCGGCCGCTTGGTTATGGAGTACAAAAAAATGATTTTTCTCTCTGCGGATTTCGTAGTCTTTGTTGGTGAAAAAGCGCTGAATTCGGTGTAACCTAAAACCAACTTGACAGATAATTAACTAACGAAAGCGCAAGTTGAGAACCATTCATTAAGGAGGAGTGAAACTCATGAGCAAGCAAATGAAAAAGACGATTTTCGGCATTCTGGGCGGTATTGTCCTGATGCTGCTGATCGCCTACCTGCCGCCGGAAACGGAAATGATGAGCCGTCAGGGCTGGCAGTATCTCGGGTGCTTCGGCTTCCTGCTGACGTGCCTGATCTCCGGCGCCCTGCCGGACTGGGTCGCAACCCTTGCGACCATGGTCATGCTGCTGGTATTCAAACTCGGCAAGGTGGCGGACGTCACGGTCGAGTTCTCCGGCACGACCGTCTGGCTGTGCATCGGCGTGTTCATCATGTCGGTCGGCATCAACAACAGCGGCTTCATGAAGCGCCTGGCGCTGTGGGTCCTCACGAAGTTCCCCGGCACCTATCGTGGCCAGGTCACGGCCATGATGCTCGCGGGCATCATCACCACCCCGATGATCCCCAGCTCCTATGCCAAGACCTCCATCATGGCGCCCCTGATCGGCCAGGTCTGTGAGGCTGTCGGCGCGGAGCCGAACAGCAAAGCGGCCCGCGGCCTGTGGTTTGCCAACTTCATGGGCACGTACATCCTCGGCATTGCCTTCATGTCCGGCTCGGCGTTCGTTGCGCTGATGATCGGCTTCATGCAGGGCCTCGCCTTCACCTGGGGCTCCTGGCTCAAGTGCACGATCGTCTGGTATCTCGTGCTCATCGTTCTGACCTATCTGTACTGCACGATCATCTGCAAACCGAAAGAAAAGCTCGCCGGCGACGTGACCTTCCTCAAGGAGCAGTACAAGGCGCTCGGCGCCATCTCCAAGAAGGAGAAGCAGGGCATCATCATCGTTGCCATCGCCATTATCCTCTGGATCACCCAGAAGCTGCACGGCGTGGACGCCGGCTTCGTGGCCATCGCGGCTGACGTGGCGTTCTTCGCCGCCGGCCTGCTGACGGCGCCGGAGGCCAACGCCAAAGGCCAGTGGACGCTTGTCGTCTTCATCGGCGGCATCCTCAGCATCGCCAAGTTCATGAACACCACCGGCGTCAGCGCATGGCTGGCCAGCCTGCTCGGCCCCATCTTCGCGCCCATCATGAGCAGCCCGTATATCTTCGTTCCCTGCCTGTGCATCATCACGTTTGCCCTGCGTTACGTGATCGTGTCCCAGACCTGCATGCTCACGATGATGATCGCCATCTTCGGACCGCTCATGGAGGCACACGGCATGAGCATGTTCATCCTCGTCTTTGTCGAGTGGCTGTGCGGCACGTACTGGAACACCGCTTACGGCAACCCGTCCGTGGTCGGCTTCATCAAGATGACCGGCGACAAGTGCGTCGACTATCCCTGCGCGCAGAAGGCTTCTTACGCCTACATGGTCATAACGATCATCGCCATGCTGGCCAGCGTCCCGCTCTGGCAGGCGATCGGTCTCTGCTGATCCGAATATCCCCGTCAGATCCACCGTCCCCTGTGCAGACATTCTCTGCACGGGGGACACTTTCCAGATGCGCCGCTGGTCAAGGTGCCTAATTTCGCCGCTGCGATCGGCGGTCACTTTCGTAGCCGGTGCTCTGGGATGCGGTGTGCAGAGTTGATATAGTAGTCATAGTCAGAAAGGTAACATTCCGGCACATTGCCGGTCATACACAGCGTTTGAAAGGAGAAAAACATCATGATCAAAACCAGACTTACCGAGCTTGTCGGGCTCAAATACCCCATCATCCAGGCCGGCATGGGTCCGTATCCGGTCACCAGCCTGTGCATCGCGGCGGCCAACGCTGGCTGTCTCGGCCTGTGCAGCACATTTGCCACCACGTCCCGCGAGACCAACCCCATCGTCTTTGAAGACTTCTGCAAGCAGGCACACGCCGAGACCACCGATGACGATGTGACCATCTTCAAGAAAATGTTCACCCGCGTGTTTGAAGAGACCAAGGAGTCCGACGGTATCTTCGGCGCGAACGTCATGGTCTCTGCGGAGGTCAAGGCCAATGCCATGAAGGTCATGCAGGCCATCAAGGAGCTGCGCGAGGCCGATCCCGAGATGAAGCGCCGCTTCCGCGTGCTCGTCACTACGGCCGGCGACCCGATGCCCTGGGCAAACTTCGTCAAGGAGCAGGGCATGATCTGGATGCACGTGTTCCCGGGTGTGCGCACCGCGGCCCGCTGCAAGAAGGCCGGTGTGCAGGTGCTCATCGCCTCCGGCCACGAGGGCGGTATGCACACGGCGTGGCAGCCGGTGCACAGCATGACGCTGCTGCCGGACATCATCGAGAAGTTCTCTGACGAGAACACGCTCGTGTGCGGCACCGGCGGCTTCTGCGACGGCAAGTCGATCGCGGCGGCCTTCGCCATGGGCGCTGACGGCGTGCAGATGGGCACCCGCTTCCTCGCCACCGAAGAGAGCGATTTCTGCGAACTGTGGAAGAAGATGGTCGTCGACTGCGCCGACGGCGGCACGATCATTGCCCGCGGCTTTGTCGGCCCGGCGCGCTGGCTGCGCAGCGACGTGTCCCTGCAGCATGCTTACAACACCGCCAAGGAAGCCCCCGGCTCCTACGTCGGTGTGCCGGATGACTTCTCGAGCATCCCGATGGAGCTGCTGACCTTCGAGCGTTACGGTATTGCCGCGACCTATAAGGGCGACGTGGAGCACGCCATGGCCGGCGCCGGCGAGTGCGCGCAGCGCATCACCGATCTGCCCAAGACCAAGGACATGGTCGAGAAGGTCATGGGCGACGCCGAGACCATCATCCGCGGCCTGGCGGCAAAGTATGTCGCCGACTGAGCTCTGCGCAAGAGAAAGGAGCCAGACATGGCGGAAATGAACGCAGCCTTTTTTGAAGAGGCGAAATACAATCTCCAGCACGGGAAGATCAACTTCCTGAACGTGGCCGGGCTCATCCCGGAAGTCGCTGAGGAGCGCCATGTGGTCGTGCGTCTGCCTGCCAACAGCATGCACCTTAACCACGTGAACATCGTCTATGCCGGCAGCTATTTCGTGCTGGCCGAGTCCTCGGGCGCCACGCTGATCAAGTGCACCTATGCCGGCAAGTATGTGCCGATCATCAAGAGCGTGAACATTGATTACCGCAAGCCGACCAAGCGCGACCTGATCGTGGACATCTCCATGACGGAGGAAGAAGCCAAAGAGCGCATTGCCTATGTCGAAGAGCACGGCAAGGGGCAGTACCCGCTCGATGTGCCCGTTATGGACGCCGACGGCGTGCATTGCGCCGATGTGCACATCGTGTTCTACCTGATGCCGAAACCGTAAAGAGCGATTTTTCCCTTTGTTTCCCGCGCCGCATCCGCCCGTTCGGATGCGGCGCTTTTTTCGTGCCGGAAGCGCCCGAAAATCTATGGCAACACAGCACAAAAATGCACGTCCGCAGGGGCAAAAGAATTGTAAGAAATACAGGTAACAAGCGCCGAAACAATCGTTATAATATAGACAAAGCATCGGATCCATTTCATTTCAACAAACTGAAAACCGTTGCAATTTCAGAAAAAATCTGCATCAACAAGGAGGCTATATCCATGAGAAAACCACTCGAGGGACTGTTCGTGGTCGAGATGACCAGCTACTGGTCCGCGACGACGACGGCGCGGTTCCTGCGCGACATGGGCGCGCGTGTCGTGCGCGTTGAGACCCCGCCTATCGGCGACTTCTGCCGTTACTACGGCCGCTCTATGGGCATGCCCATCACGGCGGAAGAGAACCCCATCCACGATATTTTCAACGGCGGCAAAGAGTGCGTCGCGCTGGATCTGAAAGATCCCAAGAACCTCAAGCTCATGCAAAACATGCTCGCCAAGGCGGACGTATTCATCACTAGCACCCGCACGGCCGGCCTGAAAAAGCTCGGTCTGGACTGGGAGACGCTGCACGCCAAGTACCCGAAGCTCGTCATGGGTCAGGTCACCGGCTACGGCATCAACGGCCCGCTGGTCAACCGCCCCGGCATTGACGCGATCGCTTATTTCGGCGCCAACGGCGTCATCCTTGACACCCGCACCGATCCCGACAGCCCGCCGATCTACCCGCCTGCCGGCATGGGCGACACGACGACCGGCATCACGCTGCTCAGCGGCGTGCTGGCAGCCCTGCTCGCAGCGCGCGAGACGGGCGTGGGCGACTACGTCATGACGTCCCTGTACGGCACCGGCAACTTCGTCACCGCCGGCTTTGCCACGAACTGCAACTACGGCTATGAGTGGCCGCGGGAAGCGCACACCATGAGCCCGCTTGGCCAGGGCTACAAGTGCCGTGACGGCCGCTACATCTACGTGTTCGTCAACGACTATACGAGTGTCTGGCCGAAGTTTGCCAAGGCGCTGCGTCTGCCGGAAGAGGTCGTGACCGACCCGCGCTTCACGACCAAGGAGTCGACGACGATCATTGCCAACCGCTCCGCGCTCGTGGACATCATCCGTGAGTACGCGCTCAAGCGCGACGCGCAGGATATCCTCGACGAGCTCGTCGCCTACGATGTGCCGAGCTGCATCCTTAACCAGTACAAGGATCGCTTTTCCGGCGAGTGGCTCGAGCAGTCGGTCTCCAACGGCTACCTGATCGAGCACACCTATCCGTCGGGCAACAAGACGTATCTGGCGCAGATGCCGATCTATTTTGACAGCCTCGGCGTGCAGGATCTCTATGCACAGCACAGAGCGCTGGGCGCGGACAACGAAGCCATCGAGAAGGAATTCGGCGACGGCGAATAAAAGCGCATCTCCCGATCAAAAGCAGGGCCGCAACAGCGGCCCTGCTTTTTTGCGTCTCCGTGGTCAGAACGGCAAAAAGAGTCCCCATCTGCCGGGCAGACGGGGACGCGCCAGTGTGCTGTATTTTCGCGTGCTCAGCGGTTTTTCAGCGCCTGGATGAGCACCTTGCCGGTGGCGTTCTTCGGCAGCTCCGGCAAGAATTCCACCTCACGCGGCATGCGGAACGACGGCATGTTGGCGCGGCAGAATGTCTGCACCTGCTCGACCGTCAGTGACCGGCCGGGCTTGCAGACGATGCTCGCCTTCACGTGCTCGCCCCACTTCGGGTCGGGCATGCCGTAGACGGCGGCTTCGGCGATCTCGGGCATTTTCAGCAGCACGTCGATGACTTCCTCGGGGTAGATATTCTCGCCGCCGGAGATGATGAGCGAATCCTTGCGGCCGCGCAGGTAGAGATAGCCGTCCTCGTCGAGATAGCCCACGTCGTGCGTGAAATACCAGCCGTCGCGGATCACGTCCGCGGTCTTTTCCGGCATCTGATAGTAGCCGAGCATCATGCCCTGCCCGCGCACGCAGATCTCGCCCTCCTCACCGGCATCGCACAGCGAGCCGTCCGGCCGCACGATGCGCACGGCGGCGCCGAGCAGCGCCCGTCCGACCGAGGTGAGATACCGTCCGCCGAGGATCAGGTGATCCTCCGGGAGCAGCGCCGTGACGGTGCTGGCCATCTCCGTCATGCCGTAGGACTGATAAAAGCGGCAGTTGAGCCGGTCGAGCGCGCGCCGCAGCAGATCCGGGGAAATGGGGCAGGTGGAGTAGTTGATGACCTTCAACTGCGACAGGTCGTAGTTTTTGCGGTCCATCTCATCGAGGATGCCCTGCAGAATCAGCGGGATGACGCCGATGGCGCGCACCTTTTCCCGCACGAGACTCTCCACATAGTCGCTCACGGTGAAGTTCGGGATCATGATGAGCTTACCGCCAGTCGCCAGCGTGAGATAGGCGCCAGTGCACGCGGAGTGGAATAGCTGCGAGATGTACTGATAGACCTGCCCGTCCGGGAACTCCAGCGTTTCAAGCATGCTCTCAAGCTGATTGAGATAGCGCGCGTGGGAGTAGACCACACACTTCGGCCGCCCGGTCGTGCCACTCGTGTGCATGTGGTAGGCAGGGGCGTCGGGCGCAACGACGGTCTCCACCGGCGTGTCCGGCATACCTGCGAGCAGGGAATAGAGGGCGGAGCGGCCGTCGGCTTCCGGCGTCAGGGACAGGAACGTGATGCGTCCGGCATAGTGCTGCCGCAGGGCGTCGCCCCAGTCCTCGCGCTCCGGCTTGAAGAAGGCGCACCGGACCTCGTTGAGATCGAGCAGGTAGGTCATTTCTTCCGGCGCGAGCCGCCAGTTGAACTTGACCACGGTGCCGCCCAGCTTCAGGATCGCAATTTCCGCGATCATGACCTCCGGGCAGTTGCGCGAGATGATGGCGACGCGGTCGCCCGGCGCAATGCCGAGACTGCGCAGGCAGTGCGCCGTCCGGTAGATGAGTGCCTGCAGTTCCCGGTAGGTGATGCGCCAGTCGCCGAATACAATGGCCTCACGCTCCGGGCAGCGTGCAAAGCTCTCGTCGAGGATCTGACCGACGCCGGTCGTTTTTTGAAATCTGCTGATGTTATCCATATCTGGCTCGCTCCTATACAAAATCATTCGAACGTTCCGACGGCTTGTTAATTTATTATCTTATTCGCATTATATCGAACCACCGCGGACAGGTCTTCATAGGAGACTACGAATTTATGCGCCGCCCGGGTGTCTGCTTTTAGGCAAAATGAAAGCAGCAGCGCCCTTTACGCGCACGCAATCGTAGGAAATGCACAGTGCGCGGCGGCGAGAAAAACCGCATTTCGTAACAAATGCCCTGAACAATTCGCCGTGATATTGTTACAATAAAGACAAAGATGAGGCGAAAAAGCCGCAAAAACACGGAGAATTCGGACAAAAGCGCGAAAGTTGCGCCAATGGCTTCCAATTTCATCGTAGAAGTCTCCAAAAATTCGGATCTCCGGTGTTTTTGCGGAAAGGGACTTTTTTCCTCAAAATTTGTGTGGGAATATGCACTTGTGACTGCCGTTTTGCGCAGCACGGAAAGGAGAGAATCATGACGCTGTCCGTGGAAATGATCGCCGAGAGCATGCAGCCGTTCGGCGCGCGGGTCGTAATGCAGCTGGAGCGGACATTTGCCTTCCGCCGGGTCCAGATGCTCACGCCCGAGTCCGAGAACACGCTCGAGGAAGACGTGCTCTACGTCAGCGAGCCAAAGGTGATCCGCCGCTTACCGAAGGGGCTGCTGCACGACCACTTTTTCGTTGTCCGGGCGCGCCCGGAGGATGCGGAGCCCGTTCGCCCCGGTGTCAATGCGCTGCTGTATGACGAACAGTATTCTCTCGGCGCGGTGACGAACCACCTGCTCACACTGTTTGACCGCCTGCAGACACTGGAGTATCAGATGCGTCTGGCCGTGCGCGCGCACGCCGGGCTGGAGCCGCTGATGGAGGTCGGGCGGAAGATGATCCCGGACGCGACGATCGTCGTCGTCGACTCGGCGTATAACATCATCGGCGCCACGCGCGAGCGCGGGTCGGGCAATATCTATGTCGATCAGATGCTCGAGCAGGGCTATTACGACAAGGACTCGCTGCAGCTCATGGCGGAGGCCGGCTATTTTGAAGTCAGTGACCGGTACCTGCGTCCGGTGCTGTCGGTGCCGCCGAATATCTGCAACGACCCCGTGATCCTGCGCTCCTACATTGCCAACGGGATGTTTTATTCCTTTGCCGGTTGCTATTTCCCTGGCCGGCTGCCGACGATGGTGGATCAGGAGCTGTTCCGCTGCTTTACCGAGCAGCTCGACCATTACTTCCGCGAGACGGGCTTTTACAGCCAGAGCATGCCGCAGCGCCAGCAGATGATCCATGATCTCCTGCGCTATGGGGAGGAGAATCCGGAGCTGGTGCGCGACCGTGCGCGCGGCCTGCGCCTGCCGGAGACGGGCGACTTCCGTCTCGGCTATGTCGAGTTCGACGAGCAGGCGTCCACCTCGAAGGCAGGGTACATGGTGCTGCAGCTGCGCGCGTGGAGCAACGTGGCCAATTATGGCGTGATGCAGTATCAAAACAGCGTGCTCATCCTCTTTCAGGACTGGCACGATTACCCGGCCGGGGAGCAGCTTTTGTTCCGCGAGCGGTGGGACGAGCTGCTGACGCTGCTGGGCAAGAACCATGCGCATATCGGCGTGAGCCTGCTGTTCACGGAGCTGGGACGCCTGCGCATGGGCTACGATCAGGCGCGGACCGCCATCGAGATCGGCCGCAAGCTGGATCCCGATGCGCTGGAGTATCACTATTCCAAGTATTATCTCAACGACATGCTCGAATGCTACCGGGAAAAATTCGCGCTCGATGACGTCATTGTGCGCTATCTGGATCAGCTTGCCGGGGAGCGCGGCTACAGCAACAGCAACCTCCTGCTGCTGTACCACTACCTGAACACGGAGCGCAACATTTCCCTGACCGCTAAGCGCGTGCACATGCACCGCAACAGCGTTATTTACCGCCTGCAGCGCATTCAGGACGTGCTCAATCTCGACCTGGACGACCCGGATGTGCGTCTGCGGCTGATGATCACGTTCAAGATCCTGCGGATGGAGGGCAAGCTCCCGGAGATCACGGACGAGCCGCCGGAGCCGGACAACGGCGGAAGCGACCGCCTGACGCTTGTGGAATGAGCCCGCGAAAAGAGAAGAACAGCACACGGCAGCGCCTCCCGGGGCGCTGCCGTGTGCTGCTTCCGATCGGGGTCAGGTCTGCTGCTCGGCCTGTGCCTGCAGCGCGCGCTCGCGGGCCTTGCGCTCGCAGTGCGCGTAGTAGCTGTTGCCCATCTCCTCAAATTTCTCTTTCGGCAGCAGCAGCTCTTCGAGCGGCTTGCGCGTCTTCGGCAGGATCGTGCCGTAGCTGCCGTAGTCCTCGCCGGCCTGGCGGACATAGCCGAGGTATTCTTCCACACGCTCCTGCAGCGGCGGCACCGGCATCATCTCGCCCTCGCCGCAAAAGAGCGTCGTGTAGTTGCCCACGCCGAGCATGAGGTCAAACTGCGCGAGCACGGCGTCGTAGTTGCCCTTGGGGGAGAAAAAGCCGCAGGTCGAGATCAGCACATGCCGCTGGTGCGACTGGTCGTAGCGCGTGACGTGCTTACCGTTGCCCTTGCCGTCGGTGCGGTCGCACATGACGGGGCGGTTGATCGGCACCGTGCGGTCGAGAAAGCACTTGAGCTGGCCGGGCAGGGCGTAGTAGTAGAGCGGGAAGCTCCACACGACGAGGTCGGCCGTGACGTAGCTTTCGATCGCGGCGGCCATGTCGTCGTCGCGGAAGCACTTGCCCGGCGTGCGCTTCCAGCAGTTGAGGCAGCCGAGGCACGGCTCAATGTGCATTTTGGCCACGGTCAGTTCTTCGACCTGCGTGTCGCAGGTCTTGGCGAGCCCTTCGAGAAAGGCGCGCGTCATGCGCAGCGAGTTGCTGCGCTCCATGCGGGGACTTCCGTTGATGACAAGAATGTTCATGGACGTTTCCTCCTGGTTTATTCGCACGTGTAGCGGCCGGGGCGCTTTTCGAGCATGGCGGCGGCCGCCTCGGCCTTGTCCTTGGTCGATACGGTGTAGATGCCCTGAATCTCCTCGGCCAGCAGGCCCACGGAGGTGCCGGCGTCGGTAGCGATGTTGATGCACTTTTTGCACATCTGCACGGCGATCGGCGGCTTGGCCGCAAGCTTTTCGGCATAGGCCAGCGTCGTCTGATCCAGCTCGCCGAGCGGCACCACGCGCTCCACGAGCCGGATGCGCGCGGCCTCCTGCGCGTCGATATCCTCGCATGTCATGGCCAGCAGCTTTGTCATGCCGGGGCCGATGAGCTTGGTCAGGCGGGTCGTGCCGCCGAGATCGGTGCTGATGCCGACGTCGACCTCCCGCAGGGAAAACTTTGCGTTGTCGGCGGCAATGCGGATATCGCACGCCGTGATGAGCTCGATGGCGGTGCCCATGCCGCGGCTGGTGAGCAGGGCGCCGTCGGCCACGAAGTAGAGGGGCGTCTTGCCCGCGGCGGCCACGGCGGAGAGGGCCGCAGCCAGATAAGTTCCGGTGCGGAGGGAGGTGAGCAGGGACTTCTGGGTGGCATCCTCCTTGGTCTTGACGAAGAAAGAGCCGATGATGGAGCAGACGATGCCGCAGACGGCCAGCATCATGGGCAGGATCATGCCCGCCCAGCCGTACCCGGCGATGGCGCCCAGGGAGAAGGTGGCCAGGATAGAGCCCACATAGGACTCGTACAGGTCAGCGCCCATGCCGGCCACGTCGCCGACGTTATCACCGACGTTGTCGGCGATGGTAGCGGGGTTACGGGGATCGTCCTCGGGGATACCGGCCTCGACCTTACCGACGAGGTCAGCACCGACGTCAGCAGCCTTGGTGTAGATACCGCCGCCCACACGGGCAAACAGCGCCATGAAGGAAGCGCCCATGCCGTTCATGACCATGATGTTGGCAAGCACGGTGGGATCGGTGATCTTGCCAATGTAGCGCAGGCCGATAAACCAGAGCGTGATGTCCAGAATGCCGAGGCCGACAACCGTGAAGCCCATGACCGTGCCGGAAGAGAAGGCAACGTTCAGGCCGTGGTTCAGGCTCTCATGCGCGGCATTGGCCGTGCGGGCATTGGCGGCAGTGGCGATCTTCATGCCGATCAGGCCAGCGAGCATCGACCAGATGCCACCGGTCAGGAACGCAAACGGCGTCACTCTGGAAAGCATCTGGCCCTTGGAAGCAAAGGCGATGATCAGCAGGATGACAAATACGACTGCAAACACTTTTGCAACAGTGGAATACTGCTGCTTCAGGTAGGCGTTGGCACCGGCGCGGATCGAAGAAGCGATCTTGACCATCTTCTCGTCGCCCTCAGAGCACTTCATAACTTTGCACTTCTGCAGGTAGGCGAAAATCAGGGCGAGCGCGGCTCCGACGAAGCCGATCCAGAATAGGTTATCCATGGTTTTCCTCACTCCTAATATTTTGGGCTTTGGCCGGCGTGCTCTCTTCCATACGCCGGTCAACTGTCTTGATGACGTACATATATTAAACTAATCTGATCGTAAAAGCAAATACTTCTTGCAAAAACGATGAATTTTTTTATATTTTTTTCGCATAAACCGTGCACTTTGCGCTCTGGCAAAAAAAGAAGAGGGAGAACCGGGTGGTTCTCCCTCTTTTGGGGTAATCTCAGAAGCGATTACTTCTTGGCGAGACCCTTCTGGCGAGCGTACTCGGCAGCACCCAGAGCGCCC
>OODJ01001795.1_pt1 | contig 15864 bp, 26 predicted proteins | sample 1671611 | NCBI WGS metagenome assembly OODJ01 (sample SAMN06348174, study PRJEB24527) | human gut metagenome | biome: human gut; feature: ankylosing spondylitis patient; material: feces | host: Homo sapiens | place: China | collected 2015-10 | reverse complement strand
TAAACCAAATATGAGGAAGCTATAATGCTCCCTCAATTTTCTTTTTTATGTATTTATCTATCTGCATGCTCTGCTCTATTATATCTTCATATCGGCTATCATTTTTTATCATTAGTTCAAGCTTTTTTACTTCTTCCATAGCTTGTCCCTCCTAATTCTATTATAGCAAATATACTATGCAAAATCTGTCGAAATATGTGAAATAAAAAAAATTGAAGTTCTCTACTCGAACTCCAACAAAATCTTTAATTAATCTATGAGAAAACTATTGCTAGTTTTTATCACTATTTAAAAATTCTTCATATGCTTTCAAGAATCTAAGCATGTCTTCTACATCAACACTTCCCAATTTAAAACTTATCGCTTTTTTAGGTATTTGGAAAAGTTGATCACATTTTACTATACTATCAACATCTAGCTTGTTTTCTTGACTTTGCATTAACATCTCATTATACTTAAATTTTGAATTTTCTTTACTTTTCTTTATATTTGATGATACTACAAATCCAAAGTAATCTGCTGGAACTATTTGTCCATCATCATCAACAACAACAAAGAAATGATGATCAATCTCTTTTTTGTTAGTATCTTCAAATTCTGCAACCCATACAATATCTCCAATTTCGTATTTCATTTAATTACTCCTTTTATTGTCAAATTATTGCTTATCTTGTACCATTCTTCCCTTGTTTACTTCCTCGCTTACAGGGAAATCTTTGAAAGCTTCTGTATGTGGTTTTATAAGTTCCTTTTGTTTGCTAATTACAATTAGTTTTCTTGCTTGTTTTTTTAGTTCCATCATATTTGTTGTTTTCATATCAATCCCTCCTTTTTATAATATTCCACTTCATTAGTATATTATACCACAAAGTTGACATAAGTGCAAATATTTCTTTTGTTTACAATTATTCTATCATTAATATAAAAAAAGTCAACACTTTTTGTTTAATTCTTTTAAACTGCTAAATTTCGATTTTTCCCTCAAAATAGCCAAAAAATCGACTCACGAGAATCAATTTTAAGACGTTTTCATTTTTAAGGCATATACTTTTATGACCTAAAAATAGCCATTTTAGGCATAAAAAAAGAGGTAGGATTGCTCCTACCAAATTTTACTTGAATAATTTATTAAAAGTATCTTTTCCAACTATTCCATCTTGAGATAAACCATTTCTTTTTTGAAATTCTCTTACTGCATTTTCTGTTGCATTTCCGAATATTCCATCTGCATCTATGTCGAATGAATGACATACTAACATTACTTGAATTAAATATGTGATATTTCCTTCTGCTCCTTTGCGAACATTTATGCAAGCATTGTAGGTGTTAGTTCCAAATATTCCATCAACCGCCAAGCCTCTTCTATATTGTTTGTTTAATTCTGTTTGTAGCCCTTTTACAAGTGCTTTTCTTGTTTCGTTTCCATAGATATTATCTACAGCAATATTTAGTCCGTATCTATCATTTAAAGTACTTTGTATCTTTGCCACGTTGCCTTTTGGAACGTTTTCTTGTGGCTGAGGTATAACTTTATTGTTTGTCTTAGAATTTGCAATCTCGTCAAATGGGAATTTGTCTCCTGGGCATGAGGTTGCACATACATCTCTATGAGCCTGTACTGTTGTTATATTGTACTTATTCTTTAAATATGCAACTAATTCTTTTCCTGCTTCTTTTTGAGCTTCTGGCATATCTTCTTCCATATAATTTCCTTCAAAGCATATTCCTAAAGAATTGTTATTTGAACCGTATGCATGTGCTCCCACTTTGTTTTCTGGACGAAGTCTATATATCTTACCATCTTTTCTAACTAAAAAGTGATATCCAGCACCGCTCCATCCATTGTTTAGATGCCATCTATGAATGTCCTCAGCAGAACAACTTTTAGCATCTGCGTGATGAAGGATTATTCTTTCTGTTGACTTTCTTGTCGACATATCTTTAAATTCTAAGTTAGTTTCTATTATATTCATAATATTCCTCTTTTCTTTTTTATTCTCTATAAAAAGCTGTGACTCTAACAACTACATTTTGAATTGAAGCATAATTTCTTATTTGTAATTCCCCACTTCTTCCACTCGTTGGGTTTTCCGGTTGATATAGAATATGAGCATAAACCCTATCCCATGTTTCATACACATTTACAATTTCTATATTAAAACATACAACTTTATCCAAGCTTAAATTAGGGAACATTGTTTTGAAAGCAACATTTGTAGAAGTGCTTACATTTATAAATTCATTAATGTACACAGCTGTTTTTATCTGTTCTTTTTCATTATTATTTATCTGATTTTTTGTTTGTTTTGTGATAGGTATCATTTTATTTTTTGAGAGCGATTGCAAATTCATGTTTTTATCAACCTAATTCATATACTGCCAAAACACTAGTATTACTTGACATATTTAAGCTATCTGTATTTAATGCAAATTCAGTTCCTTTTGAATTTATAGCAATTCTCCATCTAACAACTGTTGAGCCGTCGTAATATGAATGTTGTAAACTGTTTCCCACACCGTAAATATACGGAATAAATTCTATGTACGCTGATGACAAAGACTTTACCACAAATATATATAGTTTATTTTTTTTAAGTGGTTCATTAAATGGTTGATAACTATTTAATGCATATAAATTACCACTCCATATTTTTCTCATATTGTTGTTGAATTTACACTTTGGAATCATTCACAATCACGAGGAAGTATTGCTAACTTCTGTTGCTCTCTACTTCCTCCTTTGCTCCATTTTTGTCCACTAGAAATGTGGTGTGTGTGTGTGTGTGTGTGTGTGTGTGTGTGTGTACAGCCTCAAGGCTTTTGCGGTTTTATTCATACTACTTGTCCTCCTGATTAATTAAATTCTTAAACATTTCGTATAGTCCTGTAGAAGCTAAGCCGCTAAACATTCCTGTTAGTACTACTTCTGCATTTATACCGTTTAAATTCATTAATACATTAATTACTAATCCTAAAATTAGCATTATTAGTGGTATGTACTTGTTTGGTATAAAGTCAAGGCTATTTTTTATAACGTAGCCAACACATAAACATATTCCTACAACTACTATACTAAAATATTGTGTTAATACTGATATATCCATAATTTCAATTTCCTCCTATTATTTTATTTAATAATTAAAGCTATAACAGCACCAACAATCGCACCTACAACGGATAAGATTATTTTGTCTCTTATAGCTTTTTTAACTTCTTTATAATCTTTTGCTGGCTCATTTTCAATGTTGCCAACACGTGCATCTAGCTTATTTACATCTTCTCTCATGAGTTTTACTTCTGTTGCAATTTCTTTTATAGAGTATGTAAGTTCGTGAATATCTTCGAGTTTTCCTGACATTTCCTTAAATTTAATGTCATGTTCATCTAATCTTTTTGTATTAGATTTACTTCTGTCTTCTGTTTCTTGAAGTTTCATTATATCTGACTTTTCCATCGTTACCTCCTACGCTGTTCTTTTCCACATATAACATGTTATATATGGTTGTAGTAATGATAATGATGTAGAGCCTGCAGAACTTGTAGTTTGTTGTCCTGATGCAGATATTGTATGAATGTGTCCTTGTCCTCCACCAGTACTTTTAGCAAATTTTTCAACATTTCTTAGAGTTTTATTCCATGCGGTCGCTCCAGGCAGAGCATTTGCTTCAGTTGATTGTGCAGAGCCTCCTGAAGTCTGCCAAACATCATGCGTATGAGCGGGTATTTGATTTATTGTTAGTGCTGTACTTCCAGTATTTCCACCGTGATTATGACTTGCTATCGTATGTGTATGTGATATATTTGCTGTTTTTGAGCCTCCAGTTTTTTCAACTGTATTAAAACTACTATCTGATGTATTAACTCCAACAGGTACTCTTCCAGCTCCCCATAATACCCATGTTCCGAATCCTAAATATGTAGCTGGATTTGTGTTTGTTGTTTCCATTCTGATATGTCCAACAGGATTTTCTGCTTTTTTCACTGAAAGAACTGCATCATTTATCATTTTTTGTATATCTCTCAAATTAGGTTGCACTATAATCACCGCCTTACTACAAAATCTAATACATCTCCCGTTTCAAGAGCCCAGTCTGTTGTTGTTTTTATCTTATTAGATATGCTATTTGCTGTTCCAACTTCTCTATAATGTCCATCTGTTCCGCTTGCATCAGAGCTTAACAATAATCGTTCTCCATTCAAGTACACGTCAATCACCGCTTGTCCGACCTTATAGTAGCACGGTATTGTTACTTCTGTTCCCGCCGTAACTGCAGATGTGATTTTTAATTGATATTTATGCGTGACTAAATTCTTTTGCATTTTATTTAAGTTATATGCTGATAAAGGTATCTTGCCCGTGTATTTTGCTGGAGTTACTGTATGATTTACTCCATCGATGGTAACGTAAGCAGCTTGCGTTTTTGTACCATCTTCAAAATTAAGTATTTCCATTCTTTTCTCCTTTCTCAAGGTTTTCTATTCTTTGCTTTAGTTCTTCTATTTGCTTTTGTTGTTCTTGTATCGCCTTTGTTGCCGTTGCTAAAATCGGCAATTGATTCATATAATACCTTTCTTCTATTCCCTTTTCTTTATTAGCTTGTTTTTTGACTACAAAGTTTTTATCTATCTGTTCCATCTCTTGTGCAATATACCCTATTTTATAGTGAGTATTATCGTCTTTCTTGTCAAACTCTTTATGATGAATTTTATTAATAATATCTATTGCTGACTCGGAACTATCTTTTATGTTGCTTTTTATTCTTATATCAGAAGAATCTCCAGTCTGATATAAATGTACACAATCAATATTTCCATTATTGTCTAGTATTATTTTTCCACTCGCTAATACAAAGTTTCCGCTACTATCTATCATTATTGGATTGCTATCATCTCCAAAAATTCTAAAGGTTTTTGTTCCATTTGAATTGTTATATACACTGAAAATTTCCTTGTTATCTCTTGTATCTCCATAAAACAAGTCTTCTCCAATCTCAAAACATAAACTATCATTATTATCATAAATCTTTGACTTTTTAAGCCTAATCTTATTGAAATTCAAAATAATATCGTTTTCAATATGAAAACCATAATCGTCATCAGAATTTCCACCAAGATATATAACTGGAATATAAGTTGTCTTCCCATTTTCAGCAGTGGTCTTATAGCCCCAAGCCATAAAATTGTTTGTTGATTTTTCATTTAATGCGAACATTAAACTTTTGTATATATTATCGTAAGAAGGAAAATAACAGTCAAAAGCACCAATATCCATAGTTTTACCATTGTTATAAAAGTGCTGACCAGTTTTGTCCAAAGCCATAAGAATTTTTTTGTTTTGATCTAATATCGCCAAACTTGCATTTCCATTAGCAATCATCATCTGTATATAATCAGATATTTTATTCCATGCTATTTTTATTGCTTCAGAATTAACCTGTAACTCAGTTGAAAGTTCCTCTTTTCCCAACTTTTGTTTTGCAAGTAATTGAATTTGGTATGCTGTCTGATTTATTGCAGTGCTAAGCTCTAATTTAGTAGCATACATATCCGTTAAGTCATTTTTAATGATGTATTCAGCGTAGAACTTGTTGCCTGTCATATCTATTAAATATATGTAATTGTCTCCTTCAAACAACTCTATCTTCGCATCAGCCAAAGTCTGCTTGACTGGATTTTCTAGCTCTTCTAGCACAAGATATTCTGTTAGCTTTAACTTACGCAAAACGTAAGCTTCATCTTTAGTAATAACTATACTGTCACTTATATTTCCGTTTGTTCTTAGTTCTTCTATATTAATAACGTATTCTTTTTTGTCTGCAGAAGGATTCGTTCTGCTTTGCTTGTCTACTATTATTTTGTACTGCACATTACATCACCTCCTGATTTACGTTTAAGTCTGATGATGGATATAAATCCTCATCAGGATATAAGTTGCATTCATACTTCTTGTTTCCCTCAATTATTAAGTTCAAAATGTTGATTTCTTTTGCATTCTCTAAATGTACTTCTGTTATTCCTTCAACATCTCTCTTATAGTCAACTGTGTCTGCTACTTTTTGTTTAATCGAATCTATGTCTTGCTTTACCTGAGTTATCTTCTCTTCGTGCTCTGTAGTTTCATTGACTAAGTCTTGAATTGAGCCTTCATTTTTCTTTGCTAATCTTTCAACTTTTAAAGTTTTCTTTTCTTCTTTTTGGGTTACCTTGTATTCAGTATTTGTCTCGTCTGGTATATCCGCTTCACTATTGCTTGTTATTCCTGTATTAATTGTAATATTAGCCTTTAAATAAAAAGTCTTGTAAAAATTATCGTTTCTATCTCCCAAATCAATACAATCACATGGTTCTAACCACATAACACCTAAGTCAGATGCTTCATAAGAGTAATATTCTAAACCTTTTACTTGCTCAAACATATCTTCTATTACTTTTTCTCTTTGCTCTTGTAAAAATTCATTTTCGTCAAATCTTATTTCACATCTTCCATTTTGAGTGATACTTTCCTCATCTATTGATTCAATATTATCCTCTGTACTTCCTCTTCCTAAAACTAATGCATTTAGTGGTCCAAATTTTTCTTTGACTAATAAATTGGATATATAAGATTTATCTAACTGTTGAACTACGATATTGCTAGGTTTACAAAGATATAACTTATTCTCTTTTATAAAAACTGTTGTCAGTGTTGCTTCAGCAATTTTTTCTAAGACATCTCTATATGTAATCTCTTGATTTGTAAAAAAATCTTCATTTACTGTCAAATTTGAGTTGAAGAAGTTCGTTGAATATAGGCCGACTTTGCAAACTTCACACATCTTCTGTACCAATCTTATTATTGTACAAGGATACGTCAACTGTAATTCTGACTGCTTAAATGTTTTCATAAATCTAATCATTCTGTCATACCCTGTTACCGTTATCTCTTCTTTTTTCTTGTCATCTTCCATATCTTTTATATAAAAATTACCTAAATCTATATACTGAAAAGCATCATTTATATAAAGACCGTATTTAAAATTTATATCTTTATCTTTGAGCTGATTTGCTGTCTTGTCCGTAATCTCAACTTGTTTCATTATTGTCTTAAATAATTTGCCTTCAAATGAATAAATTATTTGTTTAATTTTAAATAGATCATTTCCTGTCGTGATTTTAATGTCTTGTTGTTTTATCTTCTTCGTCCTTAATTTGAAATTATTATTCATTTCTATCATACAAGTTGTGGCCTCCTATCTATGGCCGTCAAAACAACAGAAAATTCGTTCCAGTATCCTCCACAGGCAAGCGGACTTGATTTTATAGCTTGTCCATTATAAAAGTCTTCTGTGAATAAATCTCCTTGCTTATAGTCTCCCATATCTTTTTCTAACGAAAATTGAACATCCTCCAAAAAAGGATGTTCAAGCAATTTTTTTATTAGTTTGTATTCTTCATCAGATACGATTCCGAATTTCACTTCTAAAGTCGTAAAATATCCAATAAAGACTCCGCTATAATGGCCATCTAATGCATTTCTTCCTGTACTATCTCCCCATAACGGTTCGGGGCCAGGAGTTATAGAAATAATTCCTGGCACCTGAGTATTGTTTACTATTAATTTTGGTTCGTACATATTAACCTCCATTTGTTGCGAATCTATTTTTATTCTTTATTTTTTCAAGTCTTTTGTTTAACTCATAACCATCAATATATAAATTAGAGTCAAAGCTTAAATTTGCTAAAATTTGAATTATTCTTTCAAGTAGTGCTATAACTTTTTCATTATTGTCTAATCCCATCTCTTGATTAGCTTTCTTATATAATGCCATTAATTTATCTTCTGGCGCAACAATCTCTCCTTGGTGTCTATTATCGCCTATCATGGCTAATTGAGGCGTGTTAGCTTTTACATATCCTCCTTGTGCCAATCTTGGTAAATTAACTCTTTCTATTTTTCCAACATTTACACCTGGAATCAAGTTTATTATTCCAATAGCACCGTTTATTAAACCTATTGCTCTATTTATAGTTCTCTCAATTAATGAAATAACTCCATTAATTCCTGCCTTTACAGCATTAGAGATGGCATTACCGATGCTTGTTCCCAAATTAGAAAAAGAATCTTTTATTCTTTGCCATATTCCACCAAAGAAATTACCAATATTACTAAATACTTTTGTAATTCCATTATATGCTTGTTGAAATTTATCAGAAAACCATTGTCCAACATTTGAAAAAATGTTTTTTATTCCATTCCATGCATTTGAAGCAGTACTTTTTACATTATTCCACAAATTTCCAAAGAAATTTTTAATAGGATTAACAATTTTTTCATTAAACCATTGTCCTGCATTATTCCAAGCATTCTTTATTCCTTCCCAACAGTTTTTAGCAGTTTCTTTTATTTGGTCCCAATGTTTCACACATAATATAATTGCAGCAATTAATGCTCCTAATATTGCTATAACTATTGTTATAGGACTAGTTAAAATAGCCATAATTCCAGCAAATATTCCAGTAACAACATTACAAACTCCCATTGCAATATTATATAATGTTAAAGCACCAGTAACTAATCCTATTGCTATAGCCACACCTTCAATAATTGACATTGCAACTTCATTATCACTAATCCACTTTAAAGCATCTCCTACACCGTTTAAAACATCAACTATTACTCCTCCAGTCCAAGTTGTTATAGGACTTAAAACCTTATCCCAAAACCATTTCCAGATTGGTTTTATATCTTCAATTGCTTGATTTAGTATATCGAGTGCCCCTGTTAATATTTTTAAAAATCCAGGTAGAACATCGTTGATTGTCCATGTTCCTAATGGTAAAAGAACTTTATCATAGAACCACAATAAACCATTTCCAATATTCTCTGTAAATGGTTCTAATGATTTCCATAAATTATCAAATGCATTTTTCAGTTTCTCAAAATCAATAGTTTTCATTGCGTTTGCCGTTGAATTTAAAAAGTGTGGTAGTGCATCCGATATTACATAATTTCCCAATGGTTTTAAATAATTATTGTAGAAACCATCAAGTATTTTTCCACATCCTTGTCCAAAATAAGAAATAGCTTCTCTTAAATTATTAAAGCTCTGTTTTAATGGTTCAAAATTTACTCCATTTAATATGTTTTCTATCTCACTTGCTTGTTTTTTTATATTATCTGTTAAATTTAGTCCACTTGTATCTATTTTTTCTCCTGTACCACTTCCACTAGAAGAACTATCACTATCATCTTTCTTTAATATTTGTGCAGTATCAAATGAAGCCAAACTCTTTAAATCTTTTGCTGATTTTTTAGCACTATCTCCTATACCACTTACCGCATCACTTGCTTTTGATGCATCTGATGCTAAATTTGAAACAGTACTTGTACTATCATCTCCGCCAGCATTTCCGAATATCATTTCTGTAAATGATTTAAAAGCATTTGCCAACACTTGAAGTTTAGATAGTACCATATTTATTCCTTTTACTATCGGTGTAAATATGTTAATAAATCCTTGTCCTAAAGTTGCCTTTAGTTCATTAAATCTTAAGCCTAATACCCTTGTTTGGTTTGCCCAACTATCACTTGTCCTTGCAAAATCTCCATTTGCTATATTTAATTTATCTAATACAAATTTATATCTTAAAGCCACTTTTTCCTGTTCAGACATTTTAGACGTTGTTTTTCCATAACCATTTGCCAATGCATATTGATCTAATGCATTCTGTGTCATTACAACACCTAAATCCTTTAGAGTCTCTGTTTCACCAGTAAATACTGATTTTAATTTTGTATATGCTTCATCACTTGATAAATTATAGAATGAAGCAACATCTCCAGTAAGTCCTGTTAATGTTTCTGACATTGCTAATGCTTCTTTATTCGAAAAATTAAACGCTTTTGCCATCGCACCAAACGTACCAACATATTTCTTTGTTACTGTTTGTCCCAAACCAAATTGAGTAATTGCATTTTCGGCAAACTTATTTACTTCTGTATTTAAACTTCCAAAAGTAACATCAACAACATTTTGTACTTCTGTTAAATCAGAGCCTAAATCAATACATTCTTTACCAAAATTTACTATTGCTTTAACAGAGAATGCTGCTAACGCTAATTTACCAATTTTCTTTAATGAGTTCTCTATTCCTGAACTTTTTATTGTATTTGTTGCATTCTTTAGTCCTTTGTTAAATGGATTTGAATTTAGCAATAATTCAAAGTCAACAGAGCCCACATTCGTGCTCATACCTACTCCTCCCTTCTTTTTTAGGATAAAAGCAGGTATTGGCTAACTACTCACCACTAATGGTTGTGTTGCTCACTCTGTCTTTTTCATCTATATCAATTTTAATTGTTTTCTTACATCTTATACATTTTATTTCACCCTTGCATTTTTCAACCTTTAATAAAAGTTGATTACAATTAGGACATCTTACTTCTGTCATTTGTTATCACCAGCCATTTCTTTAAATGCTTTTTGAAATTCTGTAATAACTTTTTCAAAATCTTCTTTGCTCATTTTCTTTGCTAATTTATTTCTATATTTCCATCTTATATTTTTTTGCTCTTGTGTGAAGTTTTTTAACATTTCTTCATCATCTTCACTGCGAATTTGAACAATGTTTCCGCAGTGGTGTATCTGGCATCAACCCAGATATAAGATTACACAATTCTGCATAACTCATTGTGTCTATTTCTTTTCTTATTCTTATTCCATATTGTTTTGCTAAACTTGCCTCAATCAAAGGCCAGTCTTCTTCCATGTCGTACCATAATTCTGTTTCATTATTTGTTTTGAAATCGTTTTTCCATTTCCTCATAAGTAATTTCATTTACTTGTGCCATTATTGCGATAATAATAACTTTTAAGTCTGCAACTTTTACTTTCATTCCTTCTATTTCTTCTAATGCTTCTTTTCCTAGTAATAATTCTATTGCTTTAAATAATCCATCTAAACTATCGTCTTTTTTAAATAAATCTTGTACTTTCAACATTGTTTCTGCTCCGCAGTCTACTTCATATGTTTTACCTTCTGCTATTGTTATTGTTTGTGGTTCGTGACTTAATTTTGAACTAATATCTATATTTGCCATTTCAGATTCCTCCTAAATATATTTATAAGAGGCCTTTAAGGACCTCTTACTTTTTAATATCTTATTTTTTTACCGCTTGTGTAGTTTCAACACTTTGTGGTGATGCTTCTGTGTATGTTGGTTTTCCATTTGACATTACATCAAATTCTAGTGGAATAACTTCTGTTGATTTTCCTGCTCCCCAATTTGTTATATTATACACTGCATTTTCAAATACTAATTTTGCTCCATTTGGGAATGTCCATTGTAGACATCCTTCAACGTCTCTTCCGTTTTTTAATGCTAATCCAGCTACATAATCGTTTCCTGTATCTCCGAAATTTCTTTTTCCTGAGATAGAGATAGTAACAGATTTAGAAGTCATTAATCTTCTAACCCATCCCTTTTGGTCTAACGGATTCCACTCTTCTACTCCATTGTCTAATTTCACTGAAAAACTTTCCATATCTGCAATATCAGTTAATGCTTCTTTAGTAGCGCCAACTTGAAATTGGTTTTCATATACTGGATATACTCCTGTTTTAGTTGCCATTATTTTTCACCCTTTCTATATAATAAATTTAATTCTATTGAAAACTTGTAAACATTGTTTTCATCCGCACCCAAGTCAATAGGACCATTATATAAACACTCAATTGAGCAATTATAATCATAAATAAAAAAAGAACTACAATCTAATAGTTCATAAATCTTATTGGCCATTGTTTCGGCCGTATCATAATTTTGCGTCCATCTTAATAAGAGTGTAATTGGTAATATTCTATAACTTTTCAACTTTTTATATTTAGAATTGTCTTCTAATTGCCTACGATTAGCGTATAAAGCAATCGCTTTATCTTGATTTTCATCCATTTGTCCTATTGACCATTTCGTGCACTCTGGTATTATTTTTTTTAGATAATCCCTTATTGAGGACGTATTTATTCTTGTTATCATTGTCCACTTCTCCTTTTTAAGGCTTGCTTAAAATATTTTATAGGTAAACTTTTCTTTTCTCCAGTAATATAATCATCAAAATAATACTGTTTAGCATTAGGATTTTTCCCTTGTTTTATATGTATTTCTGGATCAAAATAAACCTTTCTTGCATATACTGTATCTACAACTATTCTTGCAACGCCTTTGATAATTTTTTTATCATCTACAAAAGTGCTATCATTTTGCATCGTACCAGTATCAAATGGCATTGTCTGACTTTGAATCAAGTCTGTTTTTATTGCTTCCGCAGTGTCTGTCAATGCTAATCTTGCATTTTCTAATGTTGTTTCTATATTTTTAATATTGTATGTTACCTTCATATTACATCAACTCCAATGTTGTATGATGAACTGTTCCATCTGGATTTCTAGGTCTACTTGCTTGATAAATTTCATATTCTGTCTCATTTACTATTACTTGTCCACCACTTATTTTCTTAATTTTTGGTGCTATATCTCCAAGTAATATCACTTTTCCTACAAGCTCAACCTTTCTTCCATCTGGACTAATTATAACTTTAGTTGTTTCAACAAATCTACATTTTTGATTTTCCAAATTTAAAGAAGTTAAAGGCTCCCCATCTTCTGATAAGCCTTCTTGATATATAACTACATCACATTTATTATTTAACAATCTTTCCAAGTGTTTTGGGTTTAACTTTTTTATCATATAATCCTATTTGTCAGTCCTGTTCTTTTTAAATAGAAAAAGGCTAATTTTGATATATTTAGTTTATCTGCCATATCTTGTGATTCCTTTTCATTTACTGTTAAGTCCCCACCTATAGAATAACTAGATATACTATCATCATCATATATGCCTTCTTCTTTTATGTATTCTGCTTGTAAACAAGTTGCCTTGATTATTAAATCTCTTTGTTGTGTTGTTAAATTATAAAATCCTCTTCTTTCAATCCTTGTTAATGTCGCTCTGTTGATATCTATTGAAGCTAATTCTAAATATTTTTCTATTTCTTCATCTTTCAATACTTTAGAACCATAATTAGAATAATCCCCCTTTGTTGCATAAACATCTATCATGTGCAACACCTCTTATTTTACTTTCTTTTCTAATTCTGCAATTTTTGCTGTTAGTTCCTCATTAACTTTTGCTAACTCGGTCTTTTCTTCTTCAACTTTTGTTACTTTTGCTGTTAGTTCCTCATTAACTTTTGCAATTTTCTTTAATTCTTTTTCTAAATCTTTAGAAGCTACTTTTTTAGTAGCTCCTAATTTTGAATATCCTCTAGCTTCATATTGTGCTAATTCTTCTTCTTCAATAAGTAATAGTGCATTACCTTTTTCGACTCTTATTTTAGACATTGTGACCTCCTATTCTCCAGCATATTCAGTTGTATCAACATCAACATATATACTATCAATTTTATTATCTTTTCCGTTTGGAAAAACAAATGTATCAGATAATGAGTGATCTTGATATAAATATCCATCACCTTCTGTATGTGAACCTGGTGCAAAATAATATATGTTAGATATCTTTGGAACTGTTTTTACAGTTTCAAGAGATGCAATTAAAACATTTATTTTATGAGAACCTGTTACAGCTTCTATTCCTTTACCTGGATCAGCAGTTACTTTTTCAACTGGTTCAAATCCATCTGTAAAATCAAATTTGTCATAGAATCTTTCGTCATCTATAACTTCCATAATAGTTACACCATCAATGTCTGTAATTCTAGTTTCTATACCAATTCCACCTTCTGCTATCTGTGTCATTTCTATTTTTCTTGTGAAGTCTGTAGATTGTTCTAATAAATCCATTATGAAACTTCTAACATAACAGATTAATGAACCATTTTTTACATATCTTCTTAATTTTCCGGCACTAAGCATACTTCTTAATTTTCCAAAAACATTTGCTTTTGTCCATTCTGATTCAGCAGTAGAACTATGATATCCTGTTAATTTTTGTGCCTCACTGGCTACTTTTGAAAAGAAATATGCATCCATCTCTGGAACTTGTTGAGTTTTATGGAATGTTTTAGATATATTTTTTATTGATGCTGTTTGATTTGTTTCATCAACATCTGCTACATCTACTAAAAATTCAATATCTCTGTCATGTGTAACTGTATAAGGTACATCATTTTGTTCATAACTTCCCTTATTCCATCCTCCATTTCTATTGTGTGATTTGTAACCACTTGTTTTCATTTGTGTAAAATGAAATGTTTTTGCACCTACCCATTTAACGTTTGATGTTATAAATGGTGATGTTAAACTATCTTGCTCCATTATTTCTAATAGGTCTGGAAGCCAAACCTCTGCATAATTCAATGAATTTGCCATAATTAATTACCTCCTAAAATGAATTAAACCTGTTCCATCTTTTTGTGGCTACAGGCTTTTTGTTTTTTTGATTTTCATCAGAGTTACTTTGTGTTGCTCCGAATTTAAATCCTTTTTCTTCTTTTTCTTCTTCCTTTGCTATTTTTAACTCAGGAAATTCAGAAATTACTGCGTTGATTTCATCTTCTAGTTTCTTAGCATCTAATACACCGTTTTCTAGAACTTTTGACATATCAACTAATCTTGCTGCTCTTTCAACTTTTTTGACATCTACACCAGCTTTGGCCATAGCAAGTGCTATTTTGTCAGTATAGTCTGATTGAGCAATCTCTTTTTGTTCTTCTTGTCCTTTGTCTTCTTGCTTGTTTTGAGTGTCTTGAATTTGTTTAGAAGTTTCGCCTTGTTCTGCTTTTTCGGCACCCTTGGCATACATTCTTCTGATAAATCCGTCTAACTCATCTTGATTTTTGAAAACTATTGAACCATCGTCACCTTTTTGTGCTACTTGTTTTTTAGCTTTCTCACCCTCATTTTTGTTTTCAGTTTTTTGCTCCTTTTGAGCATTATCTGTTGTAGTTTGAGTATCTACATTTTGTTTTTTTTCGTCTTCCATATTGGAACCTCCCCCGTTTAAGGTCCGTCGACCATATTTTTTGTAATAAAAAAAGAGCCTTTTAAGACTCTAATTCTAAAAATGGCACAAGTTAATGGATTTGAACCACTGTCAACAGTTTTGGAGACTGTTGTGCTACCATTGCACTAAACTTGTATATAAAAAAACACCTACATTTCTGTAAGTGCTTGTATATTATTTATCTAAATTATCAATTGCATATTGTGCTTCGCTTTTTGTGAAACCTTCTACTGATGAAATCAATTGATTATATATTGCTTTACTTGACATATTCATACTTGTTTGATATGTCTTTGCCTTTTCTAATGCGTTTTTATTCCAGTCCGCTTCTATATTGTCTATCGCATATTGTGCAGCTTCTTTTGTAAATCCTTCCACTGATGAAGTTAATTGATTGTAGATGCCTTGCTTTGACATATGTAGTGAATTAGAATAAGTTTCTGCTTTTTTTAATGCATTTTTTTCTTCTGCAGTAGGTTCTTTACCTAAAGAATAAACTATATTAATTTTATCTCCTTGATGTGCTACTGTATTTGCAGAAATACTTTGACTTACAAATTTTCCTTTTGTGATATCGTTTGAATACTCTTCGATTATTTTACAATTGATCTTATTTGTATCCATCCATGTTTTTGCTTCTTCTTTTGACATTGTACTAAAATCTACTATTGTAACTTCTACTGAGTTGTCTTTCTGATAACTGTTAGTTGAAGTAGTCACGGTTTTACTATTTTGAGTCACACCTATAATTATTCCTAGGCCTACAATAATTATCCAAAACCATCCTCTTTTGTATAATGCTTTTGTGGATTCTTTTTCATATTTTGCCATATTTTTTTCTCCCCTCCAAAATTTTGTTATAG
>OODJ01001792.1_pt1 | contig 15891 bp, 11 predicted proteins | sample 1671611 | NCBI WGS metagenome assembly OODJ01 (sample SAMN06348174, study PRJEB24527) | human gut metagenome | biome: human gut; feature: ankylosing spondylitis patient; material: feces | host: Homo sapiens | place: China | collected 2015-10 | reverse complement strand
GAAAGAGGATTATATCGAAAAATGCGCCAGAGAAGTTCTTGGATATCATAAAAACGGCGAAATTGTTTTTATTGACGGAAAATAATCGTTACTTGACAATATAATGATTCGATGTTATAATAAAAATGATATAGCTGATTGTTTTTGGTAATTGTAGAAAGGTTTAATAATAAGATGAATGATAAATTGCCGTTAGAAGGAAAATATTCGGTTTATAAAGGAAAACCCCTTGTCAGAGAAAAAAATGTGATATGTTATGGTGATATGACAGAGAAATGTTATCTCTTTATGATGATTTTGACTAATAAAATGGTTGGAGGCGCAGAGGTACCAGATAATATATTGGTACAGGTTTTAACCACAGGAGAAAATCCGAAAATCATCAAGCAAGGTAACAAATCAGGCTTATATGATGCATTTGATATCGGAACCATATGGCTTGAAAGGGCGCTTGCCGACCCTTCGATATAAAAAAATCAGACGGAAAACCGTCTGATTTTTTAATAAAAAGGAGCTTAAAAAAGATGGCCACGTTATTTGATCAATCTGCTCATCAATGCGCAGCAGAACATATTCTCCCATATGATGATTTTCAGCTTTTTTCTGATATTGGAGGATTTCATATCCGAAAAGAGACACATCATTCGCTTTTATCCATCGCAGAAAAATATTCTGCAATGGAATATGAACTGCTTCCGGCAAGCGTCTATATGCAATTTACACGAACAGGGAATCGCTCTGTATATCAGCAGTTATATTTTAAACGCAGAAAAATGGTTCTGTATTTTCTTCTCGGAGAATATATCGAACGCAAGGGTAGATTTTTAGACAAATTAATTGATGGTATATGGCTGATCCTTGAGGAAAGTACATGGGTTGTTCCTGCACATAATCGTTCCTTACCGGAACTGGATTGTCCGTTGACATATGCCTATAAGGAAAAGATTGATTTTATCGATTTATTTGCAGCGGAAACAGGTGCGCTGCTTGCTTTTGTTTTTTATTTGGGAGCAGATATTCTGGATCCGGTGACTCCATTGATCCGAGACCGGATTTTATATGAATTAAAGCGGCGAATCCTTCATCCTTATCTGAATCATAAGGAACAGTGGTGGATGGGATATCACAGACGAAAAGTGAATAATTGGTGCCCATGGATAGCTTCCAATGTTTTAACGGTTTGTGCGCTTTGTGAGAAAGACACCGACACTAGAAAACAAATTGTTCTGAGGACTCTTGACATTCTCAATCACTTTACAAGCGGCTATCACGATGATGGAGGCTGTGACGAGGGACCGAGTTATTGGAACAAGGCTGGCGCTTGTTATTTTGACTGTTTGGAATTGCTTTACGATATGACGGGCGGAGCACTTGATTTATTTGACCATCCTTTTGTCAAAAATTTAGGTGAATATATTGCAAAAGTTCATATTCATAATCGTTATTATGTCAATTTTGCCGATTGTCCGGCTGAAAACGATTTAAAATATGATTTTATTGTTCGATTTGGAAGAAGAATCCACTCCGAATATCTTGAAAATTTCGGGATAGCACATCAAAGTTCTGAACAGCCATCGGAAATTCAATATAACCTTGCAAGAGAAATCAAAAGCTTATGTGAACCGATTATCCCATTAGCGTCGAGTTCATATCATCCTCCGAAAAAGATTTGGTTAAATGGAATCTGTGTGATGACCGCCCGAAACAAAGAGAATTCCGGAAAAGGCTTATTTTTTGCCATGAAAGGCGGTTATAACGCGGAAAGCCACAACCATAACGACATCGGAAATTTCATCATATATTCAGATGGGAATCCTTTTATTATTGATGTCGGTGTCGGTACATATACGGCGGATACTTTTAATGAAAATCGATATAAAATCTGGACCATGCAGTCGAAATACCATAATTTACCATCAATTGGCGGTTATGATCAGCATGAGGGCGCCAAATACCGTGCGACGTATGTAAGATATTATCCCGAAAAAAATAAACTATCTATGAATTTGGTAAAAGCATATCCTCAAGATGCCGGTATCCGTTCTTATATTCGCACAGGAGAATTGACAGACGAAGGCGCCGTGCGTATTTCTGATTCGATTACTTTAGAAAGTCCAGCAGAGGTTATATTTCACCTGATATTGGCAGATAAACCATCACTGTCCGGAAAAGGAATGATTCGATTTGAAAACGGAAGGATAATTGAATACAATAGAGAACTTACCGTAGAGCTTGATACCATCGAAATTACAGACGAGCAAATTTCGAACGGATGGAAACGAAAATATCTATATCGGCTATGTATGAAAGCAGAATCCGTAGTGCGGAAAAAATTTATATTAACCATTCAATGAGAGTAAATAGAATCAATGAAAATGAAGTTAGATACGTTTCGGCTTTTTCTATTTGATTCTACGACAAACCAAAATAACCAGCACCTCTTGCTATCGGAACAATTATAATGTTGGGGAAGATAAGCAAGAGGCGCTTTCAACCATAGAAATAGAGATGATTTGAATTATACAAAATTGATATTTTATATAATTCAGGGAATAATCATAAAAGCCGGTCATATAAGAGACCGGCTTTTATGATACCTGAGAACGAATAGAATCAATAAAAATGAAGTTAGATACGTTTCGGCTTTTTCTATTTGATTCTACGCCGATTTTATTTCATCAATCTTAAATTCTTTAAGAGCCGATAAATAGAATCTCCTTTTGGAAGTAACAATATATCGGCTTTTGTAAACGCACGCAAAAGAAACAGGAAAATAAAATAAATAACTGCTGTTAAAATAATTGCGATAATGGTACCCACATTCGGATGTCCCATGGAAGCGATGAAAAAATAAATCAATACGGTAAATACAGATGCCATAATGGATGCCAAAAGTGGTTTACCAAAGCTTTTAATCATGCTGATATGAATACCGACATATTTGATCACAAAATAAAAATTGATAGCAGCCATCACAAAATAGCTGACCAGCGTACCGATTGGTGCGCCGTAAATACCAATGGATGGGTTTCGAATCAATAGAATATTCAAGATAATTTTGACAATAATTCCGCCGCACATGGAAATAATTGGTTTTTGCTGCAGCTTATGTGCCTGAAGAATAGATGTCGTAATGGTTAGCATCGCCGTAAAAAATACTGCTATAGACAAGATGGATAATAATGGAGCGGCAGATTCAACAGATTCCCCGTTTTTGAATAAAAGACTGAGAATGGGTTTGGCTAAAATAGACATTCCGACTGCACATGGAATAGAGATAATTGCTGCAAATTTTAAGCATGACTGCATGACTTTATAAGATTTTATCTGTTTTTCCTGCTTCTCGTCTGTACTTCTTGCTGTTTTCACTGCAAGAAGTGCTGCAGTTAATGCCGGAGTTAACGCAGAAGCAATTGGCGTGATAAAAGCAGACGGCAGATGAGACATCGTAACGGCAAGCGTACTATAATTGCCGTAAGCTTGCTCCGCCAGTGTTTCGGTTGTATAAAGCTTCATGCAATTGATAATGGTAAATGTATCAATAATACCCGTTAAATTAAGTGCAACAGCACTTACAGTAATCGGAAGTGCAATTTTAATCAGCTGTTTTAAAATATCAGAACGGGGGCTGACATTTCCACTTTTGATATCGTATACTGCGTTCTTATCGGCATGATATAAAAACTTTGAGACAATAAGAAATGTCATTCCTACTGCAACGCCGATTGTAATTCCGGCGATGGCATACGCTGCCACTCGTTCGATGCTTTCCCCTCGAGATACCGCATATTGTGCAAGCACAATACCAATGGCAAATTTACCGATTGCTTCCGTAATTTCACTTACCGCTGTTGGTACCATATTCTGATGTCCTTGGAAATATCCTCGTATTGCGCTTGACATGCAGATAAAAAACAGCGTCGGAGCAATTGCCATAATACACAAATAGGAAGCATCACTTCCCATCATGGCAGCAAGAGGCTTTGCAAAAAACAGCATAACGGAAGTACCCAAAATGCCGAGAACAAAGAATACCCCTAATGCAACCCGAAAAATCCTCTCTACTTGTTTTTTTCGGGCAGTATTATTCGGTGTATCTGAAATCATAATGGTAACAGCCGTCGGAAGTCCTGCCGTAGACACCATATATAAAGTTGTAAATATGTTATAGGCTATATTGAAATAGCCCATCCCTTGGTCTCCCATCAGACCATGTAACGGGATTTTACATAGCAATCCAAGCAGTTTCACAACGATATTCGATATCATCAGAACGATGACACCGGATATAATCCGCGGACCTGCTGATTTTTTTGTTTCCACCATGATACCTGCTTATCTTAAAAATTTTTAATTAAAGTATGTGCGAACAACTTCCATAAATTGATATTTTACTTTTTCTATATCAATTGATTGAAATTCTCCATTTTCATAAAGGATTTTCCCGTCAACCATTGTTAATATCACACTTGCGGCATCGGCGCTATATAAAAAAGAATCGGCGGGATTATAAACTGGCAGAATATAGATTTTTTCAAAATCCAACATAACCAGGTCAGCGCAATATCCTTCCGCGATTTTTCCGCAATTCACTCTTCCCTGCGCATATGCACCATTTTTTGTCAGCATCTCAATAAACATAGAGGATTTTAATTTTTCTGTATCACCGGATATTCCTTTTTGCAAAATAGAAGCAAGATACGCTTCTTTGAGAATATCCAATGTATTGTTAGAGGCTGCTCCATCTGTTCCCAGTGTCACGTTAACGCCGGCATCCAAAAGTTCAGCCAGTCTCATTACACCGGAACCAAGCTTCAGATTACTGGCAGGATTGTGAACAACCGTTGCCTTATTTCGTTTTAAAATAGAAATATCAGAATCTGTAACGTGAACACAATGAGCTGCCGTTACAGGAACACGGAATACTCCGTTTTCTTCAAAAAATTCCGTCGGGGTCATTCCATATTTCCGTATACATTCCTGATGCTCATGAGAGGTTTCGGATAGATGAAGCTGAATGCCGAGGCCTTTTTGCAAAGCAAAATCCGAAATATAGCGGCAGCTTTTGGCAACCGTTGAATATTCCGCATGTATCGACATATCTATTTTTATTCTACCATTGGCACAATTATGATAACGTTCAAAAAGAGCTACAGATTCATGGAAACGTTCATCCTGTTCCGGCTTTATTTCCGTATCAAAAGCAACTGTCGAACGAGATATATTGGCTTTGATACCGGTTTCAATAGCCGATTCCGCAATTTCATCACAGAAAAAATACATGTCGGAAAAGGAAACGGTTCCATTTTGAAGCATTTCGGCAATGGCAAGCATAGAAGCAGCGCGAACGGCTTCCGGATATAATTTATCTTCTGCCGGAAAAATTTTTTCATGAAGCCAACGGGAAAGCGGCAAATTTTCAGCATATCCACGGAACAGCGTCATAGGAATATGAGTATGGCAATTATAAAATCCTGGACACAGAAGCTTTCCGCATCCGTTTATAACACGGTCAAATGTATCTACCGGCTTTTCTTTCCCGATATATGCAATGATACCGTTTTTGACCGAAAGATACATGTCCGATTCTGTTCTTCCATCTTCATATAATATTGTAATTTGAGAAAACAGCGTTTTCATGATAAACTCCCCTACTGTTTTTCGATCGTCCTTGATTTTCCGATAAATTCTCTAAATACAGAATCTGCGGGTACAAAATATTCCGGAATTTCCGGAATATTTTTAAATTTCTCACACAATTTTTGATATAAATCCATTTCGCACGGCTTATCGGAATGATACTGAATGGTTTTCAACGCAAACGGTTTTATTACGCCAAGTTCATACTGCAAAAAAGAATTGATGATATAATCCGCTTTATGACCGTATGGGATGATATTTTTGTCTTCATTGGCAACCACCCCTTTCCATAACTCCAACGTCCGCTCCGGACCCGCATTTCGAAATAAATAATCCCTCACAAGACGTCTTAAAAAGCGCACTTCCCTCTTATCAAAAAAAGTTCCGTAAGCGCACACATCATCATCTACACTGATATAAATAGATTTAGAGGATTTTTTAGGAAGCGTTGCTGTAATTTCCGGATAAATTGCTTGAATTCCTTCAAAAATCACTATCTCCTGAGAGACAGGCGTATGCGGTTCAAATGCCGTTCGATGTCCAAGCTTAAAATCAAACTTCGGAAGATATGCGGTTTCTCCGTTCCGTATTTTACTGACACAATCGGAGAAAATATCAAAATCAATAGCGGAAATAGATTCATAATCCGGTTTTTCATCGTCCGATATATCATCTCGGTCTCTGTAGAAATCGTCGATAGAAATAATTTTTACCGTGATTCCCGCTTTGGCAAGTTCATTCTCCAAAATATAGGAAGTCGTAGTTTTTCCGGAACAAGTCGGACCGGCAAGCGTCAGAAACTGGATTCCGGAATGATGCCGGATACTGTCCGCAATTTTTATAATTTGTTTTTTATATTTTTCTTCCGCCTCGTATACAAAAGCGTAGATTTCATCGTCATTTTGAAAAACGGTGTCGTATACAAACATGATATTCTCCTTACCAGATATTTCGATAAAACTCTTCTATTTTTTTGAGCTTTTCTCGATTTCGTGTACCATCCGTATCGGCAAGATATTCATAGGGATATTTATATTCAAAGATACGTTCAATTTTATCTCCACTATGCGAAACCATTTTAGATACCGCTCCTGCGCCCACGGCAAAAATACTGTGAATTTCCTCCATCATATAGATGTTGTAAAGCCCTTCCGTTCCGGGAACCGCAAAGCCCACATTTTCTAAATTATCCACCGTATTTTTCTGCCGGTATATATAATACGGTATGTATCCGGCATTTTTTGCGCTTAGTTGTGAATAGTCGACACACTTTGAAGTTTCACTGAAAGTATTCATGTAAAGTTTATTTTTATTATGAGCAAAATCTGCGGCATTTTTGATACAAAGTGTGTGGAAAGTCAAATTATCCGGATGAAGCCGAATCATGGCATCAATTGTCTCGGAAAAGCTTCCAAAGCCCTCTCCGGGAAGTCCTGCGATCAAATCTGTATTGATATGTTGGATGTCCTCTTTTCTTGCCATTTCAAATGCGCGATAGAAATCTGCCGCAGTGTGTTTTCTTCCAACCAGCTCCAGAACATCGTCATTTAAAGTTTGTGTATTGATACTGATCCTGTTAACACCGTAAGCTTTGATAATATGCAGTTTTTCTTCATTGATGGTATCCGGTCTGCCTGCTTCCAATGTAAATTCTTCAAGTGCAGAAGGATCAAGATGGGATGTTACCGTATCCAGCAGGATTTTAAGCTGCGCCGGATTCAGAGTTGTCGGAGTCCCACCCCCGATATATACAGTTGAAACGGTAAGTCCAAGATTTTTTATGATATTGACTGTTTCTTCAAAGTCATGGCATAAACGTTCAAGATAAGAATCCAGAAGACCCAAAAGTTTAGCCGAGGTGAAAGAGACAAACGAACAATAGCTGCATCTGGATGGGCAAAACGGAATGGATATATAGATACTGCACGTACGTTCTTTCACGTGGGACAGAAGTTTCTTTTCCGTTGAGGCAATATCGGTGACAAGCGCTGCCTTTTTGGGATTAACAAGATATTCTTTCGTCAGAAAATTTCGTACCTCTGTCTTATTTTTTCCTTTCATCAGTCCGTCTATTGCAAGTTTTGCCGGACGAACTCCGGTTAAAATTCCCCAAGATGGTGTTATTCCGGTTAAAACTTTTCCGGCTTCTAAAAATGCTTTTCCACAGGCAATTCGCTCTAATGAGACCTTTTCTGTTTGTCGGTACGGCTCAGCATGCGTTTTTGTTACGGTTTTATCTCCATATGTGAGCGTAACGGTAGCGATAATATTTTCATCGGTGCTTGAAACATGAACATTTGCACATGGCATATTCGGGTCTTCCGTTTCCGATTTTGAAAATTTAGATCCCGGAAAAAACAGCATACAAAGTGTTTGAACATAATATTCGTTGATATTTCCGCTGACTTGAAGTTTCATATCGCTTTATTTTCCTTTTTTTCGTAATACATCGCTGTCCATGACAATGGTGATAGGTCCATCGTTTTCTATGGAAAGCGCCATGTGAGCACCAAATACGCCTGTCTCAACTTTCATCTCGCGGCGTAAAAGTGAAATGAAATATTCATACATCTCTTGCGCCTGTTCCGGTGATTCTGCATTTAAATAGTCTGGGCGGTTCCCGTGTGAATAGTTCGCACAAAGAGTAAAATTAGAGACGACAAGCGCTTCTCCGCCGATATCAAGTACACTCTTGTTCATTTTCCCGTTTTCATCGGAAAAAATACGAAGTTTAGCGATTTTTGCGGCGAGCAGTTCGGCATCAAGCCGTTCATCTGCCTTAAAAATTCCCAGTAAAATCATAAGTCCTTTTCCGATGGCTCCCGTTGGAATGCCATCGGAAATCACACTGGATGACGATACTCTTTGAATGACAGCACGCATAAATTCCTCCGTTATTTGACATATCCGCGATGCACATCATTGACCCCTTTGATGGCTTTCAAGCGGGAAATGATGCTGTTGAAGTGAGCAAGATTTTTACAGGAAACACCCATGTTGATGATCATCTGATCGACACCTTTTTTCTGTGTATTAATTTGTACGATAGAAACCCTCATATCAGCAAGCGTACCGCTGATATCCGCAAGCATAGAAATCCTATCGTCTGCAACAATCTGCATCAGTCCTTCATACTGTTCTTCTTTTTGTCCGCCGGAACATGCACGCCACTCCACATTGACAAGACGGTCTTTATTCTGGGCCGTATTATTGATTATATTCGGACAGTCGCATTTGTGGACTGAAATTCCGTAACCTTTTGTAATAAATCCAACAATATTGTCTCCCGGAAGCGGATTGCAGCATTTTGCAAACTTTACCTGACATCCCTCAAGTCCGTCGACAATAACACTGCCATATTCACCGGAAGAATGTTTCTTTTCCGATGTTTGAATCTGAGAGGCATCTGTAATCGGCGTCTCCTCAGTCGGCGTTATCAATTTATCGTATTCGTCGCGTAGACGCGTGGAGATTTTATTGACGGAAAGTCCGCCATAACCAATCATATTGTATAAATCGTCGGCACTTCCGATTCCGCCGCGGTTGGCAACATTCGTGACAATCGTGCCAAGCTGTTCCTCAGTAAAGGTACCGGGATATTTTCTCATCTCCGCTATAATTTCATCCCGTCCGGCAACGATGTTTTCCGCTCGTTTTTCTTTCTTGAACCATTGACGGATTTTGGCTTTTGCCTCACTGGTCTTTACAATTTTGAGCCAATTTCGGCTGGGACCTTTGGTAGAGGAAGATGTGAGAATCTCAACAATTTCTCCGTTTTCGAGAGTTCGGTCAATGGGAACAATTTTTCCGTTCACCTTTGCTCCAACCATCCGATTGCCGACTTCAGAATGGATATGATAAGCGAAGTCAATGCAATTTGAGTTTTGCGGCAATGTTATAACATCGCCTTTGGGTGTAAAAACAAAGGTTTCATCCTGAAAAATGTCAATTTTCAGCGCGTCGATGAATTCGTCGGGATCTGCAGTACTGGATTCATTTTCCACCAGCTTTGCAATCCATTCCAGTTTTTGATCCAGTCCTACATCGCCGTGATCTCCGGATTTATATTTCCAGTGCGCCGCAATACCATATTCTGCAATATGGTGCATTTCCCATGTCCGGATCTGTACCTCGAACGGAACGCCGTCATGCCCAATAACTGTCGTATGCAAAGACCGGTACATATTTGGCTTCGGAATCGAAATATAATCCTTAAAGCGACCCGGAATCGAGTTATACATGTCATGGATAATGCCGAGAACCGTATAGCATTCAAGTTCCGTTTCAACAATAATCCGAATGGCATAGAAATCATAGATTTCATCAAAGCTTTTGTTTTGCTTAAACATTTTCCGATATACGCTGTATACGGACTTTACCCGTCCTTCCAGAGTACATTCAATGCCGCTCTCGCGAACTTTTTTTTCAATAGCAGCCCGAGTGTTGACAATAAAATCCTTGTTCATCCCGAATTTTTTGTCGATATCGCTCTGGACCTCACGATAGCCGATCGGATCCAAATAAGAAAGGGCCAGATTTTCAAGTTCCTGTTTAATCCGCTGCATACCGAGACGATGAGCAAGCGGCGCATATACATGCATAGTTTCAAGTGCGATGAGTCTTCGTTTTTCCTCGGATTGTGCGCTGAGCGTGCGCATGTTGTGTAACCTGTCGGCAAGCTTGATGAAGATAACACGGATATCCTTCGCCATGGCGAGAAACATTTTTCTCAGGTTTTCCATGTGCTCATCTTCTTTATCATTAAACGGAATTTTAATGAGCTTTGTCAATCCGTCCACAATGTCCGCGACTTGTTCACCGAATTCTTTTTTGATTTTCGGAAGATCCACTCTGTCGGAACAGTCTTCTATCGTATCATGAAGCAATGCCGCACAAATGGAATCGGTATCGAGTCCCAGTCCGGCAACAATTTCTGCGACAGCAACCGGATGACTAATATAGGGCTCACCGCTCTTTCGAAATTGTCCTTCATGAAGCTGCTTTGCAAATTCAAATGCTTTCGTTATTTTTTCTATATTATAGTTTTTTCCCGTGGAATCCAAAGTCTGTAATAAGTGATCAAATCCGTCCTGCATAGTTTTCTCCGTTATTTTTTAAGATGACATCAGCCGCTTCATAAGCGGCGCCAAAAATAAGTCTTTCTTTCCGCATGGTTCAATTAATTTGATAAAATAAATACCTAATTCAATTTTATGAACCTCGCAGAGCTCACATTCAGCAAGTACCTCGAATATAATTCTTGCCTTCATATATGAAATATCCGTTAGACTAGCAAGAAACTTGCCGAGATTTATTTTTTTACCGGAGGAAAATCCGGCACTTCGTAAGATATGGTAAACAGCAGCAAAATCTGCCCGCTTCGGAATATCATCCGAAACACATTCGGCAGATCCTTCCAGGATGCTATCAAAATCTTCTTCGGCTTTATGAATTTGTTTCCAGAAGCTTTCTGCATGATCAATATCTCTGATGATAAGCTGAAGTGTTTTTTTTCCTCTGAATTCGTTGACTCCGATATTACATACAATATCGACGATATCTCCGCAGACGAATCCTTCCGATATTAAATTATAACCGAAGCATACAGCATATATTTCGCTCCCGTTTTTTTCTGCAATCAATCTTGAATGCTTTCCTGCACTCAATGGCACAAGCTCCACGATACGTGCGTCACGAAGGATAAAAACAGGTTCGGGATTTTTTGCTCCAAACGGTTCCAGCATAGAGATCTCACGGATCGTATGTTCTGTAATATCGGTCTCTTGTATGGGAGCATCTATCGATATTGTAGCTTGAAAGTTGGATTGATGAAAAGCGCTGGATACATATTCATTTAAATGAATTCTGAACATCTCAAGATTTTTTCTTTCAATAGAAAGTCCGGCAGCGAGTTCATGTCCTCCATATTTGACAAGAAATCTTTCGCAGTTTGCAAGCGCTTCTACAATATTCAACCCCTTGACGCTTCTTGCAGAACCTCTTCCGATTTCGGAATCTTCCGCTTCCGACGCATGAAAGGATATTAAAATGGACGGCTTTCCAAACTGTTCCGTAATTCTTGAAGCAACAATTCCGATTACGCCCGGATGCCAATGATTACTAGCCAGCACCAGAACACTTTCTTTTTCAAGATCGTGTTCCTTTTCAATCTGCAGTAAAGCTTCCGTTAAAATTTCATTTTCTGTCTGCTGCCGTTCCCTATTAACCGCACAAAGTTCTTCTGCAATCACCTCAGCGGCATGCGGAGAAGTAGAAAGAAATAACTGAACCGCACGTGCTGCATTTCCAATCCTTCCGGCAGCATTGATTCTTGGTGCAATGGTATATCCGATCATGGAGGAAGTGATTTTTTGATTGGAATCAATTCCAACTGCATGAAAAAGAGCACGAATGCCAATATTTCGGGAAGAAGAAAGTAAGGCAAGCCCCATATAGACAATAATTCTATTTTCGTCAAAGAGCGGCATAACATCGGCGATTGTACCAATTGTGACAAGAGCAATATATCGGCGGCACATATCCTTTATTGTAAAAAGATTATATTCTCCGCAGTTGATATATTCAAGCTCCAACGCACACATGACTTTAAATATCACACCGACACCGGAAAGTTCTTTAAAAGGATATAAGCAATCAGGACGCATGGGATTGATCACCGCAACGCATACAGGCAGTTCCGGTCTGCATTGATGATGATCGGTAACGATAACATCAAGTCCAATCTCTCCTGCAAATGCAATTTCATCAATGGCTGTAATCCCGGTATCGACAGTAATCACCAGCGTCGTTCCTGTATCTTTCATCATTTGAAAGGCAGCAGTATTCACACCGTATCCTTCATTTTCTCTTGTCGGTATGTAATAATTCACATCGGCGCCGCGTTCTTTCAAATACATATACAAAATGGAGACAGAAGTGACGCCATCCACATCATAATCCCCATATATTGTAATCTTTTCATCCTTTTCAAGGGCTTGACAAATTCTTGAAATAGCTGGTTTTATATCTTTTAATAAATATGGATCATATAAAAAAGTATCCGATTTTTCCATAAATGCACGGGCAGAATCCGGATCCTGATATCCGCGATTGACAAGAAGCCTCGCACAAAGCTCGCTGATTCCAAGCGCATCGGCAAGCCTTTTCACAATTGTCGAATCTTGATTGACAATCTCCCACCTGTTTCTGTCAAATAGCATGGCATCCTCCTTTCTTTATCCATTATTGTTTTCGATATTTTCCCATTACAGAAAGCGCACACCGGATTCCGTCTACGGCAGCACTCGTAATCCCTCCGGCATAACCAGCGCCCTCTCCGCAAGGATATAAATTATCAAATCCGACAGCAATTCCCTGCTCATCCCGTGGAATTCGAAGGGGCGAAGATGTCCGGGTTTCTACACCGGTTAAAATTGCATCTTCTGAAGCAAATCCACGGATTTTTCGATCAAAATGAAGAAGTCCAAATTCTAGTGATTCCGATATAAAATCCGGAAAAATTTCACAAAGAGACGTGATTCTGACATTTCCGTTCATATATGTCGGTATCACAGCGGACGGTTCCTTCCTGTGGTTTTTGTTCAAAAAGCTTCCTACCGTCTCGCAGGGAGCGGCATAAGTTCCTCCGCCTACCTGATAGGCAAGTTTTTCAAGATTTCTCTGGAATGCAATGGCAGACCTGACGGTTTCGCCGTAATCGTTCGGGACAATCGAAACGGCAACCGCGCTGTTGGCATTGACTCCGTTTCGCAAAAAATTGCTCATCCCGTTTGTAACAACGCCTCCTTCTTCGCTTGCCGCTGCCACAACTTGTCCTCCGGGACACATACAAAAAGTATAAACCCCACGATCCCCATTATGACAAGAGAGCTGATATTCTCCCTTGGGGAGCCTTGGATCGCCGGCCATATCACCATAAAGCGCATAATCAATCTTTTCCTGCAGATGTTCGATTCGAACTCCAACAGAAAAAGCTTTGGGAATCATACCGATCCCTTTTGTCATCAGCATATCGAAAGTATCTCTTGCGCTATGCCCAATCGCAAGGACCAGCGCGCCGCATGGGATTTCTCCCTTGTTCGTGCCGATGGAAGTAATACGGTTACCGTTGAAATATATGTTTTCAAGTTTTGTGTGGAACAGAATATCGCCGCCCAATGACTGAATTTTAGCTGCCATCGCGGATACAACCGTTTTGAGGTAATCCGTACCGATATGAGGTTTTGCCTGATACAGGATTTCCTCCGGCGCACCAAGACGGTGCATTTCCTCAAGCACAAAACCGCAATTTGAATCATGAATTCTTGTAACCAGCTTACCGTCTGAAAAAGTCCCCGCCCCCCCTGCTCCAAACTGGATATTGGAGTCGGGATTTAAAATCCCCGTTGAATAAAATTTTTCAATATCCTCTGTCCGTTTATCTGTTGGCGCACCGCGTTCAATGACAATAGGATGATATCCGTTTTGAGCAAGTAGTAGCGCACAAAACATGCCACAAGGTCCAAATCCAACGACAATGGGTCTTGCGTCAAGCGGAATGGTTCCAAAATCGACACGGATCTTGTCGCTTGCCGGAGAAATGGCAATTCCTTCGGCGGCAAGCTTTTGAAGATCGGCACTTCCCTCTACATGAGCCGCAACAGAGTAAACAAAACGAATATCATCTTTTTTTCTCGCGTCAACAGAACATTTATAAATTTGCATCGTACCAATCGTTCTATTTGAAAAGAACTTCAAAAGACGCTGCCTTGCATAAGCAAAAGCATCGTCTTTTGAAGCTTCTATCGGCAATCTGATATTTTGGACAATATAGATGTTCATATCCTTCGTTACTCTCCATTTTCGGGGGGAACAACTGATATCACGATCTCCATGTAATCCTGTGATTTCTCCATACAGGTAAGATTGCCCGGGAATTCATATATGATCGGTACTTTTACGGTTTTACTCCCAACAATTTCCGATAAATCTACAGAAAGAAGATTGACATAAGCACTCGCCGAATTGTCAGTCACAGTTCCGATTCTCTCACGGCTTCCCTGCACACGGAAAGATACGCGCAAGGTATTGTAGCTGACTGTGTAGCCCTCTGCTTCTATCGCACTGACATTCCGGACCTCAACGCCTACATTTTTGAATTCATAACTTGCCACATCGGTAAGAACTACGTATATCCATATACAAATGGCGCCGACAATTGATAAAATTCGGATAATCACATCGGTTCGCTGATTGCTTTTGACAGTATAATCATCGGTTTCATCGGTTCTCATATCCGGATTTGTTTCTTTTTTAGGCAGGAGTGAGGTAAAAAAGCCTTTTACTTTTTCTTTTTTCATCGTTCAACTATTATGTCCCAAAAAGACATTTCTCCTCTCTTAAGCATTTTTTTGCTTTGCATCCTCTCCGCAAAGCAAGGATGTCAATTCATACTTCAACGTATTATAATCATAGTTTCTTCGAAGTTCTCCGTTAATTGCGACTGAAATCGTTCCTGTCTCTTCGGATACCACCACAACAACGGCATCACTGTTTTCACTCATACCGATTGCAGAGCGATGACGTGTTCCAAGATCCTTGATGATGTCATCATTGGTAGACATTGGCAAAAAACATCCTGCAGCATAGATTCTATTGTTCCGGATAATAACAGCTCCGTCATGCAAGGGCGCTTTGTTAAAGAAAATATTTTTTAACATTGAGACACAAATATCCGCGTTGACAATCGTACCGGTTTTGATAATGTCTCCCAAAGGAGTATTGCGTTCAATCACGATCAAAGCTCCGGTATATTCTCTGGAAAGTTCGCTTGCCGCTTGACAAATATTGGATATCCCATCCAGTTTAGAATGTTCTCTATCCTTGGGCGTAACTGAGTTTTTTAAGGTTTTAAAAGAACTTCCCCCTACTTTTTCAAGCGCTGAACGAAGTTCCGGTTGGAATACAATAATCAGTGCAATCAACCCCACCTGAACGATATTTGAGAGAATGAAGTCCATTGCTCTCATACCGAAAACTTCACTCAAAAGCAAAATAAGAAGGACGAGGAAAACACCGATGGCAAGCTTGCTTGCCCGTCTATCCCTGATAAACTTGACAACATAATAGATCATAACGGAAACAAACAGAATGTCAAGAAAATCAATTAGACCAAATTGGTCAACAAGATATTTCAACGATCCAAGAAAGTTTTCCAAGACGATTTCCTCCGTGTAAAGTTTAATATTTATA
>OODJ01001788.1_pt1 | contig 15907 bp, 7 predicted proteins | sample 1671611 | NCBI WGS metagenome assembly OODJ01 (sample SAMN06348174, study PRJEB24527) | human gut metagenome | biome: human gut; feature: ankylosing spondylitis patient; material: feces | host: Homo sapiens | place: China | collected 2015-10 | reverse complement strand
GAAGAGGACTTCGAGGCTTGGCGCAAATTGTGAGAATTAAGGTCTGCGACCTTGGACGTGGATAGCTGAAAGGCTGTAGTTCCAACTAACGTGTTCTGAGAGGGAGCGAGGTTATGTTTTGGGAACCCCAAAACGCCTCGCTCCACCATGAGGGCGGAGGAATTTTGCTCCCGACGGTCGCAGAAAGTGAGTGTACCAACTGTAAACAGTATATCGAATGACAAGCATACAGGAACAAGACAAGAGAAAGGGCGGAAGACCGCCCACAGGCAGGGTTCGCAAGCTGTCGAAGTCTGTCACGGTGAAGTTCTCAAAGCCAAGCTACGAGGCATTGAGACTGAGGGCGAGAAAAGCCAACCGCAAGTTGGCGGAGTACATCCGTGAGTCCGCCTTGAACGGCGAGGTGGTCAGCGGACACAACGCAGAGACGGTAGCCATCGCCAAGAACCTCATTGGCATGGCGAACAACCTCAACCAACTTACCAAGCTGTCGCATCAGAGAGGTTTCCATGAGACCCATGTATATGTGGTGGACTTGTTGAGAAGATTGAAAGCAATCCTTGGCGAGTATCGCCAAGCAAGTTATAAACCGAAGCCAAGCAGTATGGGCAGAAAGGAGGATGCCACATGATAGGCAAGCTAAAGAAGGGCAGCTCATTTGCTGGTTGCATCCGCTATGTTACAGGCAAGGACGAGGCGAAAATCATCGTCTCGGATGGCGTGTTGCTCGGTACGAATGCCGAGATGACGCAAAGTTTCGAGCTACAAAGGCAACTGAATCCAAGGATTAAGAAGCCTGTGGGACACATTGCATTGAGCTTCAAACCAGAGGACAAGTCACGTTTGACGGATGAGTTCATGGCTAAGATAGCCATTGAATACATGCGGATGATGGGCATTACCGATACCCAATTCATCATTGTAAGGCATCACAACACGGACAATCCTCATTGCCATATTGTGTACAACCGCATCAATAACGATGGCAAGCTCATATCAGACAGGAATGATTACAGACGTAATGAGCAAGTTACCAAGGCTCTAAAATCCAAGTATGGACTTACTTACGGAACAGACAAGAGCAAAACAAACACTCGCAAATTACGCAATGCGGAACGTGCAAAATATGAGATTCACAATGCCGTTAAAGGTGTCTTGAAAGCCGCAGATAGCTGGCATAAGTTCAAGAATGAACTTGCAAAACGAGGTGTTCACTTGGAGTTTGTCTATAAGGACAAGGCGCAAACCAAGGTGCAAGGTATCCGTTTCTGCAAGGATGGATATAGTTTCAAGGGGACACAGATTAGCCGAGACTATAGCTTTGGCAAACTGAATGCGAGATTAGAGGGAACGGAGAACCTTTTATCAGCAAGAGCCAAATCTGCTCAGCAATACGAGCAAGGCAATCACAAGAACAACCAGGAGCCATCCATATCGGAGAGCAGTCAAGACCCTTGGGACGGTATTTCTTCCATTGGACTTTTTGCTTCTGCCAACGCTCAGCTCTTTGAGCCTTTCCCAGAGGACGAATCATCCAAGAAGAAAAAGAAGAAACGCAGAAGAGGCTTTAGCCTTTGATGCAAGTTACAAACCATTCAAACAACAAAAGAAATATGAAAGAAGAACTATTGGAAGCCATCTACGGCACAATTGAGAGATTGGAGCAAAAAGTCGATGAACTTTCTGCCTCACCAAAGAATACAGAGGCGGAAAGCACTCCGGTCTCTGTAAGTGTTGATACAAGCAAACTTGAAAAAGCTATTCTTGCTATGGCTGTAAAAGAAGGGGAAGCTATTGACAAATTGGTAAGATTAAGAGAGGCTATCTGTATCTTTACCGACCTTACCAAGAAAGAAGCAAGCAAAGATGAACAGCGAAGCAAACTCTTGTTTGATACCATTAATCAGGTAAAACAAGAACTGAATGCCACATCAAAAGTTGTGCAGGACAAACTTCACGCAATAGGTTACACATCTCAAAAGAAGGTTGTAACCCATCGCTTCGAGCCAACTTCAAAGTATGTTCTTCTTTTCATTGTTGGCATGGCTCTATCACTTGTCATATCCATTTGGGGCAATTTCACCCAATGGCGAGAACACAAAGATTGGGAGGAGGCAGACTTGAAGTATCGGGCATTGAAGATAGTTCTTCCATCTGACGACCCCAATGTTCGATATATCGAAAAGAACTTCTCTGTATGTCCTAATAAAGAAGTTATAGAGAATGTGAGAGCTCATGTAAATACTTACGAGGACTCAATTCGCTACCATAACGAAATGATACAGATGGCAGCAATTAAAGATAGCATTGCTAATAGCCTATTTAAAGAGGCGAATGAAATTAAAAAGAAAATTAATAAGAAATAATAAACAACGACCATCGGCAATAATCTGCTCTCTGCTGGGTATGCTACTTTGATGGAGACGTATCTCGAATGGTACCCAAAATAGGAACCGCCGTATGCCGAACGGCACGTACGGTGGTGTGAAAGGTCGGTAAACACAAAAATAGGAGATAAACACCTATGATTAGTGTTTACCTCCTACTCGATTCAGATATATCCTCTTGTCATCAATTTGTATGTCAAGATTCCAATAATCTCAACACTTATAATAACAAAATTAAGCCCCAAAGAAATAAAAATCTTTTTACGGGTAACCCTAACATTCAATAGTATTCTTTTTATAATTACATAAAGCAACATTATTAAAGACATTAAGAATGAAGTTATAACAAACGAAATACATCCTCTAATGAAAATGATACGAGAAGGATCGCTATGATATATTTCCATAACATCGTCTTTACTTCCTAATGAAAAATAAGATAGAAAGATTATTACAGGAAATTCAATCAAAGCAAACACTATAGTCGTTATCCAACTATTGTTTTTTAGTGCCGTTTTCATTAAATACCTGAAATCCGTTTATTTTATAAAAATTAGTACCATTGGGGGTTGTAGAGGGTATTTGGCTTTTCCACGATGTCACTCTATTCCCTCTCATGCCTATGTTGTCCTGTAATCGAACGGTTCTCAAATCACTGGCAGCCTTAAATACAGAGGAACTCTTTGTACAACCATGTACCTCATCAAACGCCTTATCTCCTTTACATACTTCTCCAACTTTATCTGCATTTTTTATTGGATGATTTTTTGTCACCCAATCTCCTTGATAAGACAATTGCATAGTATATGGTTCTTTTGGCGTAGAAAATTCATCTCCTTCATCTGAGGATAGATGAAGTACCATATTGACATTATATCCCTGTTCGATTAGATATTGAGCTACCCCCGCACCATAAGCTGAACCTTCGCTATGCGTAACCATATTGAACACCTCGTTTTCTCCAAGGCCTGATGTTAACTGTTCCAAATTAGATTGAGCATATTTATATCCAGCTTCATAGCGATCTTTACCGCTCATATCTCCGCCCCACTTAGAAGATCCATCAATAAAGCAAGCATCTATGATAGTAGAATAATCTCCGAAGAAGTTTTGAGCTGCCTTGTCGAAGTTCTTACCCCAATATTGACGTTTGGAATGTTTACTACCTATCCAATCTCCAATGAATGAGCTATTCCAATAACCATTTACAAATAAAATACGTTCTCCGTCAACATCTGTTGCCATTATTGGATTATTTGAGCAATATGCATAAGTAGTCATATTGGGATAATCAAGGGATAATGGATCTATAGACATCCACAAACTCAGTCGTGGCTCATAGTATCTTGCCCCATAGTAATACAATCCAGTCTCCTCGTCGAATTCCTTCGCATTGAAAAGATAAGGTGTATTCCAGATGTTGTTGCGTTCCTCTATGAACACTTCACCGAAAGGAACATACTCAATGTGTTGCACCACCTCGCCGTTAAGGTTGGTGATGTAACTACTGCTACCCAAATGGTCAGGGTGGTAGTAGAACTGCATCTTCTCGTATGTATCGCCTTCTTGGAAGTTATTCTTTGCAGCTCTCGCCAAAGCTCGTGACTGCGCTGCCTCCAAGCTGCCGTCATTACAGCAGAAGCCCTTGCCATCGACATAGTCGTTGTTGTCCTCGCCATTGTACGGCACTGCAAAGGTTGCATAATTATCCTTGATAACCTGCAACTGCTGGACATATTTTTGCTTATAGTCAACAGAAAGTCCATCAGTCTCACTACCTGCATACTGGATGCGGCGTGGATCTGAGCCATAAGAGTCGAAGTCACCAATCTTGGAAACGACACGCTGACTACCTATATAGATGTGCTTAGTGTAGCGTCCGCCTTGGTTAGCTACAAGATAAGGAGATACATAGAGTGAGAACTTGGCGGTGTTCGTGCGACCTCCTGCAAACTCAGAGTTCACATAGACTTGGTCACTCTCGCCCGATGTCTTCACCGTGCGCTCACCATCAGCATCATACCAATAGTTGGTAACAAAGCCGTTGTCATCAGAAGCAAGGAGACGGTTCTCCTCATCCCATTTGAGTTTGCGTTCCGTGGTCTTCTCGTCAGCCACGCCATCCTTCTTTGTACGGCTGGTATTGACATAAACAAGATTACCATTTGCATCATACTCGTATGCGTGATTGTTGTTCACATTCTCGCTTTCGGATGGTGTCTCCTCTGTACGGTAGTTAACATCCTTAACGTTGGCAAGCTGGAATTTCTTACCAGTGTCTGTGCCGTATGTATAAGTAAGGTCATAACCAGCGTTGAGCGTACCATCAAACTGCACATTGTTCTGCGTGAGAATCTGACGCTTCGAAGTGATACGGTGCATGTTATCATAGCCCATTGCAAGCGTGTAGTTTGCAGTCTTGTTGTCCGCACCTGTATAAGTACCAGTTGCACTGACAAGACGATAGAGGGCATCGTATGTATAGGTATGCGCCATCTGCCCGCCAGCCTTGCCACTCTGTGGCACTGATGCACCATTTATCACGCTGAGCACATTGCTCACCGCATCGTAAGTGTAGGCATTGTCCATGATGGTATTGCCACCACTGTTCACGGTGAGGTTCTGCAATCTGCGACGCTGAGGATCATAGGTGTAGAAAGTCTCCGCACCATTGCAATACTTCAAGTATGTGCGCTGCTCGAACTTGTCATAGCCAATCTTGCTTACATAATCGTAGCCGTATGACTTGTAGCCATGAACCTTTTCAAGCTGACCACCGAGATTGTAAGAGTAAGTGATTTTCTCCTCATCAGGATAAATCATCTCCAACAGACGGTTGTGGCTGTCGTAAGTCCATTGCGTCACGTAGGTTGCTATCGCCTGGTTAGGCACAATCAGCGTGCGGCGGGTCTTGGTGACTTCGCCCATCTTGCCATAGAAGTATTCAATGGCACCTGTTCCGTCCTCACGGAGCATCAAGCGACCGATACGGTTCTGAGAGGCGTTGCGGCCACCGTAGTAATACTTCACGTTGTTCTCTGGGTGGTCTGGGTAGTTGATACCCGTCAGACGCTGATAGTCGTAATCGTAGGTGATGAACTTTCCTTCCTTGGCAAGGTTGGCAGTCTGCTTGGTCAGCACATTGCCGAGCGCATCATAAGTGAAACTTGTGATGCCGCTTGCAGGATGGTTCACCTCAGTACGGCGGTCACCCATGTCGTAAGTAGAGGTCGTTACATTGCCCTCCGTGTCGGTGACACGAACAAGGCGCTGTATGCCGTCATACTCAAACGAGGTGGTAATCTCACCGTCAGGACCGCTCTTCTGGATGGTCTTTAAGGTCTTGCCACTGCCATTAGTATGGGTAGCCTGCACATTATGGAGTGCGTCTGTTACGGTTGTAACAAGTGCATGACTGCCGTTGTCAACAGTATATGCCGTAGTTGTCGTAGAGTTGTCCGGCAATATCACTGAGGTAGCACGGTCGAGCACGTCATAAACAGTAACCGTTGGAGATACATTGTCAAATGACTTGCTGAACGTTGATTTCGATCCAGTTCCTTCCGTTGTAGGATAGAAAGTCTTTGCCACACGTCCGAAAGCGTCATACACGTTTCTTCCGCTGACTATCATCACGTTCTCATCCTTGGCAGAGTTGCCCTTGGATGCACTTGTCACAACACCGTCCTTCTTCACCTGCACGGCTCTTCCGAAACCGTCAACGAATGTAACGGTCTCCAAGTCATCGTTAGGGTGCTGGATGTCGTAGTGCTTGGTCACTGCGTATGCAGGAGCGGTAATGCCACTCTCATTGAATGTAGCCAAAGGCTGATATTCAAAGGCGATGGCATAAGGCACGCCCGTAGCCAACTCATTTGGACCACGCACGCCAGTAATGCGACCGAGGTCATCTACATCAGTCTCATAATAGAAGTTGTTGAGGTCACGATGCTCCTTGGCAATGCCATAGCGATAGTCAAAATTGCCTTGCTCGCTGCGGTAGCCCCACGCATCGTCAATACGCTCCACATACATGTTCATTTCCGGCTCATAGCGGTACTTGTACCACATGCGCTGTCCCTTGCCGTTGGCAGGGAGAGTCTTCTGGATGATGTTGCCGTAAGAGTCGTACTTGTAATCCGTAACTGCCTCGCCATCATTCAACTGCTGTGTAATCTGCGTGATGTGGTTGGCGTAGTTGGTATTATACTTCGCCGTCACATGGTGATAGAGTGAGCCGTCACTGCCTGTAACAGTCACATCAACAGGAAGTCCGAAGATGTGCTTGCTTGCATTGTCGGTATATTTGATAGCAGTCGCATAATCGAACTTGCCGTTTCCGTCCTCGCCAAGACTGCCCTTGTCGCTGTACTTGTAGGACTTCAACTCACCATGATAGCCATTGAGGTAGTACTCATTCCATGCCTCGGATGTAACCACACCGTTTGCAGCTCCCTCATACTGCAAGTTTGCCGTATAGCGGAGAGGTACGAATGCAGATGCACGGTCGCTCCAAAGGTTCACGTCACGCTTTGCGAACGTGTACTTGTCACCGTCGGCAGTCATATAATAACTGTCGTAACGGTTCTTTGTCTCCGTGTACTTGTTTCCGTTGGCATCCTCTACGGATGTAGCGGTAACATTGCCCTGTGTGTAGTAGTTGGCTACATCGTAGTTCTCAACGGACTGCCTGTAAACAGAATTGCCATTCTCCGTGTCGAGGTTCTTGGTGATAACCTCACCGAAACCGAGGAACTCACGCTCATGGCGGTCACGCTTTCCGTCCTTATATTCAAAGGCGGTTGTCATGACTGGACCATCGTCATGGATTCCGTCATCAATAGTTAATGCAGACATTACCCACTTGCCACCAGGAAGTCCGTAGGTAGGAGTGGTATGCGCATAGTCGAGTGTGAAAGTGCCGCCCAAGGAGTTGGTGACAGACTTCAACATGTTTGTCCTGCCGATGGCAGAGCGTGTAACCTTCAACTCGCTTTCCTTCTCAGACTCAACGATGTCAAGATAGCCGTCACCGTCCACATCCTGCAAAGAATATGTAGGGCGGTTGATGCTATGTGAGGTGGAAGCACCAGGGTTGGTTGAAATCTTGATGCTGATGACAGGAATGTTGATGGTCAAAGTGAACGCTGCATTTGCAGACTCTGAGGTTGATGCCGATTCGCTGAGCGCATTCGCACCATTCCAACTGATAGGTTCATCAAAACCATTGCCTGTATTGAGGGCAACAGTGATACCGTCACCATCCTTCCATACCTTATCAGGAAGACCGTCAGAGTTGATGTCGATAAGATTGTATTCCTCTTCGCTTTCAGAGGTTACGAGACCAAAGCCTGCGGAGAAGCTACCGGAAGCCTTGTTTATACCTTGGTATTTATTGTCTTTAAATGTACCCCAGCCTGCATCGGGAGTACTACCACCTGCGCCAAAGCTATAGGACAGACTCTTACCGCCTTGAACACGGTCAAGCTCCCAATCAATAGGTTCTGTAAAGGCATAGCCAAGATTTAATCTTACCTTCTTGTCGGAAAGAATCTTGTCAGGGAGTCCATCGCCATTTATATCAATAAACGATTCTACTGCTTCATCCGTATTCTTTGGCGCACTGCCAGAAATGGAGAATTGAGCCAACCAAGCTGTCTGTTGATTCAGTATTGATGCCTTTCCTCCTGAGATTAAATAGGTAATATCAGAAGCAGAAGCTACAGGATTGCCGCCATATCCCCACGCCTCAGAAGCATTGTCAGAGTTGTTTGAGCCGATGCCCTTGTATATTTCTCCACTTAGTCCACCCTGCGAATTGGTGTATTGGATAGTACCACCAGCAATGATGTCAGGGAATCCGTCACCGTTCATATCCATCATGGCAACTTCCGTCTTGGAACTGCCATTTGCATTGTTGTGGGTAATGCCAAGTGCACCGCCTTGCACAACGGTACTCTTGCTTGATACCACTTGGCTTACAGCCGCAGCACCCGTGCCCTGCAAGTATTCGCCTGCAAGTCCTGCCACCTCCGCATTGTTATCCAAAGGATTGGTAAGGAGTACATCCTGCTCGGTCAATCGGGCTGTGCTTGCCTCGGTCGCAGTAAGATAGATGTCCTGTCGCTGACCGACCCACTTGTCCATAGAGGTCTGGTCTGTGCCCAATGGAGTGAATGCCATTGTGAGAGGATCAACCTTGTCGTTCTCGTTTTCCGGCAATTTCAGCAATGACTCGTCAATAGGCTTTGCATATCTGCCTTCTGCAGAGTTATAGACAAAACCTCCCCAGCCACGGTAAAGCATACCGAAGCCAAGATTATCGCTTTCTGCATAGAATCCAGCAAGGACATTCTCTGTCACAAGACCTGCCGCATCTTTCTGAATGGAAACAGAGGCAGAAGTAACAGTTTCATCCGAGATAGTTGCAGGATAGCTGTATTCAAACCATAACTTCTTTCCTGTGGTTGTTGCAAATCGCAGAGTATCGGCTTTCAAAATGCCATTCTCGATAGTGAAAGACTTCTTGCCAACAAGTGCATCCTCTGTCTTGGCAGTCAAAGTAATCTGGCCATTGATGGAATTGTCAGAAAGGATAAGCACTGGTGACACAACCAAAACGGTATCAGTCGCAGTGGTCAAGTATGGCTTGCCCTCTGCCAAGGCATTTGCGAAAGTCTTGTAATGTGCAGGAACTGACATGGTCTGCTCAACATTGGCAGAATCCTTGTAAGTTACAGACGCTTGCCAACCGATATTCTTCCAATCAACATTTGAGGTGGATGAAATCTCAAAGCTGAAGTTGGTCAGCTTTTCAGTATTCTCCAGACTGATGTTGAGTGAATCGCCATTGAAAGTCTCATTAGCCTTCAGTGTACGAGCAAAGACCGTCTTCTCGATATAGTTCGGGTTGTCGTTTCCGTCACTGTCTTTCTTTTCATTGCTGCCGATGATGCTGAGAACAACATCGTCGGTTGTTACAGGCTTGTGGAAGGCACTGTGAACTTCCACGCATGAACCATTCTCCACATTAGCGGAGGTGTTCACATCGTAGATGGCACCATCCTCAGGTTTATACTCTGTTGAAGAAAGCCCGTTAGGCAAGATATTTGACTCGCCAGCGTAAGTAATGGCAGGTGACCAGTTCACCTTGTCAAATGAGCCGTTGCTTGTTTCCTCAGAGCCAGACTGCACACGGAAATAGATTCTGTCACCACGCTTGACGGCAACAGATGATACGGCTGCGCTGTATGGACTGTTGTCACCCTTGGCTATCGTCTTGTTCCAAAGTTCATTGCCTCCCTTTTGGATGGCAATTCTTACGCCGTCTGCCTTCTGATACTCGTCAGCATCATAGTCATCTGTTGGTGCAATGAGGCTTACTTGACCAGTTACGCTGACAGTTCCGTCCTTAGGAGCCTGCCATACACGCACAATATCCTCCATCGGTGAGTTCTTGATGGCTTCCGCCTGCTCATCCTTACTGACCTCCATGACAGAAGTGTCAACCTTGCCACCATAGATGATTGGGCTTGGCGTGTCGGCACTGCTCAATGTAAACGTAGGCACGGCATTGCCAGACTGATCAAACTCCAAATGGTCTTGCCATTGGAAACGAGGTCAACAAGTCCGTCACCGTTGATGTCGCTGAAATACTGAGTCGTCTTTGTCTTAGTGGTTGACTTGTCCGTTCCGACAACGGCAGTCAGAACATTCCAACCGACAACGGCTTTCGCACCGAAAGAGTTCGTAGAACTTTTGGTTGTCGAGAAGTTACTGATACCCTTTACCTTGACAGGCTCACCATATACTACTTCTCCGTTGTCAGTCTTGACCTGTGGACGATAATATACGGAACCACCGGACTTATATACCTTGTCAGGAAGTCCGTCACCGTTCAAGTCAACGAATGCGGAAAGTCCCTTGCTGGTATCGCTGGAGTAGCTGTAAGAACCTCCTATTGTATTGCCTTTCCATTTGCTTCCGTCCCAAGGTCCCACACCTGCATAGAACGAACCGCTTACAGAAGAACTTGTCGTTCCGCCAAGTGCAGTTGGCTTGTCGCTGAAGCGCTTGCTGACAGTCTTCAATGGATTGACGAAACCTGCGTCAAGTCCGTCATCGTGCGTGTTCCATTTCTCGGAATCGTCCTTGAACGGAACATATCCCTTTTCAGCCTGGACATCATCATAATAGTCGAAGTTCTGGAAAGCCACTTCCTTTCCTGTGTTGTCATACTGTCTGACACCTGTGAGCATTTCCTTATGGAAAGCACCTTCCTTGTAGTCAAAGGCATAGCTGCGCAGGGTCTCGCCCTGGAAATTCACGGTCACTTTCTCCAACAGCCTGTTGGAGGAGGCGAGGAATCCATAGCGGGCATTGTTGGTCTTTACCTGCTTTATCTTGTTGCCTTCAAAGAGTACAACGGTGTGCGGTTCCTGTCCTGCATTACCTGCGTGAACCTCCTTCAGATATGCAGCCTTGGCCTTCAAGCCGCCACGCACATCCTCATCCACGATGTCATACACATATTCTATATAGTCACCGTGGAGTTCCTCGACACGTTTCAGCTTCCATTCGGCAATCACCTCACGGGTATTGCCCGAAGCATCGGTGACATTGCCCTTTACAACAGCTCCGTCACCACCATAGATGTACTTGACACCCTGCTTGTCTGTAACCTCCCAATAATAGTTGGCAGGACTGTCACCCTTGCGGATGATACGGCTGAAATCACCGCCTTGGCGGGTGTAGAACTGGCGGTCAGCCTTTCTGTTCATCTTCTCGCCACGGTGTGCGACTCCCATCTGTCCGTTGTCGTCCATGGTGGAGAGCATTGAACCGGACAAGAGATAAGTCTCCGTCTCTTTTGACTGGTCATAACGAGGCACGCCCCACCGGGTGTCAAGCGTTATGCTTGGCACGCTGACGTTCCAACCTTCACCGAGCCAACCGCTACCGCCCTCGCTGCTGTACTGCAAGCCGAGACTTGGCTGCATGCCGTTTCGTGCTGGCGGCATCTCGAACGGATACTGCAGGTTGGCAGAGCCACGGTTGTTTGCGCTTGGAGGAGCAATGACATTTATCTTTGCCGTCGGGTCTGCCGCCTTGATGTCGTTCATCATCGTCGGGGCAAAGCCTTCGGTCTGCGGAGACTCCGGTGCCTGTATCACACCGTTGATCATGTCTGTGAAGTGGGTGGTCTTTGAAACAACACACTCTTCCTTCTTGTCCACACGCACACGCTCCAACGCAACCCAATGCTTCTCGGCCGGGTCGTAGTAATAGGTACGGATGTCGTCCTCGGTATAGCCGCTTGGTATTCTCGTGCGGTCATACTTTATCTTGACAGTCGCGCCCTCGCCTGTGAAGTGTGTTCCGTGAGGGAGAAAACGGTAGCCATGTCCTCCTGCCGTGACATTGGTCATGGCAAAGTCAAGCTCAGGAACATTCTCCTCTCCGATAGAGTTCACGGAAAGGCTTCTGTTCCGAATGAGGTCTTTCTGAAGAACGACCAGTTTGCTACCTCCTACGGAGATACTGTCAGAGACACCCTTCTTGAAGAGTTTTCTCACGGCTGTCCCGTCCTTTGCCGAAAGGGACAGTGTGGCGGCAAGCAGTAAAACCAATGCCCACGCCACCTTCTGTATATAATTCTTCATGCGTATCTTCCTTTAAGTTACTTTACTGAGATTTTCCTTGTATGCTCCCCATTCTCGGAGATTGCCTTCACGACATACACACCCGATGCGGGAACCTTGAAGTCGGCCTGCTTGACGCTTTCGCCTGTCATTTGGCGTGACACTACCAGTTTGCCTGATACGTCAAACACCATCAATGTGGCTGCAGAAGGCTTGTCCTGTGTGAGTTTAGCCTCGTAGATGCCTGTCGTAGAACCGTTGCCATTGACAGTGAAATTCTCGTCTTCTCCAGAAATGAAGGAGTTGTCAGCCTGTCTGTCCGAGCTGCCCACATGGTTCTCCCTTGCCTGTGTTCCGTTAGGCATACTTGCATCACACTCGCTGCCGACATAGACGGTCATCGTTGTCGTACACTTCTTGGGTGTTTCTATCTGCACGTTGCCCCTTGTGGTGAATGAGGTTACAGGCGTACCGTTTACGGTAAGATCTGTGATATGTGTCTCGCCCTTTCCGTACTTGATGCAGAACCGCCATGCACGAAGTGACCAGACATATTCATGATGCACGGTCTGTCCGTTCAACTTGTATGTGACCTGCATATTGCGGACTGTAACACTGAGCACATCGCCAGGCTTGATGGTGACATATTTGGTTAGGCTTGTATATCCACCGGTTATGATATGCGCCTTGTCGCCACGCACGTCGAAGCCATATTGGGTGATCTCGTCCGTGAGGCTTGGCTCCAATCCCACACGGTAGTTTGATTTTGTATCGTTCACCGTCCATGAGATGTCGCCAGACAGATAGGTCCTGGTGTCATGCGAGTATGAGGTGTAGAGTGCGTTGCCAGTGGCATAAATCTCGTTGCCTCCACCTTGTGATACGGACAGCGCATAGGCGCCGGGGGCAAGATTCGTGATTCTATGCGTGTCACCGAAGAATGTTCCTCTGGCAATGGTTTCTCCTTTTACTTTTCCTGCAACGGTGTCAACGCTGAGCACATAGGAATAGACAGGTGTACCGATGTTGATGCCGATGTCGATATACCCGTCATTGCGTGGAACTCCATTCTCGCAACTTGACGGCGTAGGAGTGGCATCATAGGAAATGCCGTCATAATAGGCGAATGTGAACACATCGCTTCCGCTTCCGTCTGCATCCCATAGGATATTGCGGAATATGGTCTTGCCCCTTGTCATATCAGGCTTGGAGCATCTTATGTTACTGTTGCTGTTGATGTCGAAATCACCTTCACCGCTTGGGTCTATGAGCATGACGGTACGCTTGCGGCAATAGTCCGAGAACTCCCTGTCCGGTGTGAGGGCATAGCTCAACTCTGCCATATAACCGACATCATCTATTCCTCCTGTCCTCAAGCCTGCCATATTCAAGGCGGACTCTGCTCCTTCCGTTCGGATAATGCCCACATTTGTGTCTGTGTCAGTTGCATCAGAAAGGGATATGGTTCTTGTCGCACTTCCTGTTCCGTCAACACGCAGATAGATGTTTTTGCCTTCCTTGCGGATGGAAATGTCCGTTCCGTCAACATCCGTGGCGATGTATGAATTTGAGACCGCTCCGTTGATGATTGGATAAACAACTCCAGCATTGGTGAACCGGAATCCATACTTGCATGTGCTGCCACCGATGCTTCCGAAGCCAACGTCAAAAGTCGGGTGACTTGTCGGACAGGTGAACTCAAAAGCACCGCCACCTCCAACAAGGGCTGGGGTTGTGGCATAAGCTCCGGAAGCGGCTTTCTCTTGGATGATATTGTCAGTAAAGCCATTCCTTGACACTTCAAATCCTTGCGCAGTCCATCTTGCCACTGTACTGTCGGGCTTTGACGGCACGTTGGTCTTGACCATCCATGTACGTTTCATGACATGCCACAGGGAATCTGTAGGTGAGGTATATGTTGCAAGTGCCACATCATCGTCGCCCCAGAAAGTGAAGCCTCTGTCCGGCATCGGATTGCCGTTTTCACGTCCCATGACAAGCAGACGGGAAGCGGATGAAGGGTTGTATGGATTTGCGTCATGATAAGTTCCGTTCTCCTTCAAGGCCGCATACACCGGACTTTCCTCATATGATGTTGCGGAAAGCGGTTGGGAGAGACTTCCTGCCGTGTCGGTTCCAACAGCTGTGACCCTATGGTGGTAGGCTTGGTTCTCCGCCATATCCCAAGTCAGGTTTCCGTCGCTGTCAAGATACGAGCCTTTGAGGGTGATGCCGTACTTTACCGCCAGATAGCTCTCCACTTTTCTGCGCTCATCGGGTGTAAGCATCCTGCTGAAAACAATAAGCTCAGGGGCATATCCCCGGATGGAAGCATTACCGAAGAGCGAGGTCGGGAAATCCGTACCGAAGCTGCCAGAGGTGGAAGGGGTTCCGATGAATAATGTGGTGTTGGAGTTGTCTCCCCACAATGTTGTTGAAGGATTGCTTACCTTGAAGTAGGACACAACGCGCAGAGCGCTTTCCTTAAAACCGTTCTCGGACAAAGAATCACTTGATTGATAAAGCAGGTCTTCACCCGATGCTGAACCATAGTCCAGTGGTTCAACACCTCTACCCCTTACGGCTTTGTCCTTGCTCAGAATGGCACCGTCACCCTTGCGACCATCAAGGGCATAAAGCACCATGTCTTTGCCAATGGTCGCCATTTCGGGGGCAAAGACACCAATGACGGTAGCCTGCGAGAGGTTGCCGTGTTTGAGTTTGGCACTCAGACTACGGAATCCGTCTGCGAGCCAGAGACTTGGATTGAAGTTGAAGTAATGGACTGAACTGTTCGGAAGAGTAAGTTCAGACTTGACGCCACGGCTGTCCAATAGCATCAGCCGTATGGAATCCCCAGAGAAATCCTGCCAACGGTAATAACCTTGCAGGTCTGAGTTCAAAGGCGCAGTCTTGAACCACAGTTCGCTTCCGCTGACTCCTCCGGGCGTTTGCGCGAAACTGCCGATAGCGAAGCCTAACAGTAACAAAGAAGTAAACTTTCTCATGCGCTGTCAATTTGGAGTGTTTGAAAAATATAAAAACGTATGCCTCTGCCGCGCAGGGAGAGACCAGTGAGAGAGAACGGACTGTTACTACGGAGAAGAATTGTGATATAGGCTTGCTCCGTAAGGTCCTATTGTCACGTGGCAGGCCAATAGGCTTTACCACCAAACTAATGCTGCAAATATACAAAAATAATCTTAATAAACGGATATTATCTTTAAGAAATTTGCTGGTTTGGTGTTTTTTTCTTATGATTTCGGTCAATTTTGCAGAAATCTTTTACATCTGTTGTATGTACTGGAGTTAGTTTGGCAAAAATACACAAATGGTCAAGGCTTCACTTTCTTATATAAGAATGTAAATCATGGTTTGAAACTGTACACACTCGGGGTACAAATGAAAACACTATATGCTTGTGTCGGAAAGGTATATATGAGCTGATGGTAGAGTCGTCATCAACAACAATGGCCCTGATTTGATAAACTCAGCAGGAATACTTGCTATTCATTTTTTTATGATGGGGGTATGTTTACAAATTTGAGATTTCATGTAAAAAAGTCCTAATTTCTATATTTCTCTTCTTGCAAATTATGGGATATTAAGAAAAATATCGTATCTTTGTCCCCGAATTGAGGCGTTCTTTGCATATTGCAAGGTTGTGAAAGAAAAAGAATATAGCTCGTTTCTAAATCGTTAGCAGTTACATTATTTAAAGTGTTTAACTCGCTGATATTCAATCAATAAAAGATTTTGTTGTGACTCGCAAGGTGGAATGTCAGGTTCTTTTTAATACCGCAAATATCGGCAATCTCTTTCAAGTAGGCGTTTAGCTTCTGATTGCTGATTACGGGAAGTATCTTGCCGTCCGGCAAC
>OODJ01001787.1_pt1 | contig 15912 bp, 14 predicted proteins | sample 1671611 | NCBI WGS metagenome assembly OODJ01 (sample SAMN06348174, study PRJEB24527) | human gut metagenome | biome: human gut; feature: ankylosing spondylitis patient; material: feces | host: Homo sapiens | place: China | collected 2015-10 | reverse complement strand
CGTCCTGCAAGGTTTCTCCACCCAAAATCTCGATATGATACCAGCCATTTGCAAGTTCGACAATTGGCTTTTTATTCTGTCTGTAATAAGAAATTAGAGTTTTCACTTTTTCGGGAGTAAACTGTTTTAATATGTGCCATGTAAAAAGCATAAGCATATTATTATCCACTTTGAGGGAATAACCACTCCTTCTAAACTGCAATCGGCTTTCCCCTTTGCACAACTCCGGTTTATCACCAGAGAGATTAAACAATACGGTATAAGGATAGTTTTCAATGCCACTCATGGGGATAACAATACCTTCACTAAAAGCCCTATCCCCACTTTCATTTGTGGTAAATTCCGTTGCCAAATCGTCTGAAAGATTATTGGCTCTTTTCCAACTTTCCAGTAGTAAAATGTCACCAAGAATAAAATAATTAACAAGATCGTTTAATACTTCCGTAAACTTATATATCATAGTAAACCTCCTCAAAATTTCGATTTGTTGTTCTTTTTTCAAGAGAAGTATAGCACAGGATTATGAACAAATCCACCTCATTTCAGTCTGCTGGCGGCATTGTTTTCCTTGGCAAACTGCCGCGCTGCTTCCCGCCGTTCCTCACTGTATGGGGCGGTCAGACGGAAAGAGAAGCGGCCTTTCTCAATATCAAACTCCATACAGCCCGTTTCCGGGTCTGCGTCGGTCTGCTGGCAGATAGGCGAATCAGAACGTGAGTGAGGCCCACAACTTGGCATAGGGAGCATCCTATGATATAGTGTGAGGGGCCGCGGCAAGCTGCCGCGGCCCCTCGTGCCGTTTATTTTACCCAGCAGGCCACCGCCTCGCACAGGAAGCGGGCGCAGCCGGGTACGGCCTTGTCGTAGTAGGCAGTGAACCGGGGATCCTGCACATAGAGCGCCGCGATCCCCCGGTGCTTGGCCGGGTCGTAGGGGTTCCCCGTGACGGTGAGCCACCGGCGGTGGAGGGCGGCGACCTCCTGCCCGGCCTCGCTCTCGGGGGAGAGCCCGGCCCGAATAGCGGCCTCCAGGTGCTCCTGGATCTTCTGTCCCAGCTCGGTCCACTCCCGGTACTGCTCCACCGTCAGGTCCCGCAGGGCGCTCTGGGCGGCGCCCACCATGTCATCCCCGTACTTGTCCCGGGCCTCTTTGCCGTAGATCTGCTCATACCGGGTCAAGACTCGCTGTTTCAGCGCCTCGAACTTCTGCTCGTCGCTCATGATTTCCTTCCTTTCCTCGCATCGGATGGTGTCCCTGACCGATTGGATCAGGGCGTCCAGCCGCGTCCGCTCCGCCTCCAGAGCGGCCAGGTGGCTTTGCAGCGCGGCCAGCCGGTCAAAGGCGGGATCGTCCAGACATTCCCGGATCCGGGCCAGCTCCACCCCGAGGGCCCGGTAATAGAGGATGTCCTGGAGCCGGTCCACTTCCGCCGGGCCGTAGTAGCGGTAGCCGCTCTCCGCCACCCGGCTGGGCTTCAGCAGGCCGATTTGGTCGTACCAGCGCAGGGCGCGGGTGGTCACCCCGGACAGGCGCGACAGCTCCTGGATGGAATATTCCATAAAGATCCCTCCTTGCGGCTATGATACCAGTTGACGCGGCGGCAGAGTCAAGGGGAAGATGCAATTTATTTTTTCCCTGGCGCCCAGCTGCCGGGGGATGCTCTCCGGTATGCCGGGGATCCCGCGCGGCAGGGCAGGGAAGTAGGGCGGACAAAACAGAGCACGGAAAGTCGGGAAAGCGCCTCTGGCTTCCGCTATGATACCATCAGAAGGACGGTGTGACCAATGGATTGGGTAGAGAGCATCCACACAGCGATCCGGTACATGGAAGATCATCTCCGGGAGGAGTTGACCATCCGGGACATTGCACAGCAGGCAGCCCTGTCGCCCTTTTATTTTCAGAAGGGGTTCGCCATGCTGTGCGGGATGACGGTGGGAGACTACATCCGCCAGCGCCGGCTCTCCGTCGCCGGGCTGGAGATCCTCACGACGGACCGGAAGATCATCGACATTGCACTGGAGGCCGGCTACGACTCGCCGGACAGCTTTACCAGGGCCTTTACCCGTTTCCATGGTGTGACGCCCACCGCTCTGAGAAAAAGCGGGGGTGCGGTGCGCTCCTTCGCCCCGTTGAAAATCAAAGTCACATTGGAAGGTGGTCAAGACATGGACTGCAAAATCATGAAGAAAGAGGCGTTCACGGTGCTCTGCCGGGCAAAGACCTTCAAATATGAGGACGCCGCTGTGCAGGTGCCTCAGTTCTGGGCGGAGCATTTCCGCACGGGCGGCGGCGCGGCGGTATGCGGCATGTACGGCATCAACCTGGACGAGAGCATGGGCGGCAGCGAGTTTGAGTATCTGATTGCCGACAATTACGACCCGGCCAAGGAGATCCCCGACGGATTTGCCACCCGCACGATCCCTGCGCACACCTGGGCGGTGTTTTCCTGCACTGGGAAAATGCCCCAGGCCCTGCAGGAACTCAACCGGCAGATCTTTTCTCAGTGGCTGCCCACGAATACTGAGTATAAGATTGCCGCCGGCATCAATGTGGAGCTTTACAGCGATGCCAGCAAATTTGAACAGGGGACGCAGGATCAGAACTACTACTTCGAGGCCTGGATCCCTGTGGAAAGAAAATAATCTGCCCCTGATGTGGGACCTCCGACAAGTGCCGGAGGTCCCACATCCTTTTTAAGCAAAGTGGTGATTTCATGAAAATGAAAATTCTTTTCATTTTGACGGAAATCCAGACAGCTTATGAGAATTCCTCTCCGTCCGTAGGCATGGAAAAAGGACAGTCGATTTTCTCGACTGCCCTTGTGGGGAAACAGAGTTATTCTTCTGCATCTGAATCAAGTGTTCCTGCACCGTCATCGGTATATAGTTCGGCAGGAATTGAACTAACAGCAAGTTGTTCCTCTGGCGATAAGGAATTATACCATTCAAGCCATTCAAGAGTTTCTTCGGTCAAGTCAGATTTGCTGAATGACTGTCCATTAAATTCAATGGTTCCATTAGAACCTATATCCCCAGAAATAGGGGTCAATGCCTTTAATAAATCTTCGCCGGTAACCCCTAACTGCGCATCATCATTTGCAAATGGAATGCGCAACCAATATCTCCCATCTACTTCATAAACATAAATATAGATACCAGAACCAATATCCTGCGTATTGCCCAAAATGGAAAGGACTTCTTCTCTTGTCATGGCCGGCTCTAATTCTCTTATCTGTTCAGATGTTACTTGTGTCGGCACTTCAACCTGCTCTTCATTACTTGGCAATAGGTTAAGGATTTCTTCGGTTAACGGGCTGCTTTCTCCTGCATCAATGGTTTTTGCTGCTTCTTTTATTTCTTTGCGGGAGTAGTCGCTCAAATCTTCAACAGGAACACCGAGGGAATTCAGATAATCGACCGCCGCATTATATTGAATTGTATCAATAGCAAATGCAGTTAATGGTACCATCAAGCACAAACAAGCTGCCATAGCTCCCCACTTTACCCATCCGGGCTTCTTTGCTTTGTGATATGCTCTTGCCTCGTTGATATGCTTCTCATTGATGTCACCGAGGACTTCATACAGTTTTTCATTTGTCATAGTTCAAAGCCCCTTTCTAAAAGGTAGTTGTGTAGTTTTAGGCGGATGCGGTTAAGAGCCATTGATACTGCTCCATCATTCATATTGTGTCGGACAGCAATTTCTGAAATGCTATCTGTGTACCAGTATCGGCTGATAAAAATGCTTCTTTTCTTTGGTGACAGACGATCCAAAAATGTATCAATGGCTTTCGTGAGTTCCTTTTGGTCAAATGCCTGCTCAACATCATCCTTGCCAGATACCAGGTCTGAAAGTTCCTCCAAAACCACAGGCAACTCTCCACCACCTCGTTTGTCGGCAGTGTTATGCTTGTATCGGTTAAACGATAAGTTGCGGACTATTTTCCCAAGGAATGTAGATAGAATGCTCGGCCTATGCGGTGGCATGGAGTTCCATGCGTTCAAGTATGTATCGTTCACGCATTCCTCTGTGTCCTCATGGTTGCCCAGTATGTTCTTGGCAATCGAGGTACAGTAGCTTTCATACTTGTCTGCTGTTGCGGGGATTGCCTGCTCATTCCTATCCCAGTATAACTGGACTATATTTGCGTCATCCATCAGTGTTCACCTCACTTTCAAACTTACCCTTTCACCTATATACACAACTTTTGAACTCAAATCTCACATATTTTTTCAAATATTTTTCTATCCCATAATACCACAATGTTCTACAATTTGGGCATGAAAAGATGCCAAAGTTGCCTTCGGCTCTTTTCGGTATCCAGTACCGGTTAAGTGCGTGATTTAGTGAAATCACCGGAGTTCTACCCTATCCACACAAAGGTTAAAAGGGAGAACGATGCTGCCCTCTTGCCTCACTCCATGTAAGTATAAATATAGAGAACGCCGCTCCCATTTTCTTGCCCTGTCCAAAGACAACCATACTCAGAGCGGCGTTCCCTCGCAGATAAGAGGGCAGCTGGGGAGACAGGCGGCCAGCCTGTCCTATGCCGGATCGTGGCCGTGGCTTGGCCCAGCCCAGTTGCGGCGTTGGCGTTGTTCGCTCATTCTTCCAAAGAAAAAGTCACAGCGCACCCGCCGTCCGGCTCCTCGGACTATGCCCGGGGCCGCCGCTGTTTATCTGCGGAAAGAAGAATATCTTCTTTCATAAACCGAGACATTTTTTCATCATTTCCAAGTGGGGAAAATGAAAAAATCAAAAAGTTTTTTTCATGCGCTCAAGGCCACGCTTGATCGACTGGCGGACAGACTCCTCGTGTACGCCCTCGGCCTCGGCAATTTCCTTGATGCTCTTTCCGAGAATGATGTGGGCATCAATCCTGCGGCCCTGGATCTCCGGCAAAGAGTTGAGTGCGTTCCACAGACGGATGAACAGCTCCATGCGCTCCAGAAGCTCCTGGGGCGTTGGCTCATGCAGGCAGGCGGAATATTCGATCCCGTCATCGCAGTCCAGAGAATACTGCGCCTTATGCCGGGAGAGCCGCCGCTGGTAGGCCATTTCGTGCCGGGCATCGGACACAAATACTTCGGCTACCTCGTCAGAAACCTCGATAAACTGATCCTGTGTGTACCAATAATAAAAATCCTTCAGATTGATTGTAGTCATAAATAAACCTCCGTTTCGGTGTTGGGTGGATGAGTGACCGAAACGGGGCTCGGCGGGGAGCGGCACCCCGGGGAGCCGCCCCGCACCTCGGGACAATTTGTCTCGAAGTACAAAAAAGCGCCCGCACAGCAAGACGCTATGCAGACGCATGAAATTACATTATCATAATTGTACTGATATATTGTACCTTCATAGCCAGACTGTCCCGGAGGGGGAGCTACGCTTTTTTTAGCTGGTGAAGGTCATGGGAATTGTGAGAAAGTAAGATGGACACGGCGACACCCTCCTATGGGCCGCCGTGGGGTTACTGAATATCCAAAGAGAAACGGCGGCTCTGAAAATTGAGCCGCCGTTTCAAATAGGCGTATTGATAGGCTGCTGTACGACGGCTTTTTTTCTTTTGCCGTCGTGCGGCAGTCTTTACTCTTGAATTACGCTACAAGTACCAGAACTGGAAAACGCTTATTTTTACTTCAGTTAGCTGGATCTTTCAAAGAAATCGCATACACCGTATTGATCTGTAATGGATAGCTCTCTGCAATGTTACCATCGTAATAGACAATGACTTCATCACCAATGTTGAAATCAACCATGTCATCTTTGTTCTCTGCATCCAAAGAAACATCGCAATATGCTCCGTAAGGGTAAGCGTCTGTCTGGATGGAAATAAGTATGGAGTTGTTATAAACTTCTTCCACAACGCCGGTAATGCTGGACTCATTCTTTATGATGTCGTCCATAGAACGCCCACAGCCAACAAGACTTAATACACAAAACAATGTTAAAATGAGTGATAGAATCTTTTTCATACAGGTCACCTCCGTCTTTTGCCATCGCTCGGCTGATTATGAAAGCAGAAATTATTCCTGCGAGGTGTAATCTTCTCCAATAGGATTATTCTTTAGCATGAGTGATTGTGCATCTGTTTCAGATATTTCTTTAATTTCTGAAATTTGATGGTTGCCATCCCTTGAAATAGTAACACATACTCCATTTTCTTCATCAGTGTAAACAACAGCCTGTTCACTGTCCAATAATATCTTAATTCTCTGATTATTATAATACCAACCGCCGCTCTGCTCGTTGTAGGTAATGCCATAGTCTGCATAGTCTTTAAGCCAAAGTTGGGGAGTAGATTCTCCCTTTTGTACAGTACTCAATGATGTATCAGTGGGATTAAAGTTATTATGCTTTTGGGTATGACGGTCATAATTTTCTTTGGAACACTCTTTAATACCAACAAGGTTATTTTCTTCGTCCCGGTCTGCCTCAATATCCACCGTTCCAGAAAAGAAATTCGTGAAACTCGCTCCAGCTATGGGGTCATTAAAAAATCTCACTACATTCCCATTATAGGTAAAATAATAATTCTCCTGATCATAGCTCAAGCCGTAAGGTTCATATATGGAGTAGTCCACACTTCCACCAGGCAGTTCTGCTGTAGTAGAATCGTTCGCCGCATTTTCCGTATCAGAAACGGTTTGTGCCTGATAGGAAACATTTTTCGTAGTGTTGTTATCGGAAGGAATATTCACTGATGAACTACACCCAGCTACCACCCCCACAAGCAATGCACTTCCGAGAGCTAATGTAAGTAGTTTTTTTGTGCTCATAAAATAAACACCATCCTTTCTTTGAATATATATAAAGGATACCACTACCTTTTGTGATACATTTGGGATTAGTTTGTGATTTATGTGTAGTTGAAAAGCGGCGGGTTGATTACCCACCGCTTTTCCATATCTTTCAAATTATAAAAGAGAACTTTACCCCAGCTTGCGTATTGCAAACCGTACATTCACTTCCATACTGGTGTAGTATTTCCTGCACAATATACAGTCCAAGTCCACTTCCTCCAGTCTTTCGGCTTCTTGACTGCTCCACGCGATAGAACGCATCAAACAATCTGGGAATACTATTTTCTGGTATATGCACCCCTGCATTTTCAACAGAAAATACTATCTGCTCATGTTTCATAAGTACGGAAATCCAAATATCCGCTCTTTGTGGGGAATACTTGATTGCGTTTCCAATTAGATTTGAAAAAACCTTTTCTACCAACATCTTATTTCCGTTTATGAAAGCAGATGGCAGTATATCAAGGTGTATTTGTAAATCTTTTTCTGCAATCAAATCCGCTGTTTCGTTCAGATAGGCTTTGATAATTTGCACACAATCCAAGTGGTCTTTCTTGAAATCGGCCCCCGCAGTTTCTAACCGCGAAATTGTCAATATATCTTGCACCATTGTTTCAAGCGTGTTTGTAATTTCCAGCGACCTTGTCAAGTATCTTTCATGGTCTTTATAGGGTCCAATACCAAGGAGCATGCCCTCTAATTGCCCTTTGATAATCGTGATAGGCGTTTTCAATTCGTGAGACACCGCTGAAAAGAAATTCGTGCGAGCTTGTTCTAATGCCTTTTCATGTTCTATATCAAGTTCCAGTTTTCTATTTGCTGCCTGTAAGTCATTCAAAGTTACATTGAGCTTCTGCGATAAATAGTTAAGGCTCTTTGCCAATATTCCCAGTTCGTCAGTCCGTTGTTCATCTAATTGCCATTCAAATTGTAATTCGGACATTTCTTTAGAAATACGGCTTATTTTCAGTACGGGTTTAGTAATAAGGTGTGAAAAAATCCAACCAGTAACCAGTGATACGCAAAACACTATAAATGCAAGTAACGGAAACACTTTTTGAAATGCTCTTTGCAGTTCTGCTACTTGCCCCGCCGCTCCATAAACAACTAAAGTGTAGTTTGTATTTTTGCCAAGAAATGAAACCGTATAACTATTGGATATAATAGGTGCATTATTATCTTCATTTCCCCAAGCCTTTGTTTCTATAACAACATCATTATCAGCACTTCGTTCCGTTGGAAGATTTATTCTATTACCATTTTCTTCAAACAGTTCCATTCGGTCTACATTCTGATAATCAAGAAAGTTATCAAAAATACCCCCTGTTTCTTCCATGGGCATTTGCGATATTTCTGAAATGAATATTTTTGTTTGTTCATCTAATGTTGCATTAAGGGTATTAGAATATGTTTTCGGGGTGTACCAAGCTAAAATCAAGTAAACCAGAAAGCTCACCCCTGTCAATAGGATAGCAGTAGTGATAAAAACTTTTATAAACAGACTGCCTTTAATTTTCTTTATCAACTTTATATCCCACCCCTCTGATCGTTTGAATGAAATCTATCCCCAGCTTCTTGCGTAAGTTTTTGATATGGGTATCAACAACTCGCTCATCCCCATAAAAATCAAATCGCCACAGCTTATCTAATAAGTTCTGGCGGGTCAATATCCGGCCTTGATGGGTCAGCAGTTCCCGCAATATTTCAAACTCTTTTTGCGTCAGTTCAAAATCAGATCCATCCACGGTGGCGGCATAACTATCACAGTTCAAAAGTAAATTGCCATAAGTGATGATTTGAGGCTTTTCATCTTCTCCCCGCTTGCTACGCCGAAGTACAGCTGCAATTTTGCGAAGTAAGATTGGCATAGAAAAAGGCTTTGTAATATAGTCATCCACCTGCAAATCCAATCCCCTGATTTGATCTTCCTCACCGCTCAATGCAGTCAGCATAATAATGGGAACATCCGATTGCTTTCGTATCAACTCACAGACACCATAACCGTCAATTTTGGGAAGCAAAATGTCCAATATAATCAAGTCATATCGTTGCCCCGAAAACAAAGATAGTGCCTCGATGCCATCATTTGCAGTAGCCACTTCATATCCTGCTTCTTGCAAAAAATTCTGTAAAAGTTCTTGAATATCAAAATCGTCCTCAACGACTAAAATCCTTTGCATAATAACACCTCCAAAGATAGCGTATCATAGATTTTTGTGATTAAAGTGTAGTTTTCAAATTTTCTTTCTGTTATTATACCTTGTCCGTGTAACATCGGCAACCTTGCCGACGGGCAATAAAATACTACCAAAACATAAAATTGTGTTTCGTTCTCATAGTCAAACCCGAAATGTAAAATAATATAGGGGTGATATGAGAATGTACCAAGACACCAGACGGCTTGACTTCCACGCATTAGGCCGGGAGATCAAGCGCAAGAGAGAGGCGAAAGGCTGGACACAGGAATACCTTGCACAGCTCGTAGACCGTACCCCTCGTTCCATCATGTATTTTGAGAACCGGGGCCAGCATCCAAGCCTGAACACCTTTTACCAAATCGTCACCCTGTTGGATATTTCCGTAGACCAGTTCTTTTATCCTGACAGGCAGAACGGCGAAAGCGACTGCCGCCAGCATATTGACAGGCTGCTCAATACAATGGACGAAAAGGAATTGACGGTCATGGAGGCCACAGCAGAGGGACTACAAAAAGCCAGAGAAACGGAGGTCAAGTAAAAAGGGCCTTCGTTTTTCTTGTTTTTGGAGTACTTTTCGGGGGTTCCGCTAAATGGCAAGCAATGCAAGTGTCAAGACACTTACGAAAAATGCTTGTTGAGGGCAGCGCCCCCAAACCCCGAAATCCGCTCCGTTCGGAGCTGGCAGCGCATCCGTTGGATGCTTATAGAGCGGGAACAGCTTATCGCTGTTTCTGCTCTTTTTCATGTTCCGCCTCACGCGGTTCCGCTCCAAGAATTTTTGCGACGTTGGCCTGCACGGACAAAAGCTCCTGCATCTCCTGTTTGGCTTTTCGGTAATCGGGATATGCCGCCTTTTTCTCGGATAGCAGCTTGGCGTATTCCTCCTGCAAGCTCTTGACGGTGGGGAGCTTTTTGACGTTCAGCTCTTGAAATGCTCGTTTTGCGCTGCGATGCAGCAGGATCTCCGCCTCATGCTCTGCCAGAAACTTTTTCGCATAACCGCTTGCTTTGTACGCATCGAAAGTCTTTTTCGTTTTTGCAAAGTTGACGATATGCCCCCGCAGAACGGCGATCTCCGCCATACGCGCCTCTGCCGATTTGATCTGCGCAGACAGCGCATGGAACTGTTCCGTCGCTGCCTGTGTTTTCTTCTTCAAATCGGCGTAATTCATCAGATCGTGTTCTTTCAGATATGTCATCGTCTGACCGAGCTGCTTCGCGTTGAATTTAGATGCCCAGCGTTGGTAGCCGACGCCCTTACCGGCACGGATTTTAGCGTCAATATCAATCAGTAGGCTCGGCGTTTGGGGCGCACCGATTATAGCCGTTCTCTGCGGCGTATGCTCCTGTCTGCCGAGGATCGCATCCAACAGCGCAGCTTCCAGATAGTTCTCCCCAAGCCGGTCGGCGCGGATGAAGCGTTCCCAGCCTGCGCCTCGAAAGGAAAGCGTCTTTCCACGCCGTTTGACCTCGCAGCCGTTTTCGGCAAGCAGTGCAACAAACGCATCCCAGTCGGTAGGCTTTTGGGAAAGCGCAGCGTCGATTGCACTGCGTACTTGTTCCAGTTGCGTCGGCTCTGCACGTTCGCCGCGCCACTTGTTGTAGCTTTTGCCGTGCCGGTTTGGATGCTCAATAATAGACAAACCGTTCTCCGCGCAGATCAGATCGCTAAGATGACGGACAGCCTTGGTGCTGCCCCAAAAGTTGCGGAATTTCCGGTCGCAGGAGAGCGCGGTGGAGTTCCAGATGATGTGATTGTGAATGTGCTTTTTGTCGATGTGCGTGCAGACGATATAGGCATGATTACCCTTGAGAAAACGCTCTGCAAATTCGCAGCCGAGGCGATTGGCTTCCTCCGGCGTGATCTCGCCGGGCTTGAACGACTGCCGCACATGATACGCAATCACGTCGTTTTCCTGTTTTCTGCCGGTGCTGGCCTGATAGCGCCGCTTGGAAAAGCAAAACTCCGCGTCTGCGATTTCGGGGTTACACTGAAAGCAGGTAACGAGCCTGCCCTGATCGGTCTTTTCTGCATCTCTGACATATTCCAGAATGTCGCTGACCGCCGTGCCGACGTTCCGCCCCTTTCCGATGTGCAGCGGCATGATGCGGGTCGTTGCCATGCGATTCCTCCTTTCGATAAAAAAGCAAGAGCGCCGGAACACGTCCGGCGCTCATTTGCAGATTTAATGGTAAACACGGTTTTGAATGAGTCCCCGCAGCGATTGCAGCAGTGCAAGCAGCCTTGTAGCAAGCATTGGGATACCGAGCGGACTGACGAGGAACGCAATTATCAGCAGAATAATTCCGTTCTTTACGGAATACGTCACCAACACGGCAACGCCAAGAATGCTGACAAGCGCGGATGCAAGACCAAACACCCACGATGCGCAATAGAGGATGCCGCCGCAGAGCCAGACAAACACAGCCAGCACCGCAACGACGGGGGCAAAGAGCAGCTTCGAAAGAAATCTCATAAGAGGACCTCCTTGTATGTTCTGAGTTCATCATATCTGCGCACGGAGAAAAGCGCAAGGATGCGGACGCTCAATCAAGTTTAGATAGGACACGCAAAATCTCTTTTGCGGATTCCCACAACTGCGCTTGATTCTGCCGGATGTCCGCCAGATCTTCCGGGTATATGCGCCCCGTTGCGTTGGCGCGCCGCGCAAGCTGATTGAGATTGTTGCTGGAGCGGCGCAGCAGCGACACCATCTCCCGTAGCTCCGGCAGATCGAGCTGCACCACATAGCCGTCAATGGCGATCTTGCGAAGATAGGCGCTCATGTTGTTCGTGCCGAGCTGCGCCATCTTTGCCTCGATCTGGTCGCGTTCCTCCGGCGTCACATAGAACATCAGCGGAATGGTGCGGCGGCGCTTTTTCATCGGGCATCCCGATCTCTCTTTGCAGATGCAGACCGCTCAGCGGCACGGACAGGTGTGCCATGCAGCTTTTCCCGAACGGAGACTTTTTGCTGGCTGCGCTGTTGTTCTGCCGCGAAATCCTTGCGCACCTGATTTGTAAACAGATCCAGCAGTCCGGGATTGCAGCGGTCAACAAGAATATTCAGTTGATCCTCGCAAATGGGAATTGTCTGCGCCCATGTTTTGTTTTCCGGGCTGATGCGGCCATCATAGCTTTTGATTCGGATCGTATTTGCCAGCACAAACATAGTGCGGTCAAAGCCGAACGTACCAATGACGGCTCTGGATGACTCCTGCACGTCCTTTAGACTGTTATCCTGATACGCGGCAGCAATGGCATCTTCGATCATATTCTTGCAAGCCGCGCTGATGCGCAAAGACGCGGTGTAGTGTTCCATTTCATTATGTGCGACAGCATAGGCTGCGTCGTGGAGATAAAGCGGCGCTTGATGTCTGTCAATGACTGTATTTGCGCGACTTGCCATGCTTTCCCTCACAACATCCATGTAGTCTGTTTCGCGGTTTTCAAATTCTTTGAAAACGTCTGCCAACGGTGTCGGTGAGGATAGCAGCGCCCACGCCTGCTCAAAACTCAAATCGTTATCTTCCAGCGTCATTAGAATGTCCTCGCGGATGGTGTATTCGTAGGTGTGATTCAAAATTTCCTTCGGCGGCTGATGCAGCAGCCAGTCACGGTAACGTTCCTGCTCAGCAAACATTTTCTCGTACAGTTGCGTGTTTATCGTTTCGGTGTTCATCGTGATACCTCCATTTCTTTGTGTTTCGGTTTCAAATTTGTCTGCTCCGGCAGCGGGGCGCGGAGCTTTTGCAGGATGGATGGACGTGTGGATTTGGCAACAGCTTCGGTATCTCCGGCAAGCCGTTCCATCGGCATTTTATCGTCAATGTTCAGCTCTGCGTTGAGTTCGGCAAGACGCGCGGATTTTACGCGCAGTTCTTCCTCCTGCGGGAACGGCTTGCCAAGCTCCGTTTTGGCGGCTTCCATCTGCGCATACAAATTCTCCAGATACACTTTTTGTGAGTTCAGCCGCGCCGGGATCGCGTTCAGCACATTGTCGATACGGGTGAGGTTGCCTCTGGCGTCCTTGCCAAGCTCGACCCGGTGCGACATCTGCCCTTTGAGTGTCAAAATGCAATCCATATAAAAGCCCTCCGCTGTGAGTGCGGTCTGGAATCCGCGATAGCTGCCGACCGGCACAGGCTCGGAATCCTTAACCTCTTTGAACGCTTCCAGCAGCGCAGCACCGGCATTATCCTTGTCTGTCAGAAGATCACCCTTGACCTCCATTCCGGCAAATCCGTCCGTGGGGTGCGGATGTGCCGCCACGGTCTGCATATCTGTTTCCAGACCGGCGATGGCATTTTTCGCTGCTTCAATCTGCTCCGGGAAGTAGCGCAGAAGATTGTCCTCCAGCTTATATTGCTGACTTTGATGGCTGGCGCGCATCAGCCTCAAGCGGGAAACGTCCACATCCAAGTCCATCTTTTCCTTGATGCGCTCGTCACCGGCGCACAGCGCCTTGATCTCTGCGTAGGACAGCGCCGTTTCATCAATGTCCTCACAGGAGCGTACCGGCGATTTGGAGGTCATAATCTGCGAGATGAATCGTTGCTTATTTTCAATCGTCTGCCAGAGGTAGGCGTCGAATGTTCCCTCGGTCACATAGCGGTAAATATGCACTTCCTTGTTGCGGTTGCCCTGACGGATGATACGACCGCCGCGCTGCTCCAGATCGCCCGGCCGCCACGGGCAGTCGAGGTCATGCAGCGCGATGAGCCGGTCTTGGACGTTCATACCCGCACCCATCTTAAAGGTGCTGCCCATCAGGACGCGCACCTGCCCGGAGCGCACCTTTGCAAACAGCTCTTTTTTGCGGACTTCGGTGTTTGCCTCATGGATGTACGCAATCTGTTCGCGTGGAATCCCCAGCGCAACCAGCTTGCTGCGAATATCGTCATAGACGGAAAAAGGCGCGTCCGACGTTATGCCGTCGCTGGCAAGCTGCGTTTCCAGCGCGTGAAGCTCCGGGTTATCGAGCGCGCCGCCAGCCGGTTTTTCTGCGCGCTTGGCGGCTGCAATCTTGGGCGTGGATAAATCACAAAAGACAAGCTGCGTGAGCTTGTCTGCCTGTCCGTCCTGCCAGATACGGAAAATATTATCCACACACCGATTGACTTTGCTGCTCGGATCGTCCGGCAGATCGGGATTGATGATACGCTGATCCAGACCGAGCTTGCGCCCGTCCGATGTGATTTTCAGCATATTGTCGTTGGAGGGGTCCACTGTGCCGGAGTGTACCTTTGCCGCCCGTTCTGAGAGCATTTGCACCATCTCTTTCTGAATTGCTGTCGGCTGGGATACCTCTGTATGGTAGACCGCTTCCGGTCTTGGGAGATGGAGCTGATCTGCCGTCTTAATGTCCGCCGCAATTTTGAACATGGACATCAGCTCCGGGAGATTATAGAACTTTGCAAAGCGCGTTCTTGCCCGATAACCCGTGCCCTCCGGCGCAAGCTCAATGGCGGTCGTCGTTTCGCCAAAAGTGGATGCCCAGCAGTCAAAGTGTGCCAACCCTTTTTGCTGGAGGAGGTCATGCTGCAAATACCGCATCATGGTAAACAGCTCCGTCATGGAGTTGGAAACCGGTGTGCCGGTTGCAAACACAACACCCTTGCCGTCTGTGATCTCGTCGATGTAGCGGCACTTTAACAGCATATCCGAGGATTTCTGCGCATCGGAGGTGGAAAGACCTGCGACGTTGCGCATTTTGGTGTAAAGGAACAGGTTCTTGTAGCTGTGCGCCTCGTCCACATAGAGCCGGTCAATGCCAAGCTGCTCAAACGTGACAACATCATCCTTGCGGTCTGCCGCCTGCAATTTCTGAAGCCGCAGCTCCAAGCCTCTCTTTGTCCGCTCTAAGCTCTTGATCGTAAAACGCTCGGCGTTTGCTGCCCGCAGCTCCCGGATACCGTCCTCGATCTCATAAATCTGTTCTTGGAGCAAATGCTCCTGCCGCTCCTTGGAGATTGGGATTTTTTCAAACTGGCTGTGTCCGATGATGACGGCATCATAATCGCCGGTGGCAATGCGGGCACAGAATTTTTTGCGGTTTCGGGTTTCAAAATCCTTTTTGGTCGTGACAAGGATGTTCGCGGAGGGATAGAGCCGCAGAAATTCAGACGCCCACTGTTCCGTCAGGTGGTTCGGCACGACGAACATGGCTTTCTGGCAAAGCCCCAGCCGCTTGGATTCCATGACGGCGGCGACCATTTCAAAGGTCTTACCTGCGCCGACCTCATGCGCCAACAGCGTATTGCCGCCATAAAGAATGTGTGCAATCGCGTTTTTCTGGTGTTCGCGCAGCGTGATCTCCGGGCTCATGCCGGAAAAGCGGATATGGCTGCCGTCATACTCGCGCGGGCGGATCGAATTGAAGCGTTCGTTGTATTGCTGCACCAGCGTTTGCCGCCGATTCGGGTCGCGCCAAATCCATTCCTGAAAGGCGTCCTTGATGGCCTGCTGCTTCTGCTGTGCCAGCGTCGTTTCCTTGGAATTGAGAACGCGCCGCTCTGTGCCGTCTGCATCATAAACCGTGTCATAGATGCGCACATCGCGCAGATTCAGCGTGTCCTCCAGAATCCGATAGGCGTTAGCGCGCTCTGTGCCGTAGGTCATATAGGCGTTGACATCCTGTTTGGATGGGGTGGATTTGCCGCTGATGTTCCATTCAGCGGTGCTGGGTGAATAGTTTACTTGAATCAAATGCCGCCGGTAATACGCTGGATTAAACGTTTCGTACATGAATTGCTGAATGTAATCCTTGTCGATCCACGTTGCACCGAGGCGCACTTCGATCTCTGATGCATCTAAATCTTTCGGCTGTGCCTGCCGCAGCGCCTCTACGTTGGGAGCGTAGCCGGGTGCATCTACGGCGGCTGCTTCCGCCTGCCGCAGCTTTTGGCGG
>OODJ01001778.1_pt1 | contig 15989 bp, 12 predicted proteins | sample 1671611 | NCBI WGS metagenome assembly OODJ01 (sample SAMN06348174, study PRJEB24527) | human gut metagenome | biome: human gut; feature: ankylosing spondylitis patient; material: feces | host: Homo sapiens | place: China | collected 2015-10 | reverse complement strand
GGAATATCGTTCCAATCAAGAATCCCTATTTCAATATGCCTCAACTGAAGCGTCCCGTTTTCCCTGATTTCATCAGGGTTTTCAAGCCGTTTCAACTCCTCGACAATATCGTTCCGGCGCCCCTGACAGATCATTCTGGAATAGCGCAGAGTCAGCACCGCCGCTTTTTCAGAGGGCAGCATTTCGGAGAAGGAGCGTTGCAGGACATTGGTTTCGATCACATAAATCCAAGCATCTTCATCGGAGAGATTTTCCTTGACGATACAGGGAAGTTCACGGTTTGCAATGGCTGCGGCGTTCTGCCGGTTATGACCGGCCAGCATTTCATACTCAAAGCCATCTTCATCCCGTTCGATCTTGCGGATGATGGCGGGATTCAGGACCCCATGTTCCGAAATGCTTTCTACCAGATCATTGAGCCGGTCGCCCTCATACAGCCGGAACGGATGGCCTCGGAAAGCACGAATGGCCTGCGGGGGAAGGGTGATGATGGTGTTCTTGGTCGGCAAGGATACGGAAGGGGTAGGTTCAATAGGGCTTTCTTCTGCGGCATCCAAGCCCAGAAGATCGTCAATGGACTTGATGCGCGGATTGATTTTAGGCATTTGCCAGCACCTCCTTTGCAAGTTCCAGATAGGCAAGAGAGGCGGGGTTTGCCTGCTCCAGCTCCATGACGCTCATTCCGTAGCTGTTTGCATTCCCCACCTTGACCGTGTAGGGAATCTGACAGTTGAAGATGGGGAGCGATTGAAACGCCTTTGTGACCTGACCGTATGTACGGCGATACAGGTTCGTCCGCTTGTTGCATTTGGTGAACAGGATACCGCCGATCTCAATGCTGGGATTTAATTTCCGCTTGATTTTCTTGATGGTGTCCACCAACGCCTGCAAACCGGTCAGAGCGAACAGTTCCGGGTCAATCGGGATGATTACCTCGTCGGCAGCCGTTAAAGCGTTGATGGTCAACGAGCCGAGAGAGGGGTTGGTGTCCACGATAATGTAATCGTAGGACAGCCGCAGAGGGTTCAGCAGAGCAGCCAGGTAGTCATTGCTGTCCGGCGTCATCAGCAGATTTGCCTCCGCAACGGTGAGAGATCGGCTGGAAGGGATCAAGTCCACAGAGCCGATTTTCTGGATGAACTCGTTGGTATCCGGCAGAGATTCGTCCAGGAGCAGATTGGTGATAAGAGTCCCGGTATTATAGGGCGCCTGGGTCGGCAGGACACCGAAGCTGGTGGTGAGGTTATACTGGGGGTCAAAGTCAACTACCAAGACCTTCTTGCCCATCTCGGCCAGCGCATAGGACAGATTTCGGACCGTGCTGGTCTTGGCTACCCCACCTTTCTGGTTGGCTACAACAATTATTTTCCCGCTTTCCATGATAGAAAACCTCCTATATTTTCGTGGAATTTTTGTGATTTCAAGCGTTTGTTCAAATATGCGTCACTGGCCATAAAGTCGATCAGATTGACCTTCGGGATGATAAATGCCGGACCATGTGAAAGAGCTTTTAGCTTTTTCGTTCTGATCCATTTTGCGACCGTAGATGCCGTGGCGCCTGTTAATTCCGCGGCCTCTCTCGTGGAAACTATGTCGGGAATGTCCCGGAAACTCTCTATGTAGTATTTTCGCAGTTCCTCCGTTGTCACAGATTCGGGAAGCAGGGGCTTGACTGCGTATGTCCCGCTATATGAGCCGGGGGGAAGTTTGTATTTTTCGGGGTGGATTTCCCTGCGCTCAAGGTAGCGAACTATGTCTTTCATCTTTATGGTGTAATTCCGGGTCTTTTTCCCACTCTGTACGCAGGGAACCAGACCGGATTGCAGCAGATAACGAGCTGTGCGTTTGCTGATATGACAGATAATGCGGAATTGCTCTTTTTGGACTGTTTCTGGGTACTGATTCAGCAAATAGCGATACTTGGATACCTGTGCCACATCACTCGCCTCCTTTTTCCTGCCACAGACGCTCAAATGTATCCATCAATTCCTTTTGGAGAGGGGTCTTTCGGCGGATACGGCGGTAATATGGGCTTATCAGAAAGTCCAGCATAAAATCCTTTGGGACGGTGTACTGCTTTCCAGGCTGGAAAGCCTTCAGAATCCCTGTGCTGATCCACCGCACGATTGCCGAGGACGAAAAGCCTGTAATCTGCTGAATATCTTTTACGGAAAGCAGGTCTGAGTAGGGAGAGAGGTGTTCGTCATAGAATGTTCTCATAGCACAGATATAGGGACTGTCTGCTTCCTGTCTGCACTCACGCCGATAGAGATAGGCAAGAATGTCCGTCAGCTTGATTTTGTGGCTACGGATCAGGTGGTTTTGCTCAATGGTGTAGGGAATCTCACCTTGTTGCTCCAAATTGTAGGCGGTCTTGGGACAGATGTGGCAGATCTCGCATAGTTCCCGTTTGGTTACATAGGCGGGATACTTTGCGACGATGTCGGGGTAATACTTAGTCAAATCCATGTGCAGCACTCACTTTCTTGTTCATCTGTCATTGGTAGGTGAGATACTTCACTGGTGTGTAAACTGTTGACTTTTGAAATGAGTTCAAATAAAATTAGGATGACAAATCAAATTGAGATTTGCGTTTTCGTAAAAAGGGATGGGTGTTAAACTCCTCGATCTGGCGTGCAGTTCTATCCTTGTTCTATCCTCCGGTCATAATTGGGGGCAAAAACGGGAAGAACTCGGAAAACCCGGTGGGTTCAAATAAAAGCGAAAAACGGAAGCCAAAATCCGCAGTATACCGCAGCTTTTGGGCTTCCGTTGTGTACTTCCATCTTCGCTTAATTTCCACCAAAAGTCATAAGCGGGAAATGACTCGAAATCAGTTTGAGGGAAACCTCACGAGGGTTCGAATCCCTCCCGCTGCGCCAAGGAAAAACCTCTTTTGTCTGTTACGGCAAAAGAGGTTTTTCGTAAAGAGAGGGACTGAAAATGCTGATTGACAGTTCGATCGCACAGGCATATATCGAGAGCAGCTGCGTCGACGCTTTTCGTGCTTCATGGCTCTTTGAACACACCTCGGTTTCGTCAGATCTTGGCAGGAATGCATTTACTCCGCCGCCTGAGGATCTTGCTCTCCGAGAGACTGTGCGCAAGCTCGAACGCCGTATCTGTGAAGCGGCTGCGCACTTTGTCCCCGTCAACCGCCCGATTTGGGACGCGCTTTTCCCCGATTGGGAGGCGGTACAGCCGACACTTGATTTGATCGTCGGTTATCCCGAGCCTTACGACGCCGTTGCGGCACACTCGCCCGACGGGCAGGCACATCTCATCTTTGACCTCATCCGTTGGTGCAATTATGCGGAGCTCGACCAGCTCGACAGCATCATTCGGAATCTGCTGACGCATGAGATTACGCATCTCTTGATTGGACACCGCTATCCGGCGGCAGATGCCGCATTGGAAAGTACAGACTATTTGACAAGATTGGATGCTTACACATTTCATGAGGGATTCGCCCATCTTCTCTCCTATCAGGCGACAGAAATCGACTGTGTGAACTGGCATACACCGCAGCTTACCGAGGTCGCGGCAGCAAGCCGTGCCAAACTGCGCCTCGCGCTTACGGAGACGGACCCAGACAGGCAAAAGCAGTTTCTTGAAGAGGCGGTCTGCGGATCGTACTATGAAAAGTTTGCCTGTATGTGCGGTATGCTGTATCTGGCAGACTGATGGGAAACGCAGGGAATCGACGGCCTGCAAAGCGCATTTGCGGACTATCACGGCTTTGCTCAAAGGGCCTTGAGCATTCGAATTTGATTGTAAAAGAGGAAGAGACGCGAATGCGTCTCTTCCTCTTTTACACCTTCTCCCGCTTCTGCCGCCAGAGGTTGATCGCCAGCATGACCGCGGCGTAGATCAGCGCGGCGGCGAGGATAATGAGCGAGAAGTCGCGCTGCATCTGGTAGCTCGTCGTCGTGAAACCCTTGACGAGTAGATGACCGGCAAGATAGCTCGCGGGAACCAGCGCGAGATAGCCGAGCGCTTTGCCCGTTTTCTTCCTGCGGCAGACGAAAAATGCAATACCCAGCGTAATAAGGAGTGCTAACGATAGCAAAACGTAATAGCCCAACGCCAGCCTCGGCAGAGAAATGATGCCGCCGTTCATGCTGCCGCAGAGCAGCACATCGTCCTGCCCGTTGTTCTGAGAATAGCAGACTGCCGTGCAATTTGCGGCGTCGAGCGTGAAGAGCGTGCGCGCGGACTCCGCCTTGGCGAGCACGCCTTGCAGTGCGTCCGCCTCGCGCTGTGTGCGATCATTTGCGCTGTGTGTGTTCGGGGCGCCCCCGGTTTTGTCGAATGCGCCGCGCCATGTGTCGAGCGGCGTGCGCCATGCGGTGATGAAGTAGATGGTTTTGCCGCTGTTGGGGTCCTGCGTGTTCGTGACCTCTGCGCCGGAGACCGGCACGAGCAGGCTGACGGAGATGCTCTCCGCGCCGCTGAGATCAGAAAGCCCATCCGCTGCCGAGCCGTCGTCCGCGAGCGCGCTGGGCGAGCGTGAGATCGCCCACTCTGTCTCGCTGTACGGCAAATACTGCGGCGCGGTGAGGTACGCGAATCCCGCCGTCGCCAGCGTCAGCGCGAGCGTGACGGCCAGCAGCACGGCGGCCAGCTTCTTGCGTCGAAGCTGCCGCTTCAAGTCGCGCAGCGGCTGCGCGCTGACGGGCGCGGGCTTCACGTCCGTCTTCAGCGCGTCGAGCTCGGCGCGGCAGGCCGCGCACTGCGCTAAATGCCCGTCCACAAATTTCTTCGTCTCCTCGCGCAGCATGTCTTCCTCATAGAGCGGCAGAAGATCCTGCACGATGCTGCAAGTTTTGTCCATTTCAGTCGTCCTCCAATCCTTCGCGGATCATGCGCTTGGCGCGGTGATACGTCACGCATGCCCAGTTTTCCGTCTTGCCGAAGAGCGCGCCGATGTCGCGGAAGCTCTTCTCACCGTACACGCGCCACATGAAGACCTCCTTGTACGGCTCTCTGAGCGCGTGCAGCAATTCCTGGATGCGTGCGGCCTCGCTGTGATCTTCTAACTCCTCCTCGTGGCTCTCCTCGGCGATCCGGCAGTCTTCGAGCGGGGCAAGCCGCTTCTCGCGCCGCAGCTGCGAATAATAGAGATTCTTCGCGATCTGGCAGAGCCACACGCGCACGCTGCACTCGCCCCGAAAGCGGTCGAGGGCGTCCATCGCGCGGAAAAACGTCTCACTCGTCAGCTCCTCGGCGGTACTCTCGCTCCCGGACAGCGAAAGCAGATACCGGTACACATCGTCAAAGTACACGGCGTACACCTCTTCAAAATTCGTCAGCGCCCTCACCCCCCTTTCTGTCTATAGGACGGCGGAAAACCGGTTTTCTTACAAAAAAATCCGTCCCGCGGGACGGATTTTTTCTTTCACGTTTTCACGACTCTTTTCTTGCCGCACTTCGGGCACGTGAGCTCGACCTTGCCGATGTTTTTCGGCACGCGGCAGTACGCGCCGCAGGAGCAGCGGACGTATTTGTGCGCCTTGTCGGCGCGGCGTGCCTTCGCGCCGCGGATGGCGTTCGCCTTCGGCGTCCACCAGGTCAGAAACTTCGCGTTCTCGGCCTGACGGCGCGCGAGATTGCGCGAAAAAATGCGGATGAGCACGATGAACATCAGCACCATCGACACAAAGTACAGCGCTTGGGAAACGCCCTGCACGCGGATGATCGAGCTCAGAATGCTCACGCCCAGCTCAAGGATCACGAGCGCCCAGTTCAGCGCATCTACGCCATTGCGGCCATACATAAAGCGGTAAAGGGCATCGCGGAATTTGTTCACAAAAAACACTCCTAAAATCTTGATGCTGCCATTCTACACGCTTTTTCGACCCCCGTAAAGGCGTTTGAACAAAAGTTTACAGAATGGAAAAGAGTAAACGCAAACCGCTCGCCCCCGTCAGTCGCCTTACAGGGGGGGCAAGGGGGGCCACGCCCCCCCAAAAAGCCTCGCAGAGTTTCGCCGCTCCGCGGCGAAATAAAATGAAATCGTAAATCCTGACGACATGTGCGTCAGGATTTACACTTCTCGCTCCGCAAACGTGCGCGCCTACGGCGCGTGCGCTGCCGCGGAGCGCAAAAAGCTAAAACGAAAGCCCCGCTGAGCGGGGCTTTCGTTTTAAGCATTAAAGTCCGTTGGTGTAACGATACAGGAACGTCACGGCCTCGGCGCGGTTGCAGGAAGCATACGGGGAGAACGTCGTGGCGCTGGTGCCGGTGGTGATACCCTTACCGACGGCCCAGAGGATGGCCTTGTAGTAGCTCGCCTCGCTCGTGGCGCCCACATCCTTGAACGGGTTGGAGTAGTAGCCGCTGGGCTGACCCGCGTAGCGGTACAGGAAGGTCACGATCTGGGCACGGGTGCAGACCTGATCGGGGGAGAACGCCGTGGTGCTGGTGCCGGAGGTGATGCCCTTCTGGCTGGCCCACAGGATGGCCTTGTAGTAGCTCGAGTGCGTGACGGCGTTGACATCACGGAACGGGTTGCGGGTGGTGGTCGGCTCCGGGCTGCCGGCGGCGCGCCACAGGAACGTCACGATCTCGGCGCGGGTGCAGGACTTGTACGGGGAGAAGGTGGTGCTGGACGTGCCGTTGGTGATGTTCTTGCCGACGGCCCACTTGACGGAGTTGTAGAAGTAGTCGGTGGTCTTGACGTCGATGAAGTTCATCGTCTGGCCGATCTTGATGGCCACGGTGCCGGTGAGCTGGCGGGTGCCGGTGCCGGTCGTGCCGTAGCGGGCGTAGATGGTGAACGGGATGTAGACGGTCTCGCCGGTCTTGGCGTAGCGGCTGGCGAGGAACGCGACGTCGCTGAGCGCATTCTGGCTGGCGGTGGCGCTGTAGTAGAACTTGTCAGTCGTCTTGACGGAGCCGCCGTAGTTGTAGCCGCTGTAGTAGGTGTAGAGCGAGCCCTCGTTGACGGCGGAGACGGCGCTCTGGTCAAAGGTCACGTAGTCGATGGTGTAGTTGCTGCTGTAGCCCTTGGTGGAGTGCAGGTAGCTGAGGAAGTCGCTCTCGTCGAAGCGGACGCTGTCGCCCTGAGAGACGGTGTACTTGATGTCCTCGCGCACGAGGTTGACGACGACGCTGCCGGAGTAGCTCACGGTCGTGCCGCGGCTCGTGGAGGAGCTGGAATAGCGGGTCGCGTACAGGGTGAAGTTCAGCGTGATGGTCTTCGCGGTGGTCTTGTCGTTGGGGACGAACGTCACGCTATCGAGGTTGGTGACCTTGGTGCGGGTGTTGAACGCGCCGGAGGAATTGCTGGTGGACATGGCGGTGCCGCCATAGTACAGCGTGCCCTGCGCGGTGGTGGGCAGGGAGAAGGTCACGTAATCGAAGGTGACATAGGGATAGGACTTGCTCTTGCTGGCGTCGCCGCGGGCCTCAGCGACCTTGTTCATGAAGTCGTTGAAGTCGCTCTGCGCGAACTGGACGGTCTCACCGGCCACGCCGTTGTAGTTGATGTTGTAGTTCTTCTGGTAGACGCTGATGGTGCCGCAGTAGAGCTTATTGTCGGTGCCCTGCGTCACGACATACAGCGTGCACTTGCCATTGATGAAGTTGGTGTCGGTCAGGGAATAGAGATTGGCGGCGGCAGTGGTGGGATAGTATTTCTGGGTGCTGCCGTTGTTCCAGTCGACAGGCTCGGTGTTCACACCGGCAACATAGTAATACCTTGCGCCGGAGGGAACCTGAACGTAATAGCGATAGGTGTTGCCGTAAGCCGCGACCGGCTCGGGATACTGGTCGGCATAGGTGGTCGTGCTGGGCGTTACGGGAACGTTAAACGTAACGCTGTAGGTCTTGGGAACGTTAGAATTGGCAACGCGGGTGGTCACGGTGGCGGTGAACTTTGCAGTGCCGATGCCGGAGAGATTTGCCTTGAAGTAGAGATAGCCGGAGCCGCCGGTGGGATAGTTGTACGAAGCATTGCTCGTGCCGACACCGTAGGCGGTGGTGGAGGGAACCTGCGTGACGCCGCTGAGGGAATAGACGGTCTCGTAGGTGTAGGCGGTGCTGTAGGTCTTGTTGATGGCGGCCTGCGCGGCGTTGACAAGATCACTGTAGCTGTAGTTCACAGAAGTGCCGTTCTGAACAGCACTGAGGGTCGCCTCGATCAGGGCGCCGGTAACGGGGATGTTCTGCACATAGTCCTTGCCCTTATAGGTTGCCTTTGCGGTGACAGTGGTAGAGCCGCTTGCTCTGAGCGTTACGATCGGCGCGGCGGTCGTCTGGTACGTCACAGTTGCGATGTTGAGGTTGGCGGAAACAAAGGAGTAGGTCGGAGTGACCGGGGTAGCGGGAGAAGTGGAGGTATTCATAAAGTTCGCCGCCAAAGTCGCGGTCTGACCGATCTGCGTCAGCGTAACGCTTGCGGGGACGACAGTGAAGGTATAGGTGTCGGGAAGGCTCTTGACCGTGATGGGGTCACTCGTCTTAGCGAGCTTATCGCCCTCGCTTGCCTTGCAGTAAACAGAGTAGTCGGTCGCGGTCGTAACGTTTGCGGGGACCGTCCAGACGAGGGACTTGCCCGTGCCGATCGGAGTCTCGGCTTTGTCGCCGATCTTGTAGAACCACGCATAGGTGGCGGCGTTGCTGAGACCGGTGGAGGTGGCGGTGAGCGTGGTCTTGCCGCCGGAGATGACCTCGGTAAGGCTTGCCTTTGCGGTCACGGTGGCTGCCGTAGTCGTAACTGTGATTTCGGTTGAAAGCGGAGTCGTTGCCGTCGTCTTCACCGTCAGTTTATGCGTGGAATCGGAATAGGTGGGCTTGTTCGTCGTATTATCGATCACATAGCCAGTTGCGGCGGCAGACCACTTGTTGTCGGCGGAGGCGATGGTTTCTTTATCAAGAAGGGAGATGTTGACCGCGCCGTCCGTCACAGAATAGGTTCTGCCGTTGAAGGTGACGGTGGTGATGTCGCCCGGGAGAAGCTTGTCAGCGATGGTGAAAGGATCACTGTTAACGACTTTGGACACGGTCTTGATCGTATCTTCGCCGCCACCCTCGGCAGCAGTCATAACATACTCAACCGTAACAACGCAGGAAACCTTGACGGTATTACTGCCGGTGGTAGGCGTAAACGCGGTCAAGGTAGCTGTCTGAGGGGATGTACCGGGATTACCGGTAAAGTTCGGAACAGTCCAAGCGCAGGAAGTGATTCGTGCGCTTTTTGCGGGAACCTTATTGTCGGTGACAGTCGGCGTTCCTGCGAGCGAGAACGTTTTCTGAACGCCTCGATCAACTTTGCCAGCAGCAATGCTCAGACCGGTGACAGTGACGGCAGGCTCGCTGCTTTCCTCACCGTCCGCCGCCCTTGCAGGCACGACGACGAGGCTCAGGACCAATGTCAGAGCCAATAGCAAGGAGAGAAATTTTTTCATGTGATCTTCATCCTTTCGTGTTTGTTGTTGTCGGCTCCGCGCGCACAGAGCCTTTCTCATACATGGTATTTTACCATGCCGCGGGAAATAAGGGAACAGGAAAATGGAAAATTCATAAATTCTTTATCTTCCCTCTTCGCCCAGTTTCCCTTTGCTTCCTTAATTAGACGCAAGAAACGTCTGTTTTGTTTCACGAAACCCGAAAATTTCCCAAAAATTTTTTACGCCGCGAAAAAACGCACATACACGAACACCCCCAGAGCGATCTGCGCAAGTAAGATCGCCGGAATGCCGAACTTGAAGTACCAGTGCCGCGTTTTGTGGTGAAAGACCCTCATTGCGAAAAGAGCACCCGCGCTGCCGAGCAGCAGCGCGAGTGCAAATAGAGTCTTTTCGGGCACGCGCCGCGCGCCCTGAATTTTGGCGCGGCGCTTGTCTGCGCCGTAGACGCAGAACGTCAGAATATTGATCGCGGCGAGATAGATGACAAAATATCTCACTTTTCGAGCTTGCTGAGCTCCACAGCCGCCGCCGCGCCGAGGCGCGCGTTGTTGAACACGAGCTGGATGTTGGAATCCAGGCTGTCGCCGCCGGTCAGGTCCTTGATCTTGGCGAGCAGATACGGCGTCGTGGCCTTGCCGTGGATGCCGTCCTTCTTCGCGTCCTCGACGGCCTCGGCAATGGCCTTGTCGATGACTTCCTTGTCCATGGAGTACTCTTCGGGAATCGGGTTCGTGACGAGAAGACCGCCGCGCAGACCCAGCTCGCGCTTGACGTGGAACGCCTTGGCCAGCTGCTCGGGCGTGTCGAGCTCGTAGTCGACGCCAAAGCCGGACTTGCGCGTGTAGAACGCAGGCAGCTCGCTCGTGCCGTAGCCGATGACGGTCACGCCGTGGGTCTCGAGATATTCGAGCGTCAGACCGAGGTCGAGGATGGACTTCGCGCCCGCGCACACGACCATGACGGAGGTGTTGGCCAGCTCTTCGAGGTCAGCGGAGATGTCGAACGTCTCCTGCGCGCCGCGGTGCACGCCGCCGATGCCGCCGGTGGCGAACACGCGGATGCCCGCCATGTCGGCGATCATCATCGTGGTGGTGACGGTGCACGCGCCGTCCTTGCCCTGCGCGACGAGCACGGGCAGGTCGCGGCGGGAAGCCTTCGGGATGCCCGCGCCGGTGCGGCCGAGGTAGTCGATCTCTTCCTTGGAAAGGCCCGCCTTCAGGCGTCCGCCGATGATGGCGATGGTCGCGGGCACGGCGCCCGCGTCGCGAATGATCTGCTCGACCTTGAGCGCGGTCTCCACGTTCTGGGGATAGGGCATGCCGTGGGAAATGATGGTGGATTCGAGCGCCACGACGGGCTTACCGGCGGCAAGGGCCTCGGCAACCTCGGGGGCGATATCCAGATACTTGTTCATAGTTAAAATCCTCCTGTAAAGTAATAGGTGAAAGTTTCACGTTTACCTTTTGAGGTAAGGTTGTATGATAACATACAACTTGTCAAAAGTCAATACAAAGCGGGGCTTGAATTTGCACGGGAAGTGGCATATAATACCTCTATTATCCCGTGAAAACCCACAAAAGGAAGGAAAATTATTATGGAACGAGTGAGAATTGCCGCGCTCTTCGCCGACAAAGAGCAGTACGGCGGCGCAAGCGTCACCGTATGCGGCTGGGCGAAGACCATCCGCGATATGAAGACCTTCGGATTCATCGAGCTGAACGACGGCTCGTGCTTCCGCAATTTGCAGGTCGTGATGGATGCGAATTCTCTTTCTAATTATAAGGAGATCGCCGCGCAGAACGTGGGCGCCGCGCTCATCGTGCGAGGCACCGTCGTGCTGACGCCCGAGGCCAAGCAGCCGCTCGAAGTCAAGGCAACAGAGATCGAGATCGAGGGCGTGTCCTCCCCCGACTATCCCCTGCAGAAAAAGCGCCACAGCGTCGAATATCTGCGCACCATTCAGCATCTGCGCCCGCGCACGAACCTCTTCTCCGCGGCTTTCCGTGTGAGAAGCGCGGCGGCCTACGCCGTGCACGAGTTCTTCCAGAGCCGCGGCTTCGTCTATGTCAACACCCCCATCATCACCGGCTCTGACTGCGAGGGCGCGGGCGAGATGTTCCAGGTGACGACGCTCGACCTTGAGAACCCGCCGAGAACGCCCGACGGCAAGGTCGATTACAGCAAGGACTTTTTCGGCAAGAAGACGAGCCTGACCGTCTCCGGCCAGCTCAACGCCGAGAACTTCGCTATGGCGTTCGGCGACGTTTACACCTTCGGCCCCACGTTCCGCGCCGAGAATTCCAACACCGCGCGCCACGCCGCCGAGTTCTGGATGATCGAGCCGGAGATGGCGTTCTGCGACCTCGACGGCGACCTTGAGGTCATGGAGGCGATGGTCAAGCACATCATCACCGCTGTCATGGAGCGCTGCCCCGACGACCTCGCGTTCTTCAACAGCTTCGTCGACAAGGGCCTCATCGAGAGATTGCAGCACGTCGCCGCCAGCGACTTCGGCCGCATCACCTACACCGACGCCGTCGAGCTGCTCAAACAGCACAACGACCAGTTCGACTACAAGGTCGACTGGGGCACTGATCTCCAGACCGAGCACGAGCGTTTCCTCACCGAGCAGATCTTCAAGCGCCCCGTGTTCGTCACCGATTATCCCAAGGAGATCAAGGCGTTCTATATGCGCCTGAACGACGACGGCAAAACCGTCGCCGCTGCGGACTGCCTTGTGCCCGGCATCGGCGAGATCATCGGCGGCAGCCAGCGCGAGGAGCGTCTCGACGTGCTCGAGAGCCGCATCAAGGAGCTTGGCATGAATCCCGCCGACTACTGGTGGTACTGCGACCTGCGCCGCTACGGCTCCTGCCGCCACGCGGGCTTCGGCCTCGGCTTCGAGCGCATGGTGATGTACCTCACGGGCGTGGGCAACATCCGCGACGTAGAGCTGCATCCCCGTACCGTCGGCAACGCGGAGTTCTAAGAACCGGAATACGCAGCAAGCCCTCCCGGACGGGAGGGCTTGACTTTTTTGTGTGGTATGGTACAATCGTTTTGAGGGACGCTGTACAGACGGCAGGCGGTCGGCCACACCACCCGAAAGGGGGTGAGACCATGCGGATCACTTTACATATCGGTTCCTTTACGGTAACGATTATGATAAAGAAACGCGAAAACCGCCACTCGGCCAAGTGACGGTTTTCTTGAGTTTTCTCAACTAAACTAATTTCCTTGGGTCGACCGCTTGTCGCAGCGTCCCTTGCTATCTTCATTATAATCCGGCGGGCGAAAATGTCAAGCCGGAAATTTTTTTGCCCTCGTTGCACATAAGTGGACACCAAATGGGCGAATCACTCTTACAAGTGATTCGAGGTGCTTTCGCCGTAAGAAAAAATCATAAAACCGGCGGAAACCTCGGAATTTTACACGAAAAACTGAATCATACACCATTGGCCGCCCCCCAGCAGGGCGGCTTGAAAACAAACCTTGCCCTGATCGCAGGGCGTAAAAAACAGGAGGAAGCATGACAAAAACCACCAACTACCAGCTCCCCAAGTGGGAGAAAACCGACCGCGTCCAGATGAAGGACTTCAACGACATGACCGCCACGCTCGACGCCGCGCTCAAGGCCAACGCCGACACCATCGCCGCGGAGACCACCGCCCGCGTCGCGGGCGATATGCTCGTGAAGCTCAAAGAAATCACGGTCACATCGGAGATCGCACAGATCGATATGGACTTTTCCGACATCGACCTGCGCAGTTTCTCCAAGCTGATTATCCGCCCAGCGCTCGCCTGCACTGACAACGTGGACTATCGTCTGCGCTTCGGCAGCGGCGAGGGAACCATTTTCCGCCACTACGTCAACCGCGAGTTTGCCAACTATGACTACGCCGCGGGCCTCGGCCCCGCCGGGCGCGAGTACGCCGAGGTCGAGCTGTGCCCCGGCGACGGCTGCTACTACATCACCACCCGAAAGCTGACGAGCACCGGCGAGACCGTTACGGTCTGCACGACGAACGCTTCGAACTTCGGGGAGACCGGCCCCAACTCGCTCTCGCTGTATAAAACCTCGTCCGCGCAGTATTTCACAGCGGGCAGCAGTGTGACGCTGTACGGCGTGAAAAAGTAAAAAAGGATCGCTCCTCAAATGAGGAGCGATCCTTTTTTATCTCAGCTCAAAAAGCTTTGATATCGGTTTGGCAATTAGCCGCCGATCACACTGTTGGTGGTCAGAACCGCACCGCCGACGGTAACGGTAGCCTGATACTTCACAGCGCTGTTGGAAGAGACAGCAATCGTCTCGGCGTCGGTGAAGGAAGTGGTGCTAGCAGTGAATTTACCGCCGACCAGATCAACGGTGGTAACATAGCCGTTGGTGGTATTGGTGATCGTCACAGTGCCGGTGTAAGCAACCTCAGCGGTATCAGAGTTCGTGTACTGCAGAGTGACCTTGCCGGAAGAAGTATCCTTGACCAGCTTGACAGCAACAGTACCATTGCTGGGATTGACAGCAGAGGTCTCGTCAACGACCTTGATGAACACAGTGCTCAGCAGGCCATCGGTGAGCTTGAACCAAACCTGATCGTTGGTATCCTTGCCGATGGAGGCAGGAGCGGAAGCGATCAGAGTGCCGTCGGTGCCGATGTAGTAGACCTTGCAGTCATCATCGAAGGCATAGAACCTGGTGTCGATCTTCACAACGGAGTTGGTGGTAGCCTCAGTGCCAACCGCGGTGAAGAGCTTGTCGCCGTCCTTCTTGGTAGTAGGAGTGTTGATATCCATGTAGGCGATATCGCTGTAGCCGGTGGCAACACCCTTGCTGTTGTACGAAACACCGGTCAGGATGCTGTAGTACTTGACCTCAAAGTCGGTCTTGATCTTGGTCTCAGCACCGTCGATGATGGCGTCATACTCATAGTAGTAGCCGAGATCCTTGGTGTAGGACTGGCCGGCGGAACCGCCCTTGATGAAGGTGACAGCCTTGCTGCCGTCGGAGATGTAGAGGTTGTTGGTCTCGCTGCTAACCTTGGTCTTGGCGACGACAACGATCTTGGCAATGGTGTTGTCCTCAGTCAGCAGGGTGATGGGAGCGGTGTAGGTGCCGCTCTTCCACTCGATGTTGGGGACGTTGGCAATGCCGGTGTAGGAGGTGTAGGTGGTATCCGTGCCGCTCTCGTCGATGACGAGGAACGTGGTCTTGCCGTTGGCATAGAGGCGACCGGTGTTGGCGGAGCCGACATTATACCCGTTGCCGGTGGCCGTGCCGTCGAGGGAGGGGATGCCCTTGGTGATCTTGGCGGAGCCAACGTCCGCGTTGCGCGCGTCAGCCGCCAGGGTCAGGGTGTACTCCTCGTCGCTGTTGACGGTGTAGGAGACCACATCGTACTTGTTCAGATCGGAGTTGGCAGAGGTATAGTCAGCCAGATTGACATGAGTAACCGTAGTACCGTCATTCTTCTTCAGAGCCTTGACGTCGACCTTCTTGGTGGTGCCGTCGGTGAAGAGGAGCTTGGCACGAGCGCTCTCAAGGCGGGAACCCTTCTCATAGGCGAGGATGACCGCATACTGCAGGGTATCGTCAGCGTCGACAAAAGCGGCGTAGCCGTACTGATCCAAATAAACGCTAACGTCCTTACCAACGCTGGTGTTCATGCCGGGGGTGATGGAGGTGCCGTTGGCGCTCTTCTTGTAGGTGGTGCCGTCAACGGTGACGTTCTTTTCGGCGGTGAAGCCGTTCATCTTGCCGGTGACCTTCTCGGCCAGAGCCATGCTCTTGACGCCAGCGTCGCCAGCCTTGCCGGAGTAGGTGTAGAGAACGATGTCATCCTTGCTGTAGCTGTCGTCCGTCTCATAGGAGGAGCCGGCACCAGTCTTGGCAGTAAAGGTGACATAGGCATCCTTGGTGGTGGAAGCCTTGTAGGAAGCGGTGATCTTGCCAACGTAGGTGTTGATCGCGATCACGGTCAGGGACTCGGCGTCGTCATTGTAGTAGACCTCGAGCAGGGTGCCGTTGCCGCCCTTTTCGACCTTGCTGCCCTTAACGATATCCTGAGTCCAGGAGCTGGACAGATTCCGGCCATCCTCATAATAGGTGACCTTGGAATCGTCAATGCCCTTGCTCAGACCGAGGTCGGAATAGATGGTGCCGATCTCGACGGTAGCGGTGTAGGACAGGTCAGCAGCATCCGCATAGGTGCCGATGGACTTGGCCTTGAGCATCCACTCGGTAGCGGGACGCTCGAAAGCATCGGTGGTGGAGTTCTTCTTGAGATCCTTGTAGAGCTTCTCGCCGAGCTCAACGGTGTACTCGCCGGAGGTGAGCTTCTCCTTGGAGATGTTCTGATCCTTGGCGACGGTGGAGGTCTCATACTTGGCAACGGAAGCGCCGAAGTTGATCTCAGCACCGTTGACGGAGATGCTGGAGCCCTTGGTCTCATAGGTGACCATGGGAGCCTTGATGGCGTTCAGAGTCATCTGAGCAGCCTTCTCGCGGGTGAGGACCTGGTTGACGGAGCCGTCGATGCCGTCCATCAGCTTGGTCTTTGCCATGAGCTTGCTGGTGTTGAT
>OODJ01001773.1_pt1 | contig 16038 bp, 14 predicted proteins | sample 1671611 | NCBI WGS metagenome assembly OODJ01 (sample SAMN06348174, study PRJEB24527) | human gut metagenome | biome: human gut; feature: ankylosing spondylitis patient; material: feces | host: Homo sapiens | place: China | collected 2015-10 | reverse complement strand
AACAATCTGCCCGTCTTCCTGGAACGTAACACTCTGAAGGACCTGTACCAAAGCGATACTCCCAAAACCTTCAGCTATATTAGGAATAGAAGTCACAGGTAAAAAACCAAGCATAGTGCCTTCAGCAGCTTCCCAAACCATAGACACAGGACCTGATACAAAAGTTTCACTCTCGTCTTTTGCTATTTCAGCCAATTTCCAAGTACCTGCAATAGGAGCTGTTATTTTCAAAGTTGCATCCAAAGTCAAAACACCGGCTTCAACGGTTCCTTTTGCAGAGACAGTTCGCAAGTCATTCGTGTTGCTTCCTTCCAATGCATAGCTTTCACCTGTCTTGACCATTTTGGCTTCAATCTTGACTTCTGCTTCACCCGGAATCAAATTCGCCAACGTAATAGTTGCCTGTTCAGCCGAACTTGCATCTACTTTTACAGATTGGTCAGCGACTTCAGTGCCTCCCATCGTCAATTTCAATGTTTCTGCCGTATAAGTCGCAGAAATAGCCTTCCAGCCGTCATCAGTCTTATTGTCATCATCGTCACTACAAGCAGTGAAGAAACTCAATGCACAAAGCATCGTAAACACAAAAAATAGATTTTTCTTCATAATCTTCTTTTTAAATTATACATAAAAACAGAGCGAAGATAAGTAATCTTAATGAGACATACAATACAAAAAAGTTAATGCCGGTTATTCCGAAAAAATAACCGGCATTATCATAAAAATAGACAATTCAATCGATAAAATTGAATCAATTATACAAGATTATTTTTTGACTTCAGACAACGCTCCCGCCGCTTTCAGATATTCGACATAATTCAAGTAGAGTTGAAAATGGGCATCGACCTGCGCGGCGTCTTCCAGAATGACCAGCCGTACGGGTGGCTCCTGTTCCGGGCGGGCAAGCAGCAGATTCAGAATGGCTTCCTTGCCCGGTTCGGCGTAGAGAATTTCATAGACCTCGCCGCCGGCAAGAAAGATGATCTTCACAGGATATTCTCCCGCAGCATGGTACTCAACCTGTTCCATGAAATCTGCTAAAACTGTGACCGCTGCTTCCAATCCACGGTCACGGTCTTTCGGCAGCTCCGGCGTCAGGGAGTAGAAGCCGTCCACAAGGAACAGTCGCTTCTGCTTGCAGAGATAGGACAGTAGATTTTTGATCTGCTCGTCTTTTTGCGGGTACAGACCTGAAATCTGTTTCTGCGTCAGAACGCCATAGGTGGAAATATCCCGCAGGATGCCGCTGGCTTCGTGCGAGTAGATCTGTGCGCGGGTTTTCATAGTCGTCACCTCTAATTTTTGTGCGTATAACTGCCGCACAGAATACGTACAAACTGTAGCTGTCAGATTTGAAGATGGCAGCTATACGCATAAAGGACGTATTGTGTACGCAAAGATGATTGGAGAAGAATGTTGCTTTCAAAGCTGTAAAATTGATTGCAATTTTAGGCGTATTCATATATGCTGGACACAAATAGGAGGCGATTTGTTTGGATACGAGAACAGTAACTCTCGCGGCTCACGCAGAACCCGATGCAGAAGATCTGACGGATGGGATTGAGAAGCAGCACGATATTTCAGAGCCACTTGTACGCGCTGAAATGACGGATGCTGAATTTAACGCCATGATGCGAGACGGCCTGCGTGCTGCAAAGGCGGACTGTTCCAGCGCCGCGTCCGAAGTCTTTACGGATTTGCGTAGAGGACTTTGCATGTGAATGAACCGTTCGGATTTTTGAGCATTTACAGAAAAGTTAAAAGCCATCATGCGTATATTCTCTTGATGAAATGGAGAAATTATGATAAAATATGATAGACCATAGATTATCCTAAAAACATGGAGGCTCGTTATGGCATATATCACACGAGAGCTTGAGCGCAAGTTCTTAAAGCTCAATGATTTTTTCAAGGTCATCCTTGTTACAGGTGCGAGGCAGGTCGGTAAAACGACGATGTTAAAGCACCTTGCAGAAAGCAGCAGAACCTATGTCACGATGGACAATACAATGGCAAGAGCGCTTGCACAGTCTGACCCCGTACTGTTCTTCCAGACCTATAAGCCACCCATCCTCATTGACGAGGTGCAGAAAGCACCGGAACTGTTTGAGCAAATCAAGATCATTTGCGACGAGAGCGATGAAAAAGGGCTGATCTGGCTGACTGGTTCGCAGCAGTACAATATGATGAAGAAAGTGCGGGAAACGCTTGCCGGAAGAATTGGCATTCTGGAGCTATACAGCCTATCCGCGAGAGAAAAAGCAGGGCTTGTATTTGATACGGATCTGGATTTCTCACTTGCCACGCTGCAGGCAAGGCAGCAGAAAGTCCCGAAGAACGATGTGATTCAGGTGTTCCAGCACATTTGGGAGGGCGGCATGCCGCAGGTGCAGGGCGTGGACGATGAACTCAGGCAGGAGTATTTCAACTCCTACATCGATACCTACCTAATGCGTGATGCAACCGAAGCCGGCGGCATCACCGATGCTGTGCGTTTTCGCAAGTTCCTTGTTGGATGCGCCTCGCTCGTGTCGGAGCAGGTCAATTATTCCACATTGGCGGAGTCTGCAGACATTGCCCCGAGTACGGCGAAGGAATGGCTGAACGTGCTTGTCGGACTGCGCATCGTCTATCTGCTTGTACCGTATTCCAACAATGAACTCAAACGACTCAGCAAAACGCCGAAGCTGTACTTCTGTGATACCGGGCTTTGTGCATATCTGTCTATGTGGCTGACGCCGGATACACTGCGCAGCGGCGCTGCAAGCGGGCATTACTACGAGAACTATGTTGTAATGGAGCTGGTCAAGAACTACGCCTACGCGAAGTCCAAGGTGAATCTGACGTACTTTAGAGATTCCAACGCAAAAGAGATCGACGTGTTTGTTGAGGAAAACAATGTCATTCATCCGCTCGAAATCAAAAAGAGTGCTGCGCCCGACCGCCGGGAGGTCAAAAAGTACAGTGTAATCGACAAGGCATCCTTGAAGCGTGGAAATGGCGGTATCATCTGTATGTGTGAGGAGCCGATTCCAATCGACGCGGATAACTGCTTTATCCCGAGCAATCTAATCTGAACAATTTCAAGCAGTATTAAGAAAGCATCTCTGCGGAGGTGCTTTTCTTATACCCAAAACCAAAAGAAAGAGGGCAGACCGCACCGCAAAGCAGAGTATCACAGTATCTTCCAATCCTCCAATCAGACACGCTCTATTTTGCCGTTCCGTTTCAGTAATTCCTGAAGCTCCCTGCGGTCGGTGGTGATGAGTTCCTTTTCCAGCTCACTGCACTTGATCTCGACGGCAACATTATTGTTGTTCGTGCTGATGAGAGCGCTGCCGCGCTCAAAGTGCGTGATCTCCATCAGCTCGGCTTCGGACAGATGCAGAATGGAGCCGACGCGCTGGGCTTCCTCATCCTCCAGATTCAAGATCACCTTGGTCTTGGAGTTGTTGATGATACCCTTGCCGTATTTGCCGTCCTCCAACGCGAAGAAGTCATTGAGGTCCTGCGTTGCACAGACGGCCGAGCCGCCGTAGCCGCGGATGATCTTGAAAATCTCCAGCACAAACTCCGCTGCCAGACGGTTGCTGCTGGCGCCGATGAGCTGCCAGCACTCGTCGATGAAGATGGCTTTTTCCTCGGTACGGTTCTCCTTCGCCTTATCCCACACAAAGTCCAACGCCATAAACATGCCGACGGTCAGAAGATCGCCGGTCAGCTCCGAAATATCCAGAACGATGTATTTATTGTCGAGCGAAACATTCGTCTGCTGGTTGAATGTCTTGGCAGAGCCGCTGACGAGCCGGTTCAGAATGTTTGCCAGACGCAGCGTGGAGGAAGATTCCTTGAGGACTGCGTACAGATCGCCCAGAATCGGCATTTCACGGTACCGCTCCGGGTGCTTGGGGTCGCGGAGCGTGTCATTGTCGTGTGTAATGCCTTTCTTGGCATAGGTGCGGATCATGGCTTCATCGAGAAGCTGCCGCTCCTCATGGTTCATGTCGGGGATCAGCAGGCTGAAAAAGATGTGCAGCCGCTGGATCTTGGCGGCCAGCATGGAGTGCTCCACGGTGCTGCCGTCGAGTTGTTCATCGACCGAGCGGTCCGTCTGCCGGATTTCCATGACGTTGATGCAGTTGGGAGACGCGGGCGAGATCTGGATGAATGCGCCGCCGATGTTGGAGCAGGCCCGATGAAATTCGTGCCCTTTGAGCGGCGCGACGATAAACACCTGGATACCCTTACGCCGCATCCGCAGCGCCATGAGCTGCATGGTAAAGGTCTTGCCGCTGCCGCTCGTGCCGAGAATGGCAATATTGGCGTTTTTGTAGATACGCGAATCAAAGATGTCCACGATGATGAGAGAATTGTTATGCTTGTTGACGCCGAGCAGGATGCCGTTGTCGTCACACAGCTCATACGCCGTGAACGGATAGCAGCTTGCCGCGCCCAATGTCAGCACATTCCGCTTGCTGCGCTCAAAGAGCGCTTTATCCAGCTTCACGAGCGGAAAAGACGAGCGGAGCGCCTGTTCCTGACAGAAATTGCAGTTCTGCACATTCATATCCTGCGAAATGAGCAGCTTCTTCATTTCAGCGCACTTCCAGTCCAGATCGTCCGGATTGTCTGCGGTCACGGTGATGAGCAGATTCAGGTAGTAGAAATCTTCATGGTTGCTCAGACCATCCTTCAGGAAATAGCCGCTTCGGATGGCACTGTCGAGATCGTCAAAGTCCGTGTTGGTGTCACTGGTCTCCTTGATCTTGCTGCGGTTGATACGAAGCTGTTGACCGAGCTTGCGGATCATGCGATCCTTCGGCTGCCGCGTCAGAAATACATCGAGGTCAATGCCGTCCCCGGCGTTGACCAGAAGACTCAGCCAGCCCGCGGGAACCTCGGATTTATACCCGTCCGACGGCACCAGCAGATACGCATAGTACGTTCCGTCGATGCAAAGATAGCTGCCATGCGTGAAATCCAGCTGCGAAGGCGCAAAAAAATCACCGACGGGAATCTCGTCGATGGAGCAGCCGGCTTTTATATAGTTGGATGTGATATGAAAGATGCGCTGTAGGAACGGAACGTCCGTGCTTTCTCTGCGGCAAAGAAACGTATAGAGCATTTCGGCAGCGGCTTCGTCCTCATTCTCATGCTGGACGACGCTGTTGCCGCATTGCCGGAGATAATTCGCCGCCGTCCGCGCCGCCGTTTGAAGTGAGGAAATAGCGTCGGCTTCCTCTCGGTCCTTTTTTGCACCAGGCAGCGGTTCATACTCCATAATGAGAAAGAAGCGCCGCGCGATGGCTTCTCTGGAGCCGAGCTTTTTGAGCAGCTTCAGATAGTCCTCTTGCTGCATTCGGCAGCTTTCATTCATTTCCTGCGCCATCTCCCGGCGCACGGTTTCAATGTGCCGGTTCATATCCGCACGCTTGGTGACGACCTTGATCTGCAGCTTCACGGGCGCGATTTTGAGATAGCTGATGAATGAATACACGATATTCCGCTGCTCTCTCGCGCTGCGGAGTAGAAAGTTGATCGGCACGATCTCCAGGATCTTGATAAATCGGTGGTCGGTCGTGTAGACAATGCCGTTTTCGATTTTCTGAATCGGCACATACGCTGCAAGCGGATTGCCGGGGCGCGCTGCCTGTTTCTTCTGGCGATAGGCGGTGTCCAGCATCAGGCGGCGCGTATCCTTTGCAAAGCGGATGCGGCTGCCGTCCTTTTTATAGGCGGCAGGCTGCACAGCCGTGCTGGGGCCGGACTTTTTATCCCATGTCGGGAGAATGGACTGCTTTCGGCTGCTTTTGCCGCCGCTTTTGCTCAGGGTTCTGCGGTTGCGCAGGAAACGAAAAAACAGAATGATATAGGAGGAAAGCGGCATCCCTGCGATCCCGATGAGCGCCAGAAGCGCCAGCGGCAGCGAGGTCAGGCAGAGCAGAATGATCCGGACGGTCAGCGTCAGCGAGAGCGTCAGGATCGGAAGCCCGGTGCCGGCGGCAAGAATGACCGCCTCGACCACATTTCGCGCCTTGAATAAGCCGCCGAAGAACGAACCGCCCTCAATAAAGTTTGGCGGGATCACATAGCTGTCCCGCTGTTCCTGACTCATAGGTTCTCACATCCGATCTTTTCTTTGCGGCGGATTCGGCAGTTTCTGCACGATCTTTTCGTGATAGGCGATCTTGCCGTCCTCCGTTTGATAGGGCTTTCGTTCTACGGTGTCCGCTGCGTACTGCTTATACCATGCGGCGTCGTCCGCAGAGTAGATCTTGCTGTAATCGCCCTTCGGCTTGGCGTACTGGTCGGCATGATACATACAGAAATCAATGCCGCCCGGATGCTCCGGCGTAAACTCGCGTCCTGTGATGCGGCCGCCGCCGATCTCCACGTCCTGATAGCGCGGGATGTTGGGCGCGTGTTCGCCGAGCGCTGTGAAGCCCATGTAGGACATCAGAGAGCGCGTCGCGGTCTCGCCGGTGATGGAGCCGGTCGAGCGGTAATCACCCTTGGCAACCGTGCCAATCACGTCGTTGGCAAACGCGCCGCCCTGATAGAGCGATTTCGCAAACAGTGTTCCGCCGAAACTGCGGAACTGCGTCGGTGCGGACGGGATCGGCGCAGGCCGGGCGGCAGGCGCTTCATTTGCCGGGTCAGAAGCGGGCGCAGCAGATGGTGTTCTGCTGTGCAGGAATCTGCCGGGGCGCTCCTGCGCTTGAACCGTCCGCTCTGCAATGGTGGTTTTGGAAAGTCCATTGCGGACGGAGAAAAACTGTTTGTCGGATTGCGCAGTATGCTGCCGGGATTGCGATTCCACCTGTCCGAAAGTGGAGCTTTGCGTCTCCTGCTGGGTATGCTGCGCCTGCTCACGCTGCGTGATTCCAGACTGTTCCGTGTGGAAACCATCCATCGTATCATGTTGCGCATGGCGGCTTTCCTCGGACTGCACTTCGCGCTGGGTAGCGCCGATCTGCTCCTGCTGCAAGGCAGACTGCATGACCTGCGACTGTTCCGTTCGGGCTTCTTCGCTGCTTGCATCAAATTCATCCGACTGCACCACAGAGCCGACAAACTCGCCCTGTTCCGACTGGAACGCCAGATGCGATGCCTGCTGATCCTCCGTATGCAGCGCCGCGTGGAACTGCTGCTCCTGCGCGGACTGTGTATCCTGATGGAGCTTGCTGGCATCCACAGAACGCTGCGATTCATGGAGTGCCTGCTGAGAGCGTTCCTGCTGCTCCGATTTTACAGCGCGGGAAGAAACCGTCTGCTGATTCTGGTCAAGCTGGCTGGTGTTCTGCCGCTGCTGCTCGGAAGCGGACTGCGAACCGGAATGGGTGTCGCTGCTCGCGTGTGTCCGGCTGACTGTCGCCTCGGCCTGCTGCGGCTGGACGATGTTTTTCTCTGTCGTCGCCGTGCGCACAGCATCGCTCGCGATTTTGCGGCTTGCCATGCCGACGAGTCCGCCGCTGAAAAAGCCTGCCGCAGCCGCGCTTCCACTGCCGGATTTTCCGGATGCAGGAGCAGAACCGTGACGGCTGCGGCTGCCCAATGCGCTGCCGACCGCGCTGGTCGCGGTGTTGATGGCGCGCATGGCGATCATTGCTTCTGAGAGCATGGAGCCGCCGGTATGCCCAACGTTCAGACCGAGACTGGACAAGAAGCTGTCGATCTTCTGTGACACCTTTAAGAACGCAATGGCGCACAGGAACCAAACCAGCACGTTGCCAGAAACAGCTTCCTTCCCGGAAGCACTGACCGCGGATTCTACATCGCTCTCGGAAATGGCAAATGCGCTAGTTGACATAACTACAACGAGGACGAGAATCAGCAGAAAGTTCAAAAAGAATCGTTTTCTCATGGATACTCCTTATAGGGACAAAGGATTTGCGATAAACGTGCCGACCATGCTGGTAAACAGCCGCAGGCACCATGCGTTCATGAGCAGCAGAAACACCTGCCCGCCCAGCATCCGGCACCATGCCTTGAAGATGTTTGCTGTGGACTGAGAGCCGCCCATCGAGAACGCGACCGGCGCGGTGTAAACAAGAACGCCGAGCAGGATATACCGCTCGGCGGCTTCAAAGAGCAGCTTCAGGTAGTTCCACGCCAGCAGCACGACGATGATGAGCACGATCAGCGTGACCGCTCCGTTTGCGCAAGCGCCGATGATGACCAGCATGACGGAATTGAAATCCGCAAAGCTGAGCGGCGGCAGCTCGGATGATAAGATCCAGTCATACGGCGTGCCGCCGATCTTCAGGACGATCTCGACGATGCTTTTCGCGCAGTATGTGAGCGTGATGAAGATGATCGCGCGGAAGGTCAGCTTGACCGGATGCTCCGCTTCAAAGCCAGCGCCCAGCCAGTAATTCTTAAACAGGTTCCAGACCCACATCAATAAAATCAGGCCAATGCCGATGGCGGTAAAAATATCGTACATCGTCTCGGCTGCCGGGAAGTAGCGCAGAAACGTGTCCATCCCGCAGCCGAGCGCACCGAGTACCGACGTGTTGATGAGGTCCAGACCGTGCATGATCTGTTCGGAGATCCATTCGACAACGCCGTCAAGAATCCCCATGCTTTATGCCGTCCACTGACCGCCGGAGAAGAACGGCGTGACGTAGGCCATGATGAAGCCGAGACCGTTCAGGATTGCCCAGGTGATTGCAATGCGTTTGAGCCATGCACGCGATTCCTCGACCGTTCTGCCGCTGCGGGAGAAATTCATCATCAAAAGAGCGACGGACGCGGTGACGATAGCGGCGATTGTGGAGATGAGAAGAATCTGCTGGTAAACGTCCTTCATAATCTCCGTCGCCTTTTCCCAGATCGTCGTGGCCGAAGCCGGCTGAACCAGAAGCGGCAGAATACTGACGCCGAACCAAGCGGCGTAGAGCCAGCGCCCCGGACTTTTCCTCGGCGGCGGAAGCTGCGGTAAGTTGTTGGAAGTGTTCAAAGATGCTCCTCCTTTTCTTTTCCCGATGCAAAAAGCAGACGCCCAATCCGGGCGTCTGCTCGCAACAAGATTCAGTTTTTATATGCTTTTGAGCATCTTCAGTATAGCATATATGGATTTGCGCCGAAAGAGCAAAACCGTGCCAATGTTGTGACAGAATGAGTTAAAAGTCATCTACAATTATTTACAAAGCTCGAACAAGGTACTATAATAAAAATATATCGCGAAATCGGACGGCAAAACATACAGAGTGTCTATTACATAAAGAAAGGTGCGGCTTCTGTGGAGACAAAAAACAAAGAAGACGATTTGTATGAATTCATCGCAGACTTTGAAGAGCGAATTTATGCAAACGAAGAACGCCGAGAAGACTCTTTAATTCAGCAAGCCGCACATATGCAGACAGCATTTTCTTTTGTATCTGCTGCAGTTTTTATGGTTGCAGAAATCGCTGTTGAACACCGTGGCAATTTAAGTTTGGAATTCCTCCTTGTCAGTTTTTCGGTAATTTGTGCCCTTTTGATAGCGAGCTTATTTTGCGCCACAAAAGCGCAGACCCGATATGTACGAGAGGTTTTTCAAGATGCAAAAAGTTTCCAAGAAACCGTAGAAAGTGAACGGCAGGCATTATCTACAAAGATGCGTCGATATAAATATATAGCGGATACTTATGCTAAACTTCACCCGTCTTTGAGAGAGACAAACGAAAAAAGAGTCGAGTGGATAGACATTTCAATGAAACTGTTTCAAGCATCTCTATCTGCGTGTGTGTTAACGTTTACTATTGCAGTGATTATATTGTTGGAACACTCTTTGTAGAGGGGAAAGGGCGCAATGAAAATGAGGAAAAAGGTGACAATACCCATTATAAAAAAGAATAGCGAGAAAAAGAGATCAGATATTTCCGTCAAAGTGACTGGAACAAAACCTGAACCTTCCCACACGATGAATGTTCCTGAACCGAAAACGGAACCGACAAGGTATAGCAAAGATAGAACAAATGGGTGTTATAACAAAAAGAACATGGACGAGAAGGGGTCTGGAACGACGGCCAAATGACGTCTTTCGAAAGAAACAATTGAAATTACTCTCGAACAGGCGAGCTTCTTAAAATCAAGCCAAAAAAAGGAAAATGCGTAAAACTCAGCTTAATACTGTGGCAAAGAACTTTTTTAAGGCACGGCATCACTCACGGAGAAACGTGAGTGATGCTGTTTCTATAGTGGCCTTAATACTCAATTTATTGCAAAAACTCCCGCACAATCCCCGCGCTATCCTGCGCGGTATATCCCCACAGCACCGAACTGAGCACCTCGACGGCTTCTTTGCGTTTCCGGTAATACGTCCGGGTGCTGATGTCGCGGATGTGCGGGCGGAGCTGGTCGATGATCTCCTCGACGTTCTGAAGCTCCTGTGGGGAAAGGTAGGAGTAGTAGAGCAGCCAATAAAATTCTTCGCCGTTCTTGTGCTTGGCGCGCATGAGATCCACGGCGCTGTCTACAAGGCAGAGCATTTTATGGCTCTGCTCGATGCACTTCGCCTGATGCTCCAGCTCCGTGCCGGAGAGATCTGCACCGGCCAGATAGACGGATTCCAGAAAATCCTCGATCGTCTTGCCGTAGTCGATCCGGAACCGATTCCGAACCTGACGCACGGAAACCTCCAGACTCCAGACAACGTCGCGGTATTTCCGCAGCAGTGTCCAGGTATCGTGATAATGCGGATCTTCGGTCACATCTGCTGCGGACAGCTTATTCTTCGCCATTGTCGTTCTCTCCTTTCTGCCGGATCGTGAGTTCAAAATACCGCATTTGCGTGCCGCCGCAGGAGAGCATCAGCCCCAGCTGAAGCTCCTCTGTTTCATGTTCCCATAAGACTCCGGTGCAATCGGATAAGGGATATAACCTATACTGGAACCGGGGGCAGGTCGTGCAGCAAACGCCCTGTGTTTTCAAGAGCTTCAGGACTTCGGCAATCAGAATCTCCGTGTGCGATTTTGAAACGCTGATCGAGCAATCTGATGCGCAGTCCGGCTGCGCCATATCCTGCGCGCAGTCCTGTACGCGGATGCAGAGATTCAGCGCCATGGCAACTTCCTCTTTGTCCACCATGACATCGGAGATCTGGAACATGGTGGACAGATAGTTCTGCAAGTAGATCGCCGTTCCGCTGCGGCCGGGGAATGAGAACGTCTTGATGTATTCCAGTCGCGCAAATTTGCCAAGGATGCGCCCAGCAGTCGCCTTGGACACGCCCCAGCGATTGCCAAGCTCCGCATAGGAAACGAGCGGGCTGCCGGTGCCGTTTCGCAGATAGACCACAGGGCCAGCTTCAGAACCGGCAACCTGATGGTCATTGTATATCGCGTTCAGCCAAAGATCGAGCAGAGCGTCCATCTCGGAGCATTTCCCGAGACTGAGCAGCCGCGATGCCGCGCTCATGGGCAGAAAGAAAAAGCCTGAATCCTTCTGGCACGGGCAGCTATAATCCAGCACGGTGTTATAGCGCGGCCAGTCGAGAATGCGGTACTGTACAAGCTGTCCGCGGCCGAGCAGGTCGTATTCGATGAAGTGGTGCCGCTGGAGCAAATCAAGCTGCCGAAGAAGTTGACGGTTTGTGCGCGCACGGAACCACGTCCGCAGTTCCCGCAGCGGGCAGATCCATTGACCGGGATGCACGATGTAACTGATGCCGCCGTAGCGCTGATAGGACGTGCGGAAGTTCGCGTAACAGCAGAGCACCGCATAATGAAAAAGACCGGAGCACCCGTTTGTACGGATGCTCCGGTCTGCGATCAGACTCTGTATGAATTGCCGGTAGATGCGGCATTTGGGGTAGTCTACGATTTGCTTGATTTCAAGTTTGTATTCAGTCATGGTGTTCATCCTTTCTTGTCGTGGCGCTTTCCGCAGCAACGTGAAAGCGTGTACAGTTACAGTGTCCGTATGGGTTGGAATGGCGCAGCTGATAGCTGCTGATATGGACGATCCTGCCGCAGTTTCGGCAAAGGCATCGCCAGTATACTTCGTTTGATTTTCGATTGCCCTTGGACGCGCGGTCAATCACTTTGAGATAGCCAAATTCTCGACCAGTCAGATCGTATTTCAAAGCTTGGCATTTACAGCCACAGGATGTCGTTTTGGAGCGGCGTAGACTTTCGGAGAGAACAGAAACTATGTTTCCGCAGCTACATTGGCATACCCAACGAGCTTTGCCGCTTTGTGCGGAACGGTCCTGATAAAGAACCCGAAGCGCTCCAAAGGTCATATCGGTCAGATCAATCAATTCAGGCGATTTCTGATGCCGCAGACAACCGCAGGACTTGACGCCGTTCTGCTTCGTAAGACTGGTGGAGGATTTGACGACGCTTTTCCCGCAGCGACATTCGCACAGCCACATCGGGCGACCGGGTTTCACATCCTCCACGCGCCTTATCACTTTCAGCAAGCCAAAGGTTCGCCCAGTCAGGTCATTTGCTTTGCTCATAGATACCTCCTGCGTGTGGATTTGAATGATTATTAGGTGGATTCAATTTGGAATTGACATGCGCGGATATTCGATTACGCCCAGAGAAGTTCGGAGATTTGTAGTAGTAAATTTGAGACTGCGGCAGGCAGTTGACACACTTTTGACACGAAACCGTTGAAACGCCTGGATTTATACGAAATCATACGCGGCAAACACATTTTAGAAGTTCCTGAAACAGCACAATATTGCACGATATGCAGAACATTTTAGCGGTATAAGATAGCTCCGCTTTAATCCCGACGATGAAGCCGTTGGACCTTCCCAAGAAGGACGCTGCCAAAGCAGAAGCCGCTCCAGCTGCTCCGGCGAAAGAAGAAGTCATCGACTTCTCCAAGGTCGAGATCGAGCCGCTGTTCAAGGACTTCGTGGATTTTGACACCTTCGCTAAGTCCGACTTCCGCGCCGTGAAGGTCAAGGCATGCGAGGCAGTCAAAAAGTCCAAGAAACTCCTGAAATTCGTCTTGGACGACGGTTCCGGCACGGATAGAGTCATCCTTTCCGGCATTCACGATTACTACGAGCCGGAGGAATTGGTCGGCAAAACGTGCGTTGCCATCACGAATCTGCCGCCCAGACCCATGATGGGAATTGCGTCTGAGGGTATGCTCATCTCTGCCGTGCATCACGAAAACGGCGAGGAAAAGCTGCATTTGCTGATGGTTGATCCGCACATCCCGGCCGGCGCAAAGCTGTACTAAAATCCATATGCAAAAGCCCTTTGCGTGCGCATGATCTGCACGCAAAGGGCTTTTTCGATTTCGGGGCTGCGCGCGTTACTGCGCGGGCTGGAAATTCGTCTGATAGATCTTCTCGGCGATCTTTTTCGGCGCGAAGTCCACGATGACGACGCCGTAGGCCGTTCCGGCCTGCCAGTCATAATCGTAGAGGTCGAGGTTGATGTGCTTGGCGTATTCCTTCGGGTGGCCCACTTTTCCGCTGCCGCTCGTGGACGTGAAGTTCAGGAAAAACGTGTCCTCCGCCGCCTTACTGTTGCCCAGACAGGTGTGGATGGCGTCGATTTTGTCATCGGTGTCATAGTTGTAGCGATCCTGCACGCACAGCGTCTCGCGGCCGTTGATCACGGAGTTCGCGGTGGGGTCAGACAAAACGGTGCGGTCGCCCTGATCCGCCCAGCCGAAGTACAGGCCGCAGCGCTCGAAGCCGACCGGAAGCTTGTCGTCAAACCGCGTGGCGAGGACGATCTTCCCGCGCACTTCGCCCAGCGTCGGGATCTCGTTTTTCAGATACCAGCGCTCCGGATCCTTGTCGATCGTCTCATACAGGACCTTCTGAATCTCCGCGACATCGTCCTTGCTGTTTTCCGCCTTCATGCACAGGATGACCGTCTCGGTGGGGTGGGCGTCCAGAAACGCGGAAACGTCGCGCAGCACGTCATCGAGTGTGAGCGTTCCGGCAAACGGGGAGTTGGAGGTCTTGCAGCGCGCGATGCTGTGCTTGAGCACCAGCGTCTGCTGGTCGTGCTTCTGTTCGAGCACCAGACGCATGTCCAGATAGCGGTAGCCGTAGATCAGCTGCGTGGCAACGCTCGCGTCCTGACATTGAAAAATGTAGCGCATATCCACATACTGCGTGCAGCTGTCGTGCGTACCGGGGATCGACATATTGCTGAGCTTTGTCTCGTCCGGCACGGTTTCCATCCAGTCGGTGCTGGAGATGTTCGCTGCCATGGCCGGCGGCGCGGTGATCCCGGAAAAGACGGAAAGCACCATGCAGACGAGCAGCGCGCAGAGCCAGAAGCGGTGTTTGGTGGCCTTCATAAAGTATTCTCCTCATCATTTTCCTGCCGCACGAGCATACCGTGCGGCGGTCGTGTGCCGCCAGTATAGCACAAAACCCGCGTGTTGGGAACGGGAAATCGCATTCCGGGCGCTTGTTCCGGTGCGCGGTGGTAGAAAATGCGCAAATGCTGTGGTATACGATTGCAAAAATATTGAAAAAACGTGTCGCAGAGAGGAGGGGGGCGTGTGTAGCATGCGGCGCGGACAGCCGCCGCGAGAAAGCGCTTGTGCTGGGCCTGCCGGGGGAGTAAGACGCCTCTGCATAGTGTTATCCGGCAGATTCCGCAAACAACTGTTGCGGCGGGGCGGGTTTTGCGGTATAATCAAACCAATTTGTGCCTGAGTGCGTGAAAGGAAACAATGTTATGAGTAACGACGCCAACGTCAGCAAACGCGACGGCTTTCGCAGCCGCGGCGGCTTCATCATCGCCTGCATCGGCTCGGCCGTCGGCATGGGCAACATCTGGCGCTTTCCGACGCTGGTGTCCAAATGGGGCGGCATGACTTTCCTGCTGCCGTATTTCCTGTTTGTCATTCTCATCGGCTCCACCGGCGTCATCGGGGAGTTTGCGCTCGGCCGCGCAGCCGGTGCGGGGCCGGTCGACGCTTTTGGCATGTGCACCGAGACGCGCTGGGGTAAGCGCCGGCCCGGCGAACTGGTCGGCTATATCCCGGTGCTCGGCTCTCTGGCGCTGGCCATCGGCTACACCTGCGTCATGGGCTGGATCTTCAAGTATACGTTCCTGGCGTTTGACGGCGGCCTGTCCGCCACGGGGCAGGACATGGATGGGATCGTCGCCACCTTCAATGCCACGGCCAGCGCGTGGGGCGCGAATGTCTGGGTCGTCGTCGCGGTCGCGGTGAGCTTTGTCATCATGTCCTTCGGCATCGCCGGCGGCATTGAAAAGGCAAATAAGATCATGATGCCGATCCTGTTTTTGCTGTTTGTGGGCCTCGGTATCTATGTAGGAACGCTGCCCGGCGCGTCGGACGGCTATCGGTATATCTTCACCATCAAGCCCGAGGGCCTGCTCGACCCGTATGTCTGGATCTATGCCTTCGGTCAGGCGTTTTTCTCGCTGTCCGTCGCGGGCAACGGCAGCGTTATCTATGGCTCTTACCTCAGCAAGAGCGAGTGCATCCCGAGTTCTGCGCGCAATGTGGCGCTCTTTGATACGATCGCGGCGCTGCTGGCGGCGTTCGTCATCATTCCCGCCATGGCGGCGGGCGGCGCACAGCTCGACGCCGGCGGCCCCGGCCTGATGTTCATTTACCTCGTCCACGTCATGAACGGCATGGCGGGCGGGCGCATCGTGGCGATGGTGTTTTTCCTGTGCGTGTCGTTTGCGGGCGTCACGTCGATCATCAATCTCTATGAGGCACCGGTCGCATCCCTGCAGGAAAAGCTCGGCCTCAAGCGCGTGCCGGCAACGGCGGCGATCCATGTGATCGGTCTTGCAGCCGCGCTGTGCATTCAGGCCATCGTCTCACAGTGGATGGATGTCGTATCCATCTATATCTGCCCGCTGGGCGCACTGCTCGCGGCAGTGATGTTCTTCTGGATCGGCGGTAAAAAGCTCGTGCTCGAGAGCGTCAACCTCGGTGCGCGCAAGCCCATCGGCGGCTGGTATTATCCGGCCGGCAAATATGTTTACTGCGCCAGTGTGCTCGTGGCGCTGATCGCCGGGGCGATCCTCGGCGGCATCGGATAAGGATTCCATACGAAAGCGGCGCTCCGTTCCCGGGGCG
>OODJ01001769.1_pt1 | contig 16075 bp, 13 predicted proteins | sample 1671611 | NCBI WGS metagenome assembly OODJ01 (sample SAMN06348174, study PRJEB24527) | human gut metagenome | biome: human gut; feature: ankylosing spondylitis patient; material: feces | host: Homo sapiens | place: China | collected 2015-10 | reverse complement strand
ACTTCTGACATAATTTTAATTTTTTAGTTAAACAATTATTTGGAAATAGTTCTTTTACATTTCCAGAGCAATTTTGCGCAAAAGTAACACTTTTTTTATTACTTTTGACAAAACAGCCTGTTTTTTTATTCACAACTTTTTCGACATTTAGCACAAAAATTTAATTAATACATTCAAAACCACAACCTTATGAAATTGCTTCTGATCTCGAATTCGACCAATGCCGGCGAGGAATACCTGCGCTATCCGCTGCCAGAGATAGGGCGTTTTCTCGACGGGGTGCGCGAAATCGTCTTCGTTCCCTACGCGGCCGTCACGTTCTCCTACGCCGATTACGAAAAAAAGGTGCAGGCGCGTTTCGCCGAACTGGGCATCCGCGTGCGTTCGGTCCACCGGGCCAAGGACCCCGCCGCCCTCGTCCGCGGGGCCGAAGCGATCTGCGTCGGGGGCGGCAACACGTTCGCCCTGGCCAAAAAGATGCAGCAGCAGGGGCTTATGACGGCCATCCTCCGCAAAATCAAGGCCGGAACGCCCTACGTGGGCTGGTCGGCAGGCAGCAACGTCTGCTGCCCGACGATCTCGACAACAAACGACATGCCCATCGTGGAACCGGAGTCGTTCAAAGCCATCGGAGCGGTCAAATTCCAGATCAACCCCCACTACCTCGACGCCAACCCCGCGGGGCACGCCGGGGAGACCCGCGAACAGCGCATCCTGGAGTATATCGAGGCCAATCCGCGCCGTTGGGTGGCCGGACTGCGCGAAGGCTGCATGCTGCGCTGCGAGGACGGGAAACTGGAGCTGATCGGCCGACGCCAGATGCGGATGTTCCGCAAAGGAGTCGAAACCTTCGAGGTCGAACCGGGCGGCGACCTGTCTTTTTTATTATAAATAGGTATATCGTTTTATGAAAGTACTGATTGCGGGTCTGGGCCTTATCGGAGGCTCGTTCGCCCTGGCCCTTCGCGACCACGGCATCGCAGAGGAGATACTCGGGGTCGAAAGCTCCGAAGAACACGCCGCCGAGGCGTTGCAGCTGGGCCTTGCGGACCGGATCGTGAGTTTCGAGGAGGGTGTTCCGGAAGCCGATCTCGTGGTGCTGGCCACCCCGGTCGACACCATCCCGCTGATGGCTGTCAAGGCGCTCAACCGCGCGGGTGGCAGGCAGGTGGTAATGGACATGGGTTCGATCAAGGGCGAGTTGTGCGAGGTGATCTCGATGCACGCCCGCCGCGGACGTTTCGTCGCCGCGCACCCGATGTGGGGTACGGAGTACAGCGGTCCGAAAGCCGCCCAGCGGGGCGCGTTCACGGGCCGCAGCGTCGTGCTGTGCGACACGGTGCGGAGCGACAAGGACGCCCTGACCACGGTCGAAGGCATCTTCCGCACGCTGGGCAGTCCGGCCGTCTACATGGACCCCGAAGAGCACGACCTGCACGCGGCCTATGTCTCGCACATCTCGCACGTCACCTCGTTCGCGCTGGCGCTCACGGTGCTCGAAAAGGAGCGCGAGGAGCGTCAGATCTTCGACCTGGCGGGCGGCGGTTTCGAGAGCACGGTGCGCCTGGCCAAGAGTTCGGCGGCAACGTGGGTCCCGATCCTGCTGCGCAACAAATACAACGTGCTGGACGTGCTGCGCGAACACATACACCAGTTGCAGATCATGCGCCGGATGCTCGAACGCGACGACGCCGAGGGGCTGAAAAACGCCATGGAGCGCGCCAACACCATCCAACGCATCATCCACTGATGACCGCGGCAGCCGAAACGGGCCGGGCCGGCGAACGCGCCGCGACGGAATACCTCCGACGTGCGGGGTACGAAATCTGCGCGCTCAACTGGCGGCAGGGCCGTTACGAGCTGGACATCGTGGCCTGCCGGGAAGGCGTGCTGCATTTCGTGGAGGTCAAGACCCGGCGCTCCGGGTCGCTCACGCCTCCCGAGGCAGCCGCCACGCAGCGCAAGTTCCGGGCCTTGTCGCGCGCCGCCGCCTGCTACCTGCGCACCGTGGGCTGGGAGGGCGAAGTGCAGTTCGATCTGGCGGCCGCCGAAGCCGCCGCCGACGGCAGCGTCCGCGTCGAACTGATCGAAAACGCGCTGGAATACAATTGGTAATTTTGCAGTTCCGACAAATTGTACTATCTTTGCCGGACTGAAAAAGAACAGCCTGACGTCGGGTCACCGGGCGCGGGCGTTAGAAACTGAAAACTCAACACCGTAAATACCGATGTGGTTCTATAATTTCGGTCTGATTCTCTACGTTTGGGCCATCCGTCTCGTGGCGCCGCGCCATCCGAAGGCCCGCCTTTGGATCGAAGGCCGCAAAGACCTCTTCCGCCGCATGCGGGAGGCAATCGCCCCCACGGACAGGATCATCTGGATACACGTCGCGTCGCTCGGAGAGTTCGAACAGGGCCGCCCCATCATCGAACAGCTTCGCAAGACGCACCCCGAATACAAGATTCTCCTGACCTTCTTCTCGCCTTCGGGCTACGAAATCCGCAAGAACTACAAGGGCGTCGACTACATCTTCTACCTCCCGATCGACACGCCGGGCAACGCCCGCCGCTTCCTCGACGCCGCGCACCCCGAAATCGCCATCTTCGTCAAATACGAGTACTGGCTCAACCTGCTCCGCGAACTGCGCCGCCGGAAGATCCGCACCTACGTCGTGTCGGCCATCTTCCGCCGCAATTCGGTCTTTTTCCGCCCCTACGGCGGCATGTGGCGACAGGCGCTGGAGTCGTTCGACGTGATGTTCGTGCAGAACGAGGAGTCGAAAAAACTGCTGGCGACGCTGGGCTTCGACAACGTGCTGGTGGCCGGGGACACGCGCTTCGACCGCGTGGCGGAGATCGCCCGCGCGGCCAGACGCATCGACGTCATCGACCGCTTCAAGGGCGACAACCGCCTGTTCGTGGCAGGATCGACATGGGAACCGGATGAAGAGCTGCTGATCCGGCTGATAAACGACAATCCCGACGTGAAATTCGTCGTCGCCCCCCACGAAATGGACGAGTCGCGTATCGCACGGCTGATGGCCGAAACCAAAGGCGGCGCGCTGCGCTACACGCAATGCACGCCCCGCACGACCTACGGTTCGCGGCAGCTGCTGATCCTCGACACGGTGGGGATTCTCGCCTCGGTCTACGGCTACGCCACCTGGAGCTATATCGGCGGCGGGTTCGGCGTCGGCATTCACAACACGCTCGAAGCCGCGACGTTCGGACTTCCGGTGGCCTTCGGTCCCAACTACGAAAAATTCAAGGAGGCCCGCGATCTGGTGACGCTCGGCGCCGCCCGGTCGGTGACCGACTACGAGCAGTTGCGCACGTGGTTCGTGCCCCTGCGCGACAACGAGGAGTTCCTGCAGAAAACCAGCCGCATCGCCAAGGATTACACCACCCGCCACCAGGGAGCCACAGGCATCATCGTCAAAACGATTTTCCACTAAATAGCCGGCAGGCCCTCGCGTTCCGAACCGGACCGGAGGCATTTCCGCCCCCTTTCCCGCCGTCGTTACAACAGCGGTCGGAGGCTGCGCGCGAACAACGGGCCGCCACAGCAGTCGCATCACACGGTCGCCGCCAAAGCGGCGGACATCCCGGCTTTCCGGAAAGCCCTTCATGCCGCAAGCGGCAAATATGCGGGAGAGCCTCCGCCTGGTCCCAAATTCAAATGAGGAGATTCGCGCACCGAAAAAAACGGGGCGGATGGAACGTACGTCACGCACAGTCCATCCGCCCCGTTTAACAGTTTGTGCGGAAAGCCGCTCACAAACCGGGAACGTCAACGCCCGAACAGCAGGGCCGCATCCTTCGGACGCTTGTACCAATCCTTTTCACGGGAACCGCCCGAAGCGCTTTTGAGGAACCAGTAGCAGTCGTCGATGCTCTGCATCTCCTGCGGCCATTCGAACTTCCACGAGGCGTCGTCGGGGTCCGAAAGCGGAATGTCCAGCACGCTGGGATACTCCGCCGTATTGAAGCTCGACGGATAGATATAATACTCCGATTCGTTTTTCAGACAGGGGACCACGTCGCCGTAAAGCGTTTGCACGACAGGCTCGCCGACGGGCTCGAAAGCCTGCGCCGCATAGACGTTCCGATAGCCCTTCAGGCCGGAAAGGAACGGCTGGAAACCCTTCGAATCCCGGAATCCGAAACTGTTGGACATATGCGATCCGGTCGCCATCAGCTGCACGGTGATCTGCTTGGCCCGGTTTTTCGACTGGTAGTAATCCCTGATCTCATATTGAACCACCGCATCGTTGAAGTCGAAATCGCCGCGGTACGGATAATTGTCCTCGAACAGGTAAAGCCCGACGGAGGTCTTGCAGGCGATCTCCTCGGGGTCCTTGTTGCCGCTGTTGCCGATCTCGACCTCCTCGCCGGGGGCGATGGTCCTCGGGTTGCTCTCGATCATGCAGAGAATGTCGTTGTAGTCGCCGTCGTACTTCGCGCTCTCGGTCACCACGCGGTTCTCCATGCCGAGGATATTGCCCTGAAAATCACCCTCCGTGACGTGGCAGATATAACCGTTGGCCAGATGCCGGTCGACGATCCGGAACGTCTTCTTGTCGTCCTGGTACGTCAGCGTATAATCCTGCACGCGCTCGTTGAGCCAGGGCGTGGTGAAACGGAATCCGCCGTTGCTCACCGTGCTGTTGCCGATGTAAACGAATCCGAGGTTCAACCCCTTGGGGAATACGCCCAGTTTGTAACGCTTGTAGGAGGCGATATTCGACGATAACTCCTCCCGGGTGTAGAAAACCCAGCTGCGCTGCGCCCGGACCTCGGAATAGGGAATCGCGACCACTTCGCCGTCCTTCACCCCGTAAAAGGTGCAGTCGCCGAGCGTCAGCCCATCCTGTTTCGAAGAGGGATAGGTGTAGAACCAGAGTTTGCCGAAAAGCTGGCTCTGGCGGCAGCCGCCGTCGCCGAGAAACGTGAGCCAGATCTCCGCCTCGTCGAAATCGCCCGAACTCGGCGTCCGGTCGATCACCAGGTCGGTGCACTTGAAAAGGTCGTCGCCCCGGACGTTATTGGTCTTTTCGGGAAAATAGATGCTGTTGACGGCCGTCATAACCCGGGCGCTGACCGGATTCACATCGGCGGCGCGGGTCTGCGGGCCGGGCCGGGCAGCGGCCGAGATCGACAGGTTCCCCACCTCGTAACTTTTCATCTCGCCCTGCGCCACGACATACAGCCTTTCAACGTCCTTCGGCACGTCGAGCGTGGTCGAAACAGGCGTAAAACCCGTCAATGCAGGCTGTTTCACAAGCGACTCCCCGTCGTAGGGATTCCCGAAATAGACCGCATAATACTCGCCGGCAACCTCGGAAGCGATATTCACCGCCACGGTCGTCCGGTTGTCGAACCCCCTGGCATACTTTTCATAAAATTCGGTATTGTCAACATCCTTGTCGATACACGACGCGGCCGACAATGCCGCGAGCACGAATGCCAGTCTGGAAATGTACATGGTTCAAACGTTTGATCGCTTAAAGATATACATTTCCGCCCAAAAACCAAATCAATTCGTCGTCTTTTTCAGTTTTCCGCTCCATACAACGCTTCACAGTATCTCTTCAGCTCTTTCCACGGATAGTAAGGGCCTCCGGCGAGGGGCAGATTGGCGTCGCGCTCATTATGCAGCACGCGGACGCGCACGTCCCCCGTTTCGGGATTGCGGAAGAAGATGAACTGGACGTTGGTTCCCATCGGCGTCACCGTATGGGCGTTCCACGCCGCAGCTACATCGTCGAGCGACTCCACGCGGGCATAGGCTCCCTCGGCGCGCAGCAGGGCCAGCAGCGGAACCACATAGGTGTCGTGACCGAAACGCAGCGAGGCCGAAAGGTCCGATTCCCCCGCAACGACGCGGTCGGCCGTCTCGACGATATTGCGCAGCAACGGCCTGGCATCGGCGACGAGCGGATCGCCGAAGCGGGCCGAAGGTCCCATGATCAGGTAACGGCGGACGTTCTCGCACTCCCAGAGCGCATAGAGTTCCTCTCTGGTGAAGATTTCATAGAACGGCTCGATGCCCAGATGGCTGACGTCCTGCGTGATGGCGGCCAGCATGAAAAGATCCTCCATCAGATCCAGCGGCTCGTCGATGCACCCCGGGTCGGTGACGAGCGACTTCACGAACCGGTCGGGGTTCACACGCACGCGGGTCAGGCTGTCCGCAACCGCCGAAGCGGCCCCGCGGCTTGCCTTGAGCGAGGGTCCGTTGGCCAGATAACAAAGATCGCGGGCGCTCGCATCGCGCGTGGCGCGGATCGCGGGATTCAGCTCCTTGAGACGTTCGTTGAAAGCCGCCATGCTCAAGATACAGCGCGGAACCTGCGTCGAGCGGCTCTCGATACGGCACACGCGGCCCCCGTCGGTCGAGAAAACCCCGGGATAGGCGGCGAACATCCGCTCGGCGATGCCGCGGTGTTCCTGTACGCCGCGGGGCGAAAGGTCGCCGTAGCGTTTGCAGGCATCGGCGGCCAGCGTCTCGACCTTGGCCAGCACCTCGCGGCCCTTGGGGGTCAACGCCCCGGCCTTGTCGGCTTTGCGCAGCGCGGCGAGCGGCTCGGCATAAGCCTCCTCTTTCGAGTGGTAGCGGCTTCCGTGACGGCCGTAGTGGCTGATGTAGAACGGCTCGTAGCCGTCGGGAACCGGAGCGGCAGGACCGGGCAGGTACTCGTAGGAGTGGTAGATGCTCGCGGTGAGTTCGGGACGGGAGGCCAGTTGGGCAGGGGTGGGCTGCGCAGCGGCGCAGGTCGCGGCCAGCAGCAGCAGGGCCAGCAGACGGGTTTTCAGTGTAAGATATTTCATAGTCAGCATTTATTGGTCATAATCCGGAGTACGAGGCTGTCGGTCTCGTTCATGCCGTCGCGGCCGATGGCGGTGAGGTTGCGGATACATTTGTCCACATCTTCCTCGATGATGCCCTCGACCGGGGTGACGCAATGGCCGTCCATGGCCATCATGGCCGACAGCACGGCCGTCGAGACGCCGCTCGTGAGCTTCATCGCACAACTGGGCTTGGCTCCGTCGCAGATCATGCCCGTCAGGTTGGCGATCATGTTCTTCACGGCCGCGGCCGCCTGGCCGTAGCCGCCGCCCATCAGGTAGGTGATGCCGCAGCTCGATCCCGTGGCCGCCACCACGCAGCCGCACAGCGCCGACAGACGTCCCAGGCTCTGCTTGATGTAGATGACCGTGAGGTGGCTCAACGTCAGCGCCCGGATCATCTGCTCCTCCGAGGCGTGCGTCTCCTCGGCGTAGACCACCACGGGCAGCGTCGCGGCGATGCCCTGGTTGCCGCTTCCCGAGTTGCTCATCACGGGGATCATCGCCCCGGCCATGCGGGCGTCGCAGGCGGCGGAGGTGTAGGATAGTATCCGTGTGAAGATGCTGTCGCCCATCACCTTCCGCTCGCGGTCGCAGCACAGCGTGCGGCCCACGCAGTGACCGAACTCGCCCGCGAAGGAGCGTTCGGCGGCGGCCTTGTTCAGGCGGCTGGTTTCGAGGATGAAGCGCAGTTCGTCCAGCGGCGAGGTCATGGCGAAATCCCATATGCGCGCGAGGGTCAGGGGCACGTCCTCCTCCTCCCCGCCGCCCGCCGCCGGGGTCCGCCTGTCGAGCAGCGTCTCGCCGTCGCGGCTGACGAAGACGAAGGAGGTATGCCCCCCGGCGATGACCGCCACGGCCCTGTGGCCGGCGGCTTCGGCCTCCGCCTCGATATAGAGTTTTTCATCGACGTCCTTTTTCAGGCAGATCGCGATGCGCCGCCCGTCGATCATGCGGCGACCGCGTTCGACGGCTTCGGGCGTCACGTCGCGCAACACCTCCAACCCGCATTCCGACCGCCCGATCTGCGCGCCGAGCGCCACGGCGATATCCAGGCCAATCATGCCGGTGCCGGGGATGCCCACGTTCATGCCGTTTTTGAAAATGTAGCGGCTCACGTTGACCTCGATCGAGATCGGCTCGCTGCTGAGCTCATGCGCGGCATAGGCGACCGCGAGGGCGACGGCTGCCGGCTCCGTGCACCCCAGGGCGGGGGAAATCTCGGATTTCAAGATGGACAAATACTGAGAAATCTGCTGCTTTTCCATGGTTACTCCTGATGTTCCTTTCCTGACAATTCTCCGTCGCTTCCGTTGCGGAGCATTTCCTGATATTTCTTCGGGGTTACGCCGACTTCCTTTTTAAACACCTGGATAAACTGCGAGGAATCGTTGTAGCCTGAAAAGCTCGCCACGTCTGTGATAGACAGGTTTGGATCGCTGAGCAGCTCGCGCGCATGGCGGATGCGCAGCTCGCGCAGATAGCTGCTGTAGTTTTTCCCCGTCTTTTCGCGGATCAGATGGCTCAAATACGTGTGGTTCATAAAAAAGACGTTTTCCGCCAGCTCCTTGAGGGAGATATCCTTGTTGTAGTTCTGGTTGATATGGGCGAGGACACGGTCCACAATGTTGCTCTCGTCGCTGCCGGAGGCGCTCTCCAGCCGGGAGCAGACGTAGGTGATTACGCGGCAGACCGCCGCCGTCAGATCCTCCATGCTTTCACAGGAATCGATGTGCACCGTCAGCTCCGAGAGTGAGGGCCGCGGCGACAGGCGCTCCGTCACCCGCTGGAAGAGATTGGTCAGCTGCAGGAGAAAATGATCGCAGCAGGCAAAGGAGGAACGCTGGTTCGCCTGAAGGCGGGCGAGCTCCCTGCGCACCAGCTCGCAGGCGCCGGCCTCGTTGTGCTGCTCGAGATAGCAGCGCAGCTTTCCCTCGAGATCGAAGGGCAGATCCTGAACAATGCGCTTCTCCTTCTGCTGACGGTAGTAGAACAAGCGGCTGGTTCCGTCCAGAAGGCGGTACCGCAGCACGGAATCGGCCTGCTCATACGTCTGGTTCAGCGCCTGCACCTGCTCCTGGCAGTCGCTGACGCCGATCCACCCATTCCAGCCGCGCTCCTGGAGGGCGTCGCTCAGACGGCGGAGCGCCCGATCCGCGACCGGATGGCTGTGGTAGACTATCACCCATTTGCGGCGGGAAAGCATCACGATCCTGTACTCGAAGCGGGGCTCGTACCCGAAGAGCTCCCCGAGAAGCTGCTGCAGCTGCGCGCTCTCCAGATAATGGCCGGAGGCAGAAAGAAGCACCGCAACCTGATAGGGGGAAAGCATGTGCGTAAACAGGCTCTCGTTGATGTAATCCTCCCGAATCACACCGGAATCGAGCCTGTCGAGGATGTACTTGGCGAGGCCGTCGCTGCTCTTGAGCAGCTCCTGTTCGAGCTGCTTCTGGTGGCTGCTCTGCTGCAAATTCTTTCGCAGGCAGTCGTAGAGGGCTTCGTCGCCAAGCGGTTTGAGCAGGTACCCGGCCGCTCCCGCATTGAGCGCCTCCTGCGCGTACTGGAACTCCGCGTAGCCGCTGATCAGGATCACCTTTGCCTCCCCGTCCTGCTCCTTGATCATTTTCAGGAGCTGAAGCCCGGAGATGAAGGGCATCTTGATATCGGAAAGGATCAGTGCCGGCCGGTGCTTTTGAAAGAGCTCCCAAGCCTGTCGGCCGTTTGCCGCTTCCAGAATCTCGAACCGGCTGTCAAATCCCCTGACCTGCTTCATCAGCGAGCGGCGAGAATACACTTCGTCTTCTGCAATCAATACCTTTATATCGTTCGCCTCTCTTTCCTGAAATACACCGAAACAGAAAGCAGGTGACAGCCGGAATCCGTTTTTCGAAAAAACAGGCGCGATTCCATCCAGCGGGGAACCGCGCCCGACCGGTTTTTTTATTTTAGCTCTTCACCGCTCCAGCTGTCAAACCGGAGATGATGTATTTCTGTCCGAGCGCGTAGACAATCAGCACCGGGAACATGCACATGAAGTAGGCGGTAAACGCCATCGTGTAGTTGAAAGAATACTCCGACTTGAAATTGTACTGGAACAGCGGGAGCGTCCAGTAATCCGGGGACTTGTTCAGGATCATCAGGGGGAGCTGGAAATCGTTCCAGAACCACAGCGTGTCCATGACAATCAGGGTGGCGAGCATGGGGCCGATGAGATGCAGGATGATCTTCGTGTAGACCTGGAAGGTGTTGCAGCCGTCGATGCGGGCCGCCTCCTCGACCTCGTAGGGCAGGCTCTGGATGTAGTTGACGAACATAAACACGCCCTTGGAAAGGCTGAGCGCCGCATAGAGCAGGATCAGGCCGTTCGGGTTGAGCAGGTTCATATTGGTCATGATCTTCGTAACCGGCAGCATGATGACCTGGAAGGGGATGAACAGGCCGAGAATAATGTAGAAGTAGACGGCCTTGTAATACCGGCGGCGGAAGTTCCGGGCGATGGCATAGGAGACGGCCGGATTGATGATGATGACCAGGATGATGGAGATCACGGTGATGTAGGCGGAGTTCTTCACGTAGTTCCAGAAGTTATTCTTGCTGAACAGCTCCTCATAATTCTGGAAATTCAGGCTCTGCGGCAGGGAAAAGAAGCCCTTGCTCGCCTCCTCGAGATCCTTGAAGGTGTTTACAATCACCACGTAAAGGGGGGCCAGAATCAGGATGAGGCCGAGCGCAATGACGACGTCGCGGCCAATTCTCCAGCCGAGGCCTTCCCGCTTGAGTCCTTTCATAGCTGATTGACACCGCCTTTGCTCGAGATTTTAATCTGCACCATCGACAGCAGCGCAATGATGATGAAGAGAATCACAGCCTCCGCGTTCGCGAGGGAGAACTTCATATTGTTGAATGCGTCGTTGTAGATCAGGATGCCGATCACCGTCGTGGACCGGGAGGGGCCGCCCGCCGTCAGGGCGTAGGCGTAGTCGAAGGAGGTGATGCCGCTCTTGATGGCGAGGACCATGTTGATGGTGAAGGTGGGCATGAGGTACGGGAAGGTGATGTAGCGGAAGCGGTTGAACACTGTCGCGCCGTCGAGCATCGCCGACTCATAGAGATCCTGCGGCACGGATTGCAGGCCCGCAATGAAGATCAGCGTCGGCATGGCGACCGCCTGCCAAACGTTGACGAAGACCACGGCGGGCAGCGCCGTGCTGGCCAGGGGACTCTGCATCAGCCAGGAAATGCCGAGCGCCTGCCCGACGGACGGAACAAGGCGGTAGTAGATCTGATCGAAGATCAGCGCAATCGTCACGCCGCCGATCATGGCCGGGACGAAGAAAATAGATTTCGTCAGCGTTTTGAAACGCTTGATGGAATTCAGGCTCAGCGCCAGAATCAGCGAGACGAGCATCACGCCCACAACGAGCATCAGCGCGTACTTCACTGTGATCCCGAGCGAGGACCAGAAGAATTGATTCTGAAAGAGGTTGATATAATTCGTAAACCCGATGTAGCTGTAGGTCTTCCCGATACCGTCCCAGTCGGTAAAGCTGTAATTGATGCCGACAAACACCGCATAGATGAAGAACACGGTGTAGAGGATGACGGCGGGAAGGGTGAAGAGGAGATTCGTCAGCTTGTCAGCCACCGACTCCCGTCTGCTTTTTTTCATAATTCTCTCCCTTTCCAGTTCGCCAGAAACCGTCGGATTTTTCGCCCGCCCGGGGCGGCTTCCCTGCTCATTCATAAGGAAAAGGACGACAATTCAAACTGAGCCATTCAAATCGTCGTCCTTTTCGTATGCTGCGATCTGTTAGAAGCTTGTGACAGGCTTACTGGGCCGCGATCTCAATGGTGGTGTCCATGTTCTCCAGGAACACGTCGACACTGGGCTTGTCCAGCAGGAAGGACTGAACCGTGTTGTACATCTCGTTGACAACATTGTTGTCCAGCGTGGAGGCCATCCAGTCATGCACCTGGCCGCCGTTGATGAAGTCGAGGACGGGCTGGAAGTTCGCGTCCGCATAGGTGGTTCCCTTGATGATGGAGGGCTCGCCGGTCTCGTCGGACCACTTCTGCGCAACCTCGGTTCTGGCCAGATAGCTCAGGAAGGTGAGAGCCGCTTCCTTCTCCTCGTCGGAGGCGGAGGCGGAAATGCACTGGGCGGCGTTGACGCCGGTCAGGCAGTTGGTGGTGTCCTCGGTGAGGCCGGGCAGGACGAACGCGCCGAAGTTGAGGTCAGGATTCGCAAGGATGATGTTGCCGCGGCCATAGGAGCCGGAGATGATCATGGCGCACTGGCCGTTCGCAAAGGCTTCCTGCATGTTCGTGGTGCTCATGCCGAAGGCGTCGCTGTTGCCGTATTCCATGAGCTTGAGCATCATGTTTCCGTACTGAATCCAGTCCTCGTTGCCGGCCAGCTTGGCCTCGCCGTTCTGCACGGCCTCAAGCTGCTCGATGCCCTCGGGCAGGAAGGCAACCGTGGTGGCCTGGAAAATGTGGCCGACGCCGTCCTTGAGCGGGAAGTTGAGGGGCGTGATGCCCAGCTCGACGAACTGGTCGCACACGGCGATGAACTCATCCCACGTGGAGGGAATCTCAATGTTGTTCTCCTCGAAGATGTCGATGTTGTAGAAGACCGCCATATAGTTGCTGGCGTACGGCATGGCATAGTACTCGCCGTCGTCGGCCGGCGTCATGGCCAGGTAGCTCTCGTTGATCTGATCGAAGAAGGGCTGATCCGAAAGCTTCTCATAGTAGCCGTTCTTGACCTTCTCCTTGAACTGCATCTGGGTCGGCCAGTCGGTGAGAACAGGCGGGCAGTCGTCCGTCGCGATGCGGGAGGTGAGCACCTTCGCCGCGTCCGGCACCGTGTTCTGGGTGATCTTGATGTTCGGATATTCCTCCTCGAAGTCGGCGATGACGGCCTCGTAGCCGGCCTGGATCGCTTCCTCGCCCTGCTGCTGGAAGAACTCGAGCTCGATGACGCCGCCGCTCGTGTCGCTGTCGCCGCCGGCGTCCGCGGCGTCGGACGTTCCCGCTTCCGAGGCGTCGCCCGCAGCGGAGGAGGTGGATGTGCCGGAATCACAGCTGGTGGCGAGAGCCGCGACCAGAAGGGCGCTCAGAAGCGCTGCCAGGATTCTCTTTTTCATGACTTGTCTCTCCTTTTCGCGTAAAATTAAAGCTGAAAGTTATGAGCTGCCTCGACTGCCGTTTTGATTCTGTCGAGGCTGATCCCCTGTCCCTGAATGGTGCAGTCCGCGCCGATCATCATGCTGGTGGAGCCAAAGCCGCGGATCGCCTCCTCAACCTCGGCGCGAATCGCCTCGTCCGTGCCGCTGAGGATGTTGCCCTTGTTGTTCAGGCCGCCCAGGATCGGACGGCGGTACAGCTTTTGGCCCTCCGAGAGAGAGACGCCCGTATCCTTGACGGACCAGTTCACGATATCTCCCGGATAATCGCGGAAGCGCTCGAGATGGACTTTGAAATCATACTCCGGCTCGCCGCAGATGTGAAGGATGTTGTACTTGTCCTCACGGTTCTTCGCCACATCGAGAACCATCCGATCGGAGGGCTCGACCAGCATGGCCCACTCCTCGTCCGTAAAGCGGCCAACCTCGCCGAACTGAGCGGAGAAGTAGATGCCGTCGAGGCCAAGGTCGAGGTAGGCGTTCGCCCACTCCTGCTGCGCCTCGGCGATCGTCTTCACGCCGTCGGCGACAGCCTTCGGGTTTTCTTTCGAATGGGCCATCAGCAGATCGTCGCCGAACGCGAAGGACGCCGCCTTGAAGGGGCCGAACATCGTCTGCACCACAAGCGCTTCGCCGTTGACTCCGTCAAGGATTCTCCTGATGATCTCCGCCTGCTTTTTGAACTCCGGAGAATCGGGGCCGTCGAACCGAATCTTATACCAGTCGGAAGCGTTCTCGATCTTGGTATGAATCGGATACATGAAATCCTGCATCACCTTCATGATATCCATGTCGGTGTGACGGAACAAATCCAGATGTCCCTTCACGGTCTCCTCCACGGTGTAGGTGGAGGGATAATGGAACCAGAAGCCTGCGGGGACCTTGTCCGGGGTCTCCCCCCGGAGAACTGCCTTGACGCGCTCGACCTTATTCATGACTGGAACCTCCTGTCGTGTTGATGTTTTCATTATATCCTAATAAATCGGTAAAAACATGAATTTATTTGGCAAAGAAATATGAAAAAGTTTAGAATATTTCATTACATCCCGTTTTATTTGGTCTTTTTCTCTAATTGTCCTCTCATTTTTACATCAGTCTGCCTTTCTTGAAAAAACTGTTGAGTTCTGGAAGAATATCATTATAATAAGAGGTATTCCGGAGAAGGACGGGGAAACCGCCGCCGCTCCCGGCTCCCGTTTCCCGGCGGCCAGGCTCCCTCCTTTCCCTCCCGTTTTCCTGCCGGGAGGCAGGCTTTTGTTCCGCACGCTCTTGTCCGTTTTGCATCAAACTCTTCTCGATCCTGCAAAAAACAAGGAAAGGTCGCTTTCTCGCCATGAGACTTCTCAAGAATTGCTCCTACCGCATGCAGATATTCATTCTGTCGGTCCTGATCATCGCCCTGCCCGCCACGATTCTTGGAATTTTCACCTCGAACCTGACGCTCCAGCAGGTGGATTCCAAATACCAGGAATCCATGCTGGACCTCACCACGCAGATCAACATGTATCTGGACAGGAGCATCAAAAGCGCGGAGAAGCTGAGCACCATCCACATTGTCAACACCGAGGTGCGCAAGATCCTGACGACCGACTATTCGAATTCCCTCAGCGACTACTACCCCGGCGTGCAGACCATGCAGGCGCAGGTGGTGCAGGCCAACCTGCTCAACACCGACGTGATTGTCGCCGTCTTCATCAACAAGTACGACTATATTTTCGACTACAACTTCAACACATACTCCGACTACCGCGGGATCTTTGACAATATCGAGGAGTGGGCGGAGCTCGCGCGCCAGGATCCCCGCTCCACCTACGTCGCCCCCATCCACCACTCCGAGCGCACGGGGATTGCCTATCAAAACATCCTCCCGATTGTGAAAATCCTCAAGGATCCGGACGATTTTTCGGAGATCGGCGTCTTCGGCGTGGGGATCAACTTCGACTCCGTGACAGATATCATCTCGTCCTCGCGGCTGCCCACCAGCATGGTCGTCCTCTTCGACGAAAACGACGAGCCCTTCTACTGCTCCGAGGAGAGCGTGCTCCAGCAGGAGGAATACGGGTCGTTTCTCACCGCCCTGCAGTCGTGCAGCAGCGAGGTGGGCGACAAGGGGGAAAGCAAGTTCCGCCACATCACGATCCCCGGCCATGACTGTTCTGTCAACACCGTATACAACACGACGACCGGGTGGAAGATCGTCCATGTGCTGGACAATTCCATCATCTCGGAGGCCTCGCGCACCAACCTGCAGCGCCTGACGCTCGTCTTCCTCGCCGTTGTCCTGCTCGCCATGCTGCTCGCCTTCTGCATCTCCCAGCAGCTCTCCCGGAGCATCCAGTCGCTCTGCCGCCAGATCGACGAGTGCGAGGGCGGCACCATTCCCCAGATCAACCTGACCAACCAGCTGCTCTCCAACAAGGATTTCAACCAGATTGTGGACAGCTACAACCGCCTGAATCTCCGGCTGACGGACAGCCTGCGGGAAAACTACACCATCCAGCTCAACGAAAAGCAGATGCGCCTGCGCATGCTCCAGGCGCAGATCAACCCCCATTTCCTCTACAATACGCTGAATCTCATCAGCGCCATCGCGAACATCCGCGACATCCCGGAAATCCGCACCATCTCCGACGCGATCTCCGATCTGCTGCGCTACAACCTCAAATCCGGGCCGATCGTCCGCCTGAAGGAGGAGGTCAAGCAGATCGGGCGCTATATCACAATCCAGCAGATCCGGTTCCCGGATCGGTTCATCTATGAGTGCGCGCTGCCCGCCGAGCTGGAGGATATCACGGTGCCGGTCTGCATTTTGCAGCCGCTGGTTGAAAACACCATTGTCCACGGCTTCGACGAGAAGGAGGAGGGCGGCTATATCATGATCAATATTTACGCGGAGCTGAACACGCTGCACATCCTGATCGCCGACAACGGCGCCGGCATTCCGGCGGACAAGCTCGAGAGCCTCCGCCTCTCCCTGCGCATTCCAAATTAAATATTATTTTTTATTGGGACAAAATTCATGCCACAGATCATATTGAA
>OODJ01001768.1_pt1 | contig 16081 bp, 15 predicted proteins | sample 1671611 | NCBI WGS metagenome assembly OODJ01 (sample SAMN06348174, study PRJEB24527) | human gut metagenome | biome: human gut; feature: ankylosing spondylitis patient; material: feces | host: Homo sapiens | place: China | collected 2015-10 | reverse complement strand
GAAATCTTATGATTTCAGCGGGTTTCCTGGTCCGAGTGACTGGTTTCGAACCAGCGGCCTCGTGGTCCCAAACAGGAACCGAAAACTTTTTTCGGACGTTTCCAATGATTTTTCATCATTTCCGCTCGTATTCCGTTACTCTCGTACCCTCTTTTGAACCCCCATTTCCGCCTGTTCCGCGCGCGTCTGTAGTAATCCATGTGGTCAAAAAACGCTTCCCACTCAAAAGAACGGGAAGCGTTTCTGCATTTATCAGCTGACTTATCCAAAGAAATACTGTTTCATATCTGAGATGCTGCCGTCCTTATCGCAGAGCCACTCGTAATCAGAGAGGCAGTTCCGGCAGTGTGCAATTACATCAAATCCACCGGGTGAGTGCCAGCTGTCGGCAATGCTCATGATTTCCAATGGTTTTCCGCAGGTCGGACAAGGTCTGATTTTACTTGCCTGACGAGCGCCACGATCGCTCCTCTCTGTTTCAAGTGCATCTAAAAGGCCCTGCCAAAGATTTAGATTCGGCTCGTGTTCTGCATAGTCTTCAAGATGCTGCCGAATGTCATCGGCAGCCAGCGTGAGAAACTTATCATCCAGATGCGGAAGATGGCGTTTGATATAATCAGCGATCACCGATGGCATATGGGTTTTCCTGCCCATCGCATACCGCATTGCCGACAGCAGGATTAGGCGAAAGTCAGGGTCAGAAATCGGCGCAAGCATGTCATGCGGAAAAAGAAAAAACTCCTTGCCATTATTCATGAATACACGCAGCGGCCGCTGCTCCTCTGTCACCAGATTCAAAAGACTGTTTGCCTGATCTTTCAGGTCGTCAACGCTGATTGACGCATAGTCCTGAAAGGGGCTGCTTTCGTCGTTCATTCTCTAACCTCCTGTTCCATTCGTCCTCGCTATAAGGTGTAGGCATTGTAGCTCTGATTGCCCGAAGGTTCAAGTGTTTTGTTCGCAGAGGCTAAGAGACCCAATAATATTCCGCTGAGAACCGCAGATCAAATTCTGCATCGCAATAAGCAAAGAATACTCACTTCCCACAGTATACAGCAATCGCCTTGGATACGAATGCCGCTGTGCCTTCACCGCCGGTCTTGTCGATGTTCTCGCGAAAACGTTCGTCGGCGACATACATCTCGCCCAGTCCGGCCAGAATTTCCGGTGTGCAGGTGTAGAAATGGTCAGTGATGAACTGCTGCAGCTTGCGGATCGCGTTCTGCACCTCAGGCGTGGCAGGCGCAAGATTTTTCAACTTGCCCAACTCTGTAAACTGCGCCATCAGCCCGGCAAAATCACCGACAGAGCCATCCTTTTCGTGCTGCTGGTATTCCTGATACGCGGCTGTGCCGCCCCACTTTTCCTTGACCTCGGCGGCGAAGCGTGCCTGCTCGGTCTTGTCAAATGCGTCAAATTTCATAGGTGTCACTCCTGTTTTCAAAGTCTCACGGGCGAGGGCGATGAGTTTTCCAAGCTGTTTCCGCCGCAATTCCAGCAGTTTGATCTGGTCTTCCAGCGCGGCAGATTGGTCAAGATTCGGATCATCTAAAATCCGCTTGATATCCTTCAGCGGAAATTCCAACTCTCGAAACAGCAGGATCGATTGCAGCCGTGCCAACGCTGTATCGTCATACAGCCGGTAACCCGCTTCGGTGAGCGCGGTGGGCAGCAACAGGCCAATCGCGTCGTAATGGTGCAGCGTCCGGACACTGACACCGGCAAGCCTGCTGACTTCGTGAATGGTCATCATGGTAATCCCTCCTCCGTGTGAGTTTAGCATACACTATGACGTAACGGGAGAGTCAAGAGGGAAAACGAATTTTATGAGTTTTCATTGCAGCTAAAATTGCACACACGCTTTGTTTCCTTGCTTTCCGCACCAAAATATGCTATCATACAAAATAACGATAATTAACGCCGTCAAGTGTTGAAATAAGCCTTGGCAGTATAGCTGTGATGAATCGAATGCTCTGCCAAGCGGCAGAGCATTTTGCATATCAGTACACAGAGAGTCGTGTTAGAGAGGAAATGGGTATGGCAAGAATTATTCGGAACGCAATCAGGTGCAAGAAATGTGGAGACATTATCGAGAGCCAAACCGTCCACGATTTCAAATTTTGCAGCTGCGGGGCATGCGCCGTGGATGGTGGTCACGACTATCTTCGCAGGTGTGGCAATCTTGAAGATTGGGAGGAACTGTCCAAAGCTGAAAAAGTGGAGGACGATAACAGATTGGCTTGATTCTGGATTTAGGGGCTGGCGCTGCCCGCTTTTAATTAGAGTTTGCTGGAGCGTAATATAAAATGGAGAGGAGCGGCTTTTCGTGTATTATTCTGAACTTGTGAAAAAGGCGTGCGTGATCATGTATGATGCCCACAAAGAGGATAAGGATAAAGGCGGATATCCGTATGTGTTCCATCCGTTTTACCTGGCGACTCAGATGGATGACGAAGACTCCACCTGCGCAGCGCTGCTGCATGATGTAGTTGAAGATCATGGTTCCAGATATTCGTTTGCATATCTGGAACAAGCTGGGTTCCCGGAAGCTGTCATACATGCGCTTCATCTGTTGACGCATACGACCGGTGTGCCCTATATGGACTATGTCAAGGAACTGGCAAAAGACCCGATTGCCAGAAAAGTCAAGTTGACAGACCTCAAGCACAATCTGGATGCCAGAAGACTGAACGCAGCGCGACCGAGAAAATATGACCTGTATTTGCAGGCAGTTCGCTATCCGGAAAAATCAGGTAGAGAACACTTTTATGCGGAACTGTCCGCATGGTATCAGCGCAGCGGGTTACCGCTGAAAAAGTTTTTCAACACCAGCGGTTTACTCTATAAATCAATGAAATTAAGAGACAAACTGCCAAAAATGAGCGAAGATGAAATGTTGAGTCTCCTTGCCACAGACGGCATGCTGGTCAAGCGCCCGCTTCTAGTGGGCGATGACTTTGTCCTTGTTGGTTTCAAGGAAACAGAGTGGGCGGAGCACCTGAAAAACAAATAAAAGAAGCGTTGAAACAGAGGACATCTGACCGTCCCCGTCAATTTTTTATCAAAGTTTGTGGCGCAATAGACAAAGAATATTCAAGCCTGTATCTGCTGCGTCCAAAGCATCTGGATCGCCAAATCCTGAGTTTCAAATTTTCGTATCATCTGCTTCCTTCCTGTTTGCTGTTTTCCTGCGAATTTTGGGCTTTGTCAACTCATAGCTCACATCCAGCAAAAGCTCAATTGTTTCCACCGGCACGCTGCCGTCCAGCGCGACCGTGATCCAACTGGCTTTGTTCATATGGTACGCCGGAAAAATGCCAGTCTCGCCGCGCAGCGATGCAATCATGACCGGATCGCACTTGAAATTGACGATATCGAGCTTCTCCGTTCCCGCAAGCCCCAGCTTGTCCCGCGGCACTTCCATGACCAGCGCAAACCACTTCCGGTTGCCCGCATGACGGAATACGGCGGCGCGCGGTGTGTCTGCCCAAGGATAATCCGGTTCTGTGCTGTAGTGGTTCAGAATGTAGGATTCTAATTCTTCACGATTCATTGCAGACCTCACAGCGCCTCAAAGTGATACCTCGGCTGACCGACGCTCTTTTTGCCGTACTCGATCGCGCTGACCGGACAGTAGCAGATGCACGCCATGCAGTGGGTGCAATTCCTGCCCCAAACCGGCTTGCCGTCTTTCAGCGTGACGTTGTTCATCGGACAGCGCTTCACGCACTGACCGCAGCCGATGCAGGCATCCGAAGCAGTGAAAGCATCTGCCTTGACGAAGCATTTATAGAAAATCGGATTGACCGGGCCGCTCATGAAGCGGTCATAGAGATTGTTCCGCGTCGGCGCGAACGGCTGATTGGCTTGAATCGCGGCGATGGCGCGGTCGATGTCCGGTTCGGCTTTGGCGACGATTTGCCGCGCTTTGTCCGCCTGCGGCGCGGAGAACATCGCAATGTAGTTCTCCGGCATGACGATCTGCGCCGTGCCCATGCAGGAAATCGCCTTTTCCGCGCAGAGGTCACGGTTATACTTGCCGGCGTTGCCGATCTCGCTGCCGCAGGTCATGACAAACCATACGTTTTTCGCGCCGTGCAGCTCCGTCTTTAGGAGCCAGTCGCGCACGACGCGCGGAATGCGCCAAGCGTAAGTTGGCGTGACGATAATAACTCGCTCGCCGGTTTCGACGGGCGAAGTGTCACAGGATTTGATGCGGTCGTTCAGGTTCACAAGCGCATCGCCCAGCGCGTCCGCAATGCGTTTGGCAACATATTTGCTGTTTCCGGTGCCGGAAAAATACAAAATCATATCAAAATCCCCTCACAATGGTCAATTTCATGCTGAATGATCTGCGCCGCCCAGCCGGTGAACGTTTTAATGCGCGTCTGGAACTGCTCATTCTGCCACTGCACCTTGATGGTTTGGTAGCGCTTTGTTTTCCGCGTGCCGGCCAGGGACAGGCAGCCCTCCTCCGCGTCATACGGCGCGGATTTTTTGACGATCACGGGGTTGAACATGACCATGTATATGCCGTCATTATCGAACGCGATGATGCGCTTGTTGACGCCGATCATATTCGCCGCCATGCCCACGCAGCCGTCCTTGTGCGCGGCCAGCGTGTCCAATAAGTCCTGCGCGATTGCCAAATCGTCAGCCGTGGCCGGCTCTGCCTTTTGGGATAGGAAAAATTCGTCTTTGCAGATATCACGGATCATGGGAAAACCTCCGCTGCGTTTTTTCTTATTGTAGCAGAGAAATGGGAAAGGCTCAACTGCATTTATGGTGGATTCGATAAAGACACTTAATTAATGTTTGCGCATTCGGTACGAATAGCATAGAATTTTCGCGCGCAAAACAGCAATAATTCATGCGTCTTATGAGATGCAGAATTTGCGTGGCAATATACAAAGATAAAGGCGAATTCGATAAGTGGTCTGCGAAATAAAAATCGTTCGTTTTTATCATTTCCTTGCATTTTCCATTCTGTTTTGATACAATAAAATACAACGCTGCAAAGCGCTGTTGTTAGACTTGGCAGCTTTGCGCAAAAGTGTTCTGCCAAGCAGCAGAGCACTTTTTTCATCTGGAGGAATCGACATATGGCTGTAAGTTATAAGAAGCTTTGGAAACTGCTGATTGACAAGGACATGAAAAAGAAAGATCTGTGCGCGAAAGCAGGCATTAGCCCGGCGTCCGTCACGAAAATGGGTCGAAACGGTCATGTCACGACGGAGATCCTTTTGAAAATTTGCACGGCGCTGGACTGCGGCGTGGAAGATATTATGGAAATTGTGCCGGATTCGAGTGAAAACGCATGATAAAGTCCGCTTTATGGGACAGCCAATATGATATGATTACAATGAGCTTGGGAGACCGGCTCGAATGGAGAAGCGAATGGAACGATCTCTGATTTATAACGGAACGATCACGGCGGAACAATTTCTCTTCTATGAAATCCGCATTGCATCGAAATATTACCTCGACGGGATGTCCGTGGAGGACGCTATCGAAGAAATCAAAAAGAACAATCTGTTTCAATACCCGACCGAGCGGCTTGTTGCCCGCATGGTGCGAAGCTGCTATAAGCGCCTGGATGCCTTGGATGATGAGCAACTCCGGCAGGAATTATCATCGGCTCCGGCTGAGATTGCAAAGCAGATCAACCTCTATGCCATGATGCGATACAACCGCATTGTCTGGGACTTCATGGTCGGCGTGATCGGAGAAAAGTTCCGGAGTCAGGACTTCGAGTTTTCACGGAAAGACCTGAATGTCTTCTTCTCCCACTTGCAGGAGCAGAACGACGATATTGCCGGATGGAGCGAGTCAACGGTCAATAAAATCAAGCAAGTGCTGACAAAAGTTCTGGTCGAGGTTGAGATTCTTGACACTTTCAAATCGACGCGGCTCAATCCGCTGTTCCTCTGCGAAGAGCTGGAGGAAGGCATCCGCAGAAATAACGATCTCGAAGCACTCGCAGCTTTTAACTGCTTTAGATAGGAGGCTCTGGCATGAGCGACATCAAGCAAGAGTTGGATAGAATCCGGGACAGAATATCTGACCCCAGTTTTCTTGCCAATAAAGGATTAAGCAACGAAGTCGGCATTCATGTGTTCTGCTATGATCCGGCAGACGAATTGATTGTCAGAGACTTCGTTTCCCGGCTGAAAGCGGAGAGCGGAACGCCGTACCACATTAAGGAATGTGACCTTTACGAGATTTTTCTGAGACTCTTGGAGGACAAGCGTGTTCTGAGATCCGTGGACGGGCTGGAAGAAAAACGCGGAAAGGAATACCTTCTCAAGCAGCTTCAAAAGATTGCAACGCCGGAGGCACTTCTGGAATACATGAAGTACGAGCCGCATGAATACGGCGATGTTCTTTTCCTGACCGGCGTGGGAAAAATCTTCCCGTTTATGCGCTCTCATAAAATGTTGGACAGTATGCAGCATCTCTTTGAAGACATCCCCATCGTCATGTTTTATCCGGGATCGTTCAACGGGCAGGACCTCGGATTGTTTGGAAAGTTTCTGGACGGACACTACTACCGGGCATTCAACCTTTTGTGATTGGAGGAAGGCACTATGAAAATACAAAGTATGTTCCAAAAGGACATCGACCGTGACATCAACGGCGTTATCAAGGTGTCGCAGGATGACCAGCAGAGCTTGAAGCAGGAACTCAGCGAGTACATTATCACGAAAGAACTGCGGCGTCATTTCGCCACGTTCTTTGATAACTACGTCAAAGCCATTGACAATCCGACCGACAAGATCGGCGTCTGGATTTCCGGCTTCTTTGGAAGTGGTAAATCTCACTTCCTGAAAATGCTCTCCTACCTTCTCTCCAACAAAGAGGTGGACGGCAAACACGCCTTTGATTACTTTGCGGACAAGTTTGACGATCCGATGATGTATGCGACGGTGCAGAAATGCGTCCGAATCCCCACGGAGTCCATCCTGTTCAACATTGACATCGAAGGACCGATCAACAAGGACAAGACCGCCGTGCTGCGCGTTTTTGCGAAGGTGTTCTATAACCACTGCGGCTTCTATGGCGAAGACCTCAAGGTGGCGAAGCTGGAACGCTTCATTGACAAGCAGGGCAAGACGGATGCCTTCCGCGCTGCCTTCAAGGAAGTCAACGGGGACGAGTGGGTCAACGCCCGCGATTCTGCTGCCTTCTTCGAGGATGATGTGGTTGAGGTCTTGCAGTCTGTTCTCGGCATGAGCCAGACAGCAGCCCGCAACTGGTTCAACGGCGAAGAGAATGCCGACATGAGCATCAAACAGCTCGTGTCTGAGATCAAGGAGTATGTGGACAGCAAGGAAGGAAACTTCCGTCTCCTGTTCTGCGTGGATGAAGTCGGTCAGTACATCGGTGACGACGGCGATCTGATGATGAATCTGCAATCGCTGGTGGAAGAGATCGGTGACAAATGCCGGGGCAAGGTTTGGGTCATGGTCACAAGTCAGGAAGCGATTGATTCCGTCGTGAAAATCACCGGCAACGACTTCTCCAAGATTCAGGGACGCTTCAATACCCGTCTGAGTCTTTCTTCCTCTTCTGTTGACGAGGTCATCAAGAAGCGTGTTCTGGCGAAGACAGAGGACGCGGATCATCTTCTGCAAATGGAGTACGAGAAAGAGGCTTCGGGTCTCAAGAGCCTATTCGCCTTTGACAATCCGATCCTTGACATCAAAGGCTTTACCAGCGCGGCAGAGTTCAGCGCGACCTTCCCCTTTGTGCCGTATCAGTTCATCGTCATCCAGAAGGTTCTCGCGGAAATCCGCAAGCACGGTAACTCCGGCAAGCACCTTTCGGGCGGCGAACGCTCCATGCTGTCTGGTTTCCAAGAGGCGGCGCAGAAAATCGAAAACAAGGACGAGAACGCCCTTGTGCCGTTCTATCAGTTCTATGACACGGTACATACCTTCTTGGAGAGTGCCATCCGCCGGGTCATCGACCGCTGCCAGAACGCGGCGGACGCGCACGACGGCTTGGAACAGCAGGACGTGAACGTCCTCAAGCTGCTCTACCTCGTCCGTTATATTGAAGACGTCAAAGCGAATATCGAGAACATCGCTATCCTGATGATCGACGATATTCACACGGACAAGATTGCCCTTCGCGCATCTATCACGGCTTCGCTGGAACGCCTTCTGACGCAGAACTATATCTCTCGCAACGGCGATACCTACGCCTTCCTGACGGACGAGGAACAGGATATTGCCATCGACATCAAGAATACGCCGGTTGACAGCGCCCAGATCGTCCAGAGTATTTCTCAGACGGTCTACGGCGAAATCTATCCGGCAAAGAAATATAAATACGGCAAGTATGACTTTGCCTACGATCAGTACGTTGACGAGACGCTGAACGGCGCGTCCACTGGCGGAATGCGGCTTCGCATCGTTACCGTGGCAAGCGACCTCTACGGCGTTGGAGACCAGCGGCTTATCATGGACTCTCAGGTCAACAACGAGGCAATCGTCGTTCTCTCGGCGGACACGCCCTACTTTGATGAGCTGGAACAGGCGATGAAGATCCGCAAGTTTGTCAAGCAGCGGAATGTGTCGCAGATGCCGGAGAGCATCCAGCGGATTATCCGCGACCGCAATGACGAGGCGCGGAAGCTGGAAGGTCACGCGAGAAGCCTGATTGAGAAGGCTATCGTTGAGGGCAAGTTCTATGTTCACGGTGAAATCCTCAACCTGAAATACGGCTCTGCGAAGGACAAGCTGGATGAGGCGATGAAGAGCCTCGTCGAGAGCGTCTATTCCAAGCTCAACATGGTCAATCAGTTTGTGGACAGCGACGCCGATATTCTCGCCATCCTTAACGGCGCATACGAAGAAGTCGGCTTCACCGGACTGGGCGCAAACAACGAAGACGCCCTCAATGAGATCAGTCAGTGGTTGGAGCTGCAAAACCAGAAGATGCTCAAGACCTCGATGGGCGATGTGCAGCGCCGGTATCAGGCGATCCCCTACGGCTGGAAGGAGATCGACATTGCAGCTCTGATTGCCCGTCTGATTGTCCAGCAGAAAATCCAGATCAACTATGGCGGCGCGGTTGTCAGCAAGGAAGAACGCCGCTTGGTGGACTTCTTGCGCAAGAAGACGGAGATCGACAAAGCCATCGTCGCGCGGCGTATTGCCCCCTCCGAAGAGCTGATCCGCAAGAGCGTCAACTTCCTGCGGGACTATCTGGGCGCGATGGACATTCCCTCCGATGAGGACGGGCTGATCCGCTTCGTGCTGAACACTTTTGAAACCAAGCAGAGCCACTATCAGAAGCTCCTTGACGAGTTCTACTCCAAAGAGCGTTACCCCGAAAAGGAAACCGTCACTGCTGCCCGCGACCTGATGAACGATGTTCTGAGCCAGCGTAAGGACAATGTTGCCCTGCTCAAACGGATGGTGCAGCGGCAGGACGATCTTCTCGATTCCGCCGAGGATATGGAAGGCGTGGAGATGTTCTTCAAGGCGCAGCGGACGGTGTTCGACGATGCCAAGAAGCGGCTTGCCAGCATCCTCAAGGAAAGGGACTACTTCGCGGCGGACACGGACACGTTGAACGTCATCAGCACGATGTCTACGATCCTCGCTATGCCAAAGCCCTATTCCCGTATTGGGGAGCTGCCGGAGCTTGTCCAGAAGGTCAAGACCGCCTACGACGGCTTGCTGGATATGAAGCGCGAGGAAGTTGCCGAGAACATCCGCCAGTGTATGCAGGATGTTCACCAGCTTGCCAGCGAAGCGCGGGACGCCGGGGCACTGCTCCATCAGGCGGACGATCATTTCGTGAACAAGCGCGAAGCGGCGAAAACCGCGACCTCTCTCACCGAGCTGGACGCCATGATCACGCAGCTTCTTAACTACAAGGATACGATCTGCCGCCGCATGGAGGTCATGTCTGCCTCCTGCCAGCAGGAAGCGCAGAAGCCCACGCCCGCAGCGACCGCAAAGCCCGGAACACCCGCGCCGAAGCCCCCGAAGATCATGACCGTGCGCCGGTATGACCTCTGCTCGGTTAAGCGTCTGCAAAGCAAGGAAGACATTGATAAGTACGTCGAGGCGATCCGCGAAAAGCTCATGAAGACGCTCGAAAGCTGCGACGGCGTGCAGATCAACTAAAGGAGTATCAGAAGATGAACAAGAACGCAATTCAGAAGTTTGCGATCTGGGCGCGGAATGAGCTGATCGCTCAGGTTTCCCAACGTGCCTATCAATATGGAATTGACGAGTCCGGCTTTGGTGACGCCTCTGCGGACACGCTCAACGGTCGGCTGCTGACGGCGGAGGAAAAGTCACAGCGGCAGGAACTCATCAAGCAAATCAAGGAAAAGGGCTATCAGCAGGTCATGGAAGAGGTTGCCTACACTTGGTTCAACCGCTTTATTGCCCTGCGCTTTATGGAGGTCAACAACTATCTGCCCTCCCATATCCGCGTGTTTTCGGACGCATCCGGTGCGTTCAAGCCGGAGATCCTGAACGATGTGCTGCACCTTGATCTGCCGGGACTGGACAGCGGCAAGGTGGCGGAGTATATCGAGAGCAACGACACCGAAGCCCTCTACCGCTATCTGCTGTTGACGCAGTGCAACGCCCTGAACAGTGCGCTTCCTGTCATGTTCGAGCGTATGGGCGGCTACACGGAAATGCTGCTGCCAAACAACATTCTCCGTCAGGACAGCGTTCTTGGTCACATGGTCTCCGATATTCCCGAAGAGGACTGGCAGGATGCCGTCCAGATCATCGGCTGGCTGTATCAGTATTACAACACCGAGCTGAAAGACGATACCTTCGCCCAGCTCAAGAAGAATGTCAAGATCACGAAGGAGCGCATCCCTGCCGCAACGCAGCTCTTTACCCCGGACTGGATTGTCCGCTATATGGTGGAAAACTCTCTCGGCAGGCTTTGGCTGGAAGGTCACCCCAACGCCGAACTGCACGACGGCTGGAAATACTATCTGGACGAAGCCGAGCAGGAGCCGGATGTGGAAGCGCAGCTTGCCAAGCTCCGCGAGGAATACAAGACTATAAAGCCGGAAGAGATCAAGGTCATCGACCCCTGCATGGGCAGCGGGCATATTCTGGTGTATGCCTTCGATGTGCTGATGCAGATTTATACCTCTGCCGGTTGGGATCAGCGCGAGGCGGCGCAGAGCATCCTCAAGAATAATCTCTTTGGGTTAGACATTGATGACCGCGCGGCGCAGCTTGCCTATTTTGGGGTCATGATGAAAGCGCGGCAGTATGACCGGCGTTTGCTCACGCGCGGGATTCAACCCCATATATACGCTTTTGCGGAGAGCAACACCATTACAACCGCGCCGCTTCACGATATGGGTATTACACTTTCGCAGGATGAGTATGATACTGCCGTGAAACAGGTGTTACGTCTGTTGGATGAATTGCGGGATGCAAAGGAGTACGGCAGTATTTTGCCGGTAACGCCTTGCGACTGGGATTTGCTGAGGCGTTTCGCAGTCCCGAGGACAGAAGATGAGGGCGGGCAGCAGTTGTTGGGAATCCACGGTGAGCAGATTGCTGCGCCGCTTCTGCAAAGACTTATCAATATTGGCGAAGCACTATCTCAGCAGTACGATGTGGTGGTGACAAATCCGCCGTATATGGCAGTCAGCAACGCCGGTGCGAAGGTCAACGACTATGTAAAGAAGAACTTCCCGGACAGCAAAGCAGATCTGTTCGCCGTGTTTATTGAACGCTGCGGGCAGATGGCGAAAAAGAACGGCTATCAGGCGATGATCACGCAGCACGCTTGGATGTTCCTGTCCAGCTTTGAAAAGCTGCGTACAAAGCTGCTGGCGGTCGATATTGTCAATATGGCGCATTTGGGCGCAAGAGCCTTTGAAGAGATCGGCGGCGAAGTGGTACAGACCACATCGTTTGTCATCCGCAAGAGCCATATTGCGGACTATAAGGGTGAGTATTGCCGCCTGATCGAGCCGACTTCTCAGCAAGGGAAAGAGGATATGTTCCTTGCTGGTGAGAACCGTTATGCAGCTGATCAGTCCAACTTCTCCAAAATTCCGGGGTCTCCGGTTGCGTATTGGCTTAGTTTAGCAGCCTTGAAATGCTTTGATGGCGCGGTTTTATCCGATTTTGCAGATACAAAAACAGGAATGCAGACTTGTGACAACAATCGTTTCTTGAGGTTGTGGTTTGAAGTTGATATACAAAAAGAATGCCTTCATAATGCAAACGAGAAGACCACAGTTGAGACAGACGTAAAATGGATTCCTTATAATAAGGGTGGCGATTTTAGAAAGTGGTATGGCAATCAAGACTATGTCTTGAATTGGCAGCATGATGGGGACGAAGCGAAAGCGTATGCAGTTTCTCTGTATAAGTGCGTCACCAGAACAATAAAGAACATCCCGTATTTTTACAGGGAGACAATCAGCTGGTCAAAAATATCAAGCGGCAGCATTGCCTTCCGTTATTATCCAGATGGCTTCATTTTTGATGTGGCTGGATGCTGCATATACTGCAAGAATATAGATATATTGGGACTTCTGGGGTTGGTTAATTCCAAAGTCGCAAAGTATTTTCTGAATGCCTTGTCTCCAACTATCAATTTTGAAGCAGGTCATGTCAACTCAATTCCCATTGTGAATATTGGAGACGGCGATGAGAACTCATCCGTCCTAACGAAGTCGTGTATTTCAACTGCAAAAAAAGATTGGGATTCCTACGAAACCTCATGGGATTTCAAGCGGAATCCGCTGGTTTAGGAGAGAAGTATGGCTGACGTGATCATTCTCAACAACAGTCAAATAACGCAAATTAGTCATCTGCTTGCAGAACAGGTGTTGACGGGAAGTGAAATTACTCGCATACTAACTCGTCTTGGCATCCCTGACAATAGCGGAGAGTCAACAAAGTGGCGTAGGCTAGAATATGCGTTTATCGCCCGTCAGAATTGTGATCATTCAGGGAACGCAATTTTACGTTTTGTGCAAGAGGTACTATCTCCCGTAAACTATCTCCAGAAGCAGCAGAAGTTTGAGGACATTCGCTCAGAACTGAATGGTATTCTTTCGTTTAGTGGAATACAGTATCGGAATGACGGACAATTTGAAAAGGTAACCGTAGCCAAAACTATAAGCGATGCTCAAAAAAGGATGCAGAGCATTATACCCAAACTTCGTCAACGAGGCGTTCACGCGCGCGTAATTCAGTACTGCAACGAAGAACTTCTGAAAGAGAATTATTTTCACGCTGTTCTCGAAGCAACAAAAAGTCTTGCAGAGCAAGTTCGGCAGTTGAGTAACCTCACGGAAGATGGTTCGCCTTTGTATGATAAGGCATTTTCAACTTCCTCGCCATATTTGATATTAAACAGTCTCCAAACTGAAAGCGAAAAGAACCAACAAAAAGGTTTTTGTCTAATGTTAAAAGGTATAAACAGCATGGTGCGAAATGTTACTGCACATACGCCTAAAATCAAGTGGATTATTGATGAGGATGAAGCAGTAGACATTCTAATGACGATCTCATTCCTGAATAAGTACTTGGACAGTTGCCAAGTTGTAAGAATGGAACCCTGAAATGATAAAGCGCAACGAAACAAAGGAGAAACGCTATGCCATATTTAGAAACTGTTCAAGAGCTTCTGGAAGCCAAAGAGGGCGAACACGTCCAATTCAAGGAAGCCAAAAATCGCTTTGACTTTGGAGAGGCGGCGAAGTGCTGCTGCGCTTTGGCGAACAACGGCGGCGGCAAGCTGGTATTTGGCATCACGGACAAGAGACCCCGCAGCGTGGTCGGGAGCGCAGCTTTCGACCAGCCGGAGCGTACCCGCATGGGCTTGATCGAGAAATTGAAGGTCAATGTTGATTTTCAGCTTTTCAACTACGAGGGAAAGCGGGTTCTGGTCTTCGACGTGAAGAGCCGTCCAATCGGCTTGCCGGTGCAATACGAAGGCGTAGCGTGGATTTACGAGGGCGATACGCTCAAGCCCATGCCGGAGGATATGCGCCGCAGCATCTATGAAGAGACCGGCGGTGATTTCTCCGGGACGATCTGCGCCAGGGCAGCGGTCGATGATTTGGACGAGACCGCCATTGAAAACTTCCGTGCCAAGTGGATCGAAAAGAGCGGCAAAAAGCAGCTTGCCACGCTGTCAAAGCAGCAGCTTCTCCATGACTGCGGCGCGATCACGGATGAAGGCGTAACGTATGCAGCCCTGATCCTGTTCGGAAAGAACGCGGCGATCATCAAGTATCTGCCGCAGGCTGAGATCATTTTCGAGTACCGTTCCTCCGAAGCGTCGGGTCCGGCGAATCAGAGAGAAGAGTTTAAGGTCGGCTTTTTCGCTTGCTATGACCGCGTGTGGGAGCTTGTCAATCTGCGGAACGACAAGCAGCACTATCAGGAAGGCTTTTTCGTGTTTGACATTGCGACCTTCAATGAGCGCGTTGTCCGAGAAGCGATCCTGAACGCGGTGAGCCACAGAAACTATCAGTTTGGCGGCAGCATCTTTGTCCGCCAGTTCCGCGACAGATTGGTTGTTGAAAGTCCCGGTGGACTTCCCTTCGGCATTACGCTCGACAACATACTGGATCGCCAGCTTCCGCGCAACCGCCGTATTGCGGAGATCCTTTCTCTGTGCGGCATGGTAGAGCGTTCCGGTCAGGGCATGAACCTGATGTTTGAGCTGAGTGTGCAGGAGGCAAAACCGCTTCCTGATTTCACAGGCACGGATGACTTTTTCGTCAGTGTTACGCTGAACGGACTGATCCTCGACAAGGCGATGCTTTCCGTTCTCAATCGGATCAGCGAAAGAGGTGCGGAGCTGCTGTCCACCGAGGATTTCCTTGTGATTGATGCTCTGTACCATGAAAGACCGCTGAATGAGAAGATGCAGTCTCGCTTGAACCGGCTGATCGAGATGGGCATTGTCGAGCATATCGGTCGCAAGAAGTATGTTCTTGCCAGAAGTCTCTATGCAGCGACGGGCAAAACCGGTGTGCATACAAGACACGTCGGCTTGGATCGAGATACCAACAAGGAGCTGCTGCTAAAGCACATCCGCCAGAACAACGAAGTTGGTACTCCGTTCAAAGAATTGCAGCAAGTTTTGCCGGGTCTCAATCGCAATCAAATTCAAGTGCTGATGCGGGAACTCAAGGAAGACGGAAAAGTGGTTTGTAAAGGTAAAACCAGCGCTGCGAGATGGTTTATCATCAAGTGATTCACCGTCGATTTCAAATGTGTTTTTGCGTTCAACTTGCGACTAACTTAAAACCAATTTGCAACCTGTTCAGTAAATATTTTCTGAAATATTGGAGGAATCGTTGAAATTGGACTATTGATTTCCGATAAATACTCTGTTACGAAAACAGCAGCTTTTTGTCGCAGCATTGCACCATTTTTCTGTGCAAATCTAAATAAACGCTATACTAAAAATACTCAAAAGCATATGCAACTGAGTCTTGTCGCAAACAGACGCCCATATCAGGCGTCTGTTTTTGCATCAGAGAAAGAATCGGTGGAATGGGTGCAGGTGGGCAAGATTTATGCTATGCGCAAAGGTACGATATTGCTTTTCATGTCATTCTCTTTTCAAATCGCCACATATCGAGTTTTTTCACGATAACAATAGCATATAATAATTAAAAAGGAGATGATAATTTGGAGAATCGAAACATCAACGTTATCCTGACGCTATCCCAAAGTGAACAAACATATCTTGAGGAATATGCAGGAAAAGTACATCTTTCATTGGAAGACCTCGTGATGCTCGCAATAATATCGCTTGAACGATTAGATGGCGAAAAAGAGAATGCCTTTATTATACGTTCTCCGCTAGGATTGTGAGGCAGATTCCTTGCTTAAAAGTAGTGTTGTTTTTGAACGATCGTTCAAGATATTTCCGGATATGAGTCTACTAATTTCTCTGGAATCAATGTTCTCTTGGTAAATTATGTGCTTGTATGCTATTCGTCCTATTAGCATCTTAGCATATGGGTCATTACCAATTTCTCTTTGCAACGCAATGGCATTTTGGACGAATACGGATGTGTCTCCAACATTTTCCTGCATCA
>OODJ01001763.1_pt1 | contig 16101 bp, 20 predicted proteins | sample 1671611 | NCBI WGS metagenome assembly OODJ01 (sample SAMN06348174, study PRJEB24527) | human gut metagenome | biome: human gut; feature: ankylosing spondylitis patient; material: feces | host: Homo sapiens | place: China | collected 2015-10 | reverse complement strand
TCCGAATGGACAATCAATTTTCCACGTCAGTGTGCCGTACATACCTTGGTTGCTGACTGTCGTATAAGTGGCAATAGCACCTTTATCTCGTTTGGGAAATACAATGTAGTTAGTATCTTGATTGGGGTTACAAAGTAACCCAAGGCATCCTCCTACAGCATTATAACTGTTAGGACAAGTAATGAGAAGGTTATCACTGCCTCCTGTTGTGAAGTTTTGTGCAAAAGTAGCAGTTACCATGTAGCCTTGTCGGTACAAATTCGGCCCAGCTTGACCTGCTGATGTTGTCGTTGCCACTGTACCCCAAAACATATCGACGGTACCACCGTTTAGAACAGTTGCCATATATCCCGCTGCAACGAGGTTTCCGAGTGATTTGAGGTGAATGTGGTCGCTCGATGTGTAATTGTTAGCGGTCGTGTATGAGTAATCGTAGAACCAATCCCAGCAAATCGTAGACGCGATATTGCGCGAGTTGTTAGCTGCATACTGCGCTATAGATTCTTGAACTAATTTGTATCTGAAAAGCGTTGTGGGCTGGCACCCGCTGTTGGCCATCAAGCCGATAAACACATGCACTTTAGCATTGGGAAAGTTATTGTTGATATTTCCGATAAGATTATTTACACCTTGAGTAATATTATCGCTTGAAGCTTGATTTCGCGCATCGTTAACTCCACCAGCAACGACAATCAACTTAACATCGGAATTTTTATAACCTGCATTATTGAGGTTGGTTTTCGCGGTTTCCAACTCTGCATTGAAGTTAGTCGTACCCTGCGGTGCAAACGAGCAGCCTCCGTTAGACACGTTGAAATAGCGATTAGTTGGTATATTTAGCTTTTGTGCAAGGTAAATAGGCCAGCCAGTTCCGTTAGGTTCCTCGCTCGACCAACCACCGCCAATACTGTCACCAAGGAAGATGGCAATACCATCGTCTCCAACGGGGCTAGTAGAATTTTTAATGTCGTCAATTTGCCCTTGCAATTTGCTATCAGCTGCTTCATAGGCCGTGATTGCGTCTTTAATTTCCTGTTCCAACGTCTCGTCCATAACCATACGCGCCTGTTTCTCGTTTTCAATAGCAGTTGCGTTAGCCGTGATTCGCCCATCAAATGCTGCCACTTCTGCCCGATACGCCTCAACCTGCGCGTTGAAATTGCCTGTCAATGCCCAGTACTCGCTATTGGTAATCTCAATACCCGTAGGCACATACTGCCGGGAGGTATAGCTATTGCCCTGATAGGTTACGATGGTTAGCGGTTCGTACTCGCGCGTATCAGACCACTCAAGCGGCTCTGCGAACAGCGGCACATAGCGAGCACCCACATACTGCCTCACACCAGGAGCAGGCGCATCGGTCGGCGTGTCTGCCAGCGCTGCAATGCGCTGCGCAAGCGCTTGCATCTGCTCGTCAGTCAAGTTTCCAGGGTTAGCCATCTTTTTTACCTCACAATCTCCGGGGTTTGGTTAACAGTCTCGGTGTTTTTCGGCTCGACCTCCCAGCGGAGAATGAGCCGCCCGTAGGTATCTTCGGCGTAAACGTGTCCCGTGTCAAAGACAATCTCGTTCCATGATTGCGGTACGTAGGCCACGAAATAGCCCTCAAGGTTCAGTCCGAAGTACACCTGTTTCGCAGTCTGAGTGAACACAAAGTCCAGGTTATCGGCAATCCACTGCTTCACCTGCTCTTTATAGTAGTCATTGAAACCCGACTCTTGGAACTTTTCGAACTCCGCTTGCAACTTGTCCAGCGCGTCGAGCACGGCCTGGTAGTTGTCCGCCGTGTTCTCGCTGAAGCAAATGGTCTTCCACAGGTATTCGCAAATCGCCTTAATGCGCTCCTCTTGCGAGTACACATCCCAGTAGAATTTCGGAATTACCGGGGTGTAGTCGGTGAAGGCCCACCACCTCGGGGCGAACTTTACGAAATCGCCCACATTGCACTGTCCCATCGTGCACCTCCTTAAAATGCGTCCATGTCCACCGTGAGCAAACAGGTGAACAGCTCGTCTAACTCTTCCAATATCATAACATCCACGGTTTTGAAACGGTTCTGAATTTGCTCCCACTTGTCCAGCACGTCGCCCTCGGTAATATTCTCGAATTCACGATCATTTCCGGAGCTGGCATAATCGGAATTCCCCGATAGCATTGTCTCGGGAAACTCGCTGTGAATGTCTCGGGATTTTCCGTAAGTGTTGGAGGTTTGGAGGGGATCTAACCCTTGCTCTTCCAACTTGTACAGCTTTTTGTACTTCGGCATGATCTCGTTCATCTTCCGCATGAACTGCTGTTTCCAGCGACCCGGGGGGAGGATTCCGATTTCCCGGTAGAAGAAACGTGCCTCGAACATAGAGCAGACGCGCTTGTACTGCTCCACGCTGTAGTAGTCCCATGTCCAAGAGGGGTCTTCCCAATCCACCCAACCCGCCTCAATAAGCTCACCGAGTTGAATAGTTACGACGCTGTGAAAGTCCCTATCCCAGTTGAGCGGTGTCAGACTCGTTACCCCCGAGCAAATCATCGTTAGCCATCCTTTCCAGCGTGTGCGTGTAGTTGTAATTGCTGCTCTCCCACTCGCTCGCCCAGTAGACGTGAACGTTCAATCCGAAACGCTCATTCAACTTGTTCGCTGCCTCGCGACGTGCCTTGAGGGGGTTGTACCGATTCAATTCTGCGGGGCTTTGCAGACTCGTCACTTCGTCCTCAATCATGCGCTCGCTCTTCTGGGTGAGGGAGTCGATGCCGAGCAGGGTGTAGACCTGCGTCCAGATGTTGCCCTGGGCCGTCTGCAATTCCTCGCCGATAAAGGGAACGTTGAGGTTCAGCACGGTAACGGACTCGGCCAGCGTCTTAAGGCGCTTGGTGCCAAGTATTGCCGGTTCCCCTCCGTAGAGCTGTTTAAAGATGTTGATACCGTCAAGTTCCTCCACGCCGTTCTCATCCACGGCCAGCGCTACGGGCTTGTGCTGCTGCAATAGGTTGATGTCAAATGTTCGGTCGCATAGGGCCAAACGTCGCGCGAACACCGACAACTTCCACATTAACGGGGTACGCATCATGTTGTCATAGAGCACCACGCCGTTAGACCAGTTGCAGGGGAAGTTGGGTCGTCCCGCTTGGCCCATGGCGCGCCAGCGCTGGGGCAGGTCGTACTTGTTGGGTTGTCCCTGCTGAATCGCTTGGAGGGAGTACCACACGCCCGCATTCTTGGCGATGGTAGCCACGCCCTCGGTGAGCAATGTCCATTCCAGATATCGCTCGTTGCAAGTCTCCGGCAAGCCCTCCCAACGGAAACGGGAGAGCGCAAGCCCCATTAGCCAATCCTCATAAATGAGCGCCAGCTCCTGATTGTACGCCGCGCTCTGCCAATAGCGCGCATCGTTTTTTCCGTGCTTCTTTCTAGCCATGTCAGTTCTCCCATATATCCGTTGCGCCGATTATAGCAGGTTCGCGCCATACGGTCGTGCCCTCGATCAGAATGGAACGGATGAGGGTCGCCGCTGCTTGTGTGCACGCGCGGGGGATAATCCACACATCATCGCATTGCCAATAAGTGAAATTCCTCATCACCTGCCAGTTTTTGAAATCCCAGTACTGCCCCAATGCGTAGCCGTACCGCGCGAAATGGGACGCCGCGGCCATAATTGAACCCTCGTCCTGGGTCTGCACCTCGAAGACCCAGCCCAGCGGACGAGTCGATGCCGTGCCCGCGTTCGCGAACGTCCCGCCCTGAATGGGCGCGCCCAATGCTGCCTGTTTGATCTGGTTGGCGATGGCGCTTTGCGCGGTATCGCGATTCGTTCCGGCGTTTCCCACAGCTGTGTTGTAACTTCTGATAGCGTTTCCCGTGTAGCTTCCCGTACTCGCTACATCACCCGACGCGTCCACCTCGGCACCGGTGCCTCCCTTGATCAATGCGCGGTCGTTCACGGCCTGAGCATAGTTGAGATTGTTGGAAAGCGTCACCTGACTTGAGTTCTGTGCCCGCGTGAGCACTTGCGCCTCGCCGACATATCCGGTAGCGTCCCCTCCCGTGTAGCTGTTCAAAATGGCGTTGTAGTCGCCACCGCTCACCTGACTGATAGACCCGCCGTACATGGCCGTCAAGTACTTGATGTTGGCCAGATTCGAGGCCTTATAGGCTCCTTCCTGCGATGAGGCCAGCGTGTGCAGGTTGATACCGGACATGGCCGTGTTGGCCAACGCGGTGCCGACGCCGATAGCCATACCTGCGGGCCCTCCCGAGATAGCGCCGCCTATGAGCCCGTTTCCAATGGAGGCAGTGGCCGTGGTCGAGGCGGTGATGTAGTTCTGGGCAATAGCGGAGTTGTACGAGATCGTGGATTGTACAATCGACTCGGCAACGCCCGCCGCTTGCTGATCTGCCGCATTGAGGTACATATTCGATTGATAGACGTTGGCCGAGTTGATGGACGCGCGCGCATGGTTGCGCCCCGAAGTCGCGTCAGTGTAACCAGCGTCCGCACTGTCGCGCGCATTGTCGCGCCCCGCCGTCGCCGTGCTGACCGCCGTGCTGTAGGCATTTTGCAATGCCGTCTCCGCTTGGGCCCGGTCGAAGTGCGTTGCGTAGTCGTTGACCGTCCCAGCGTCGAGGTAGACGGCGAAACTGGGAATTTCCAAGCTTCGCAGCGTTTTCAGGGCGTCGCCAGCCCACGGCATCGATATACTGCTCAGCGCCGCAAACGCCAGGGACGCCGACGCGCCGCCCAGGTGGACGTAGGTATCCACAGCGATGAACGGGCCCGCCAAGTTCAGGCGCGCGGCGACGGAGATGTCCCCCTCGGTCTCCTCCACTTTGATTTCCACGTCGCCCGCATCGGTATGCGCCATGATACGCGCATAGGGGTACGTGTAAAGTTTCGCCATGTCGGCGCATTTCGCCGGATATCCGAAATCTGTTTTGCTCCACGCCGACACCTCGAAGGTCTGCCACGGGCGCGCCATGACGCGGGCTACCGATACCCCCGCGAATGTGTAAGGCTCGCCCGTCGCCACCAATTCGGCGGGGGCGAACCATACCGCGCGGATCGTCTGGAACGCCTGGGGCGTCTGTGCCTTCATCGCGGACAAAAGCCCCGCCAATTTGTCGGGAGGGACGCAAAACGACAATAAACTGGGCGTATCATCCGAATATAGCGGCTCTGCCGGTACCTGCCATGTTCCCGCCGTCTTGCTCCCCCAGCTGCCCCAGCTGACGGCGGTCATGGTGATGACGGCCAGCACCTCCCCGTTGAACACGTGCGACTTCACGGCGGGAGTTCTCGCGAACGTGCCGAACGTCACATCCGGGGCCGTGAGCATCGCCTGGTTCGCATAGGGGTTTTTAAGATAATCCCCCGCGTCGATTTGCGCCATGGGCGCGTGGCCCCGGGCGAGCATCATCCCCGACACGTCCACGGAGTTTATATAGGTGCTCCAAACGTCCAGCTGCACATGGCAGAGCGTCGTATTCGGTGCCAGCTCCTCCACGGCCTCGCAGAAATAGAGGTAGCGCGCGCGGGCGGGCGCGGCATAGCTCACCGGGTCGGATGGCGTAGGCATTATCGGATAATCGAGCACGAGGTAATTGTACTGGGTCGCCGCGTTGAACGGCACGGGAACCTTCACCGTGTTGTCCGGCTGTACTTGGAACATGGTCGGCTCGTCCACCTTGTAGCCGTCCAGGTTGTCGAAATAGACGTCCCGGGCCTCGTCCGTCTCCCAGTGCACGACGTTTCGGTAATCCCCGTCCCAGCTGACTGCGCATAACTTTATGCGCGCGTTGTCCTCCCAGCGCGAGTAATCGAAGTTGTTTCGATATTTCCATACGTCGATGTTCGACAAATGCGGAAATGCCGTGTCTCCGATATGGGGGAAATCTCGTTCCATTTACTTGCCTCCTTTTAAATACAAACGAGGGCACCGCAACGGGTGCCCTCATTCTAGCAGGTTGCAGCTGCAAGCTACTGCGCCGTGGTGGCCGTCTCCGTGCCGTGCACGTCGGTCGTGCCGCTCGCGCCCTTTCCGGTGCGTTTGGCCTTTACAGTGGGCTTCACGGGGTCGGTCGCGCCGGTTGTCGGCGCGGTGATCGTCACCGCATGGCTCGCCGTGTATTTGCTCGTGGCCGCGCTCGGGTTGATATACGCACTCGTGGCCGTCACCGTCACAACCGCGCCCGTCGGCATATCTTCTGCAATATGGAGTACCGCGAACTTATCGACGTAGGTTTTCATGGGGTCGATATCGATGGGCGAGCCGGGGGTGTCGTCATCGGGTTTGGCGGTCACCGCCGACACTTCGAACAGCGCCGCATCGGGCTCCACGGCGACGCCGTACCCGGCGGGGGTCATGGTGCCCGTCAGGTTCACGGTAAGCTGAACATCGGTGCCCGCCTCGGCGGTGGCCGCGCCCGTCACCGTGATGCCGGTAACCGCCTGCTTGACAGTCGGAATGGTCGTGCCGGTATCTCCAACCGTGAACAGGATTGCCGGAACGAACGGCGACGCGCTCACGATCTCCCAATGATGCAGGTAGTAATTGGTCGCCAGCGTCTCGGCATTGTAGAAGGAGGTGTTCTCGTAGAGGGTATCCTGCAGAATAAAGAAGTCCTCGGTGGTCAGCATCGCGACAGTGTTCGGAATAGGGAACTCGTCCACGATGATCTGGCGCACGTTCACCTCGGCCATCTCCACATGGAAGATGCTGGACAGCACTTCGACGGACAGCGACGCCGCGACAGCGGGCGTCACGAGGAGCACCAGCTCCGAGGGTTTCGCGAACACCGGAACGGACACGTTCGCCGCGTTGTATCGCGCGCTCGGGAACTGGAGCATTCCCACGAGCGTGCGAACTGCGGTCAGGAACTCCTTGCCGCTCGCCTCGTCGCTCGGAACCTTCGATAGCGGATACTTGTAGAAACCGTAGGCGTTCTCATAGGTCGCCAACATATTGAGCGCAATTCGGTACTCGTCGTAATTGTCGGAGTTGACGGGGGCCTGCATGATACCCGCAACAAGGCGGTTCAGGCCGTAATCATCCAGAAATGCGTTCTTCAATTCAGGCAGCACTACCGAAATAGGATATTTGTCCTGACGGTTCTGAGTGTGATACGCCACATCGCCCTCGGGTCGGTGCAAGCGTAGCAGGGATTCAACATCGTCCTTGTAGGCGTGGGCCTTAACCCAGTTGAGCGCGATTTCCTGGACGGTCGTGCCATAATTGAGTTTGGCGCGCTTGAAGACGGCCAGCGGGTTAGTCCATTCGAGATTGCGCACATAGGTGTAGGCAATGCGGTTGACCAGAACGTCCATGAACTGGTTCAGATAGGCATTGTTGCCCGGTTTGAACAGCGCGCGCCACGTCGCCTCCAAAGAGTTGACCGTGGGATTTGGAATGCGCTGCTGGAAGTCGTTGCCCGCCTCCAACCAGATTTTCTCAGCGATGACGGAATTTTCAAGTGCCATGTTTCTACCTCCTTTAGATGTTCAGCTCGTCGGCCAGATCGTCCCAGTCGCGCGCCGTGATATCAGCGTCATCGTCATCGTCGATGCCATCGGGGACAGGTGCGCCGTCGCCCTCGTCGGCCCCGTTGTCGCTCGCGATGCCCTGAATAGCGTCGAGTCGGCGCATGACGGCGTCGTTGTGCTCGGCGAGCTGTCGGCTCAAGTCCTCGATTCGCCCAACGATATCGCGGAACTCCTCGATACGGTGATCCGCCTCGCCTTCGTCGATACCGCGGACGCGCTCGATATCGTCGCGCAGCTCCTCGTTTTCCTCGTCCATGATCTTCCTTTCGTGTCGGGGATTCGCCTTCCGCGCATTATAGCACGATAGAAAAAAAGCACCCCCGCCGACATGATAGCGGCGAGGGCAGATAGGAGTTTGCCACAGCATCGGGGGCGCGCCTGAAAGCCGTACCCTGGGGCCGCCCGTGCGGCGCGCTCTTCACGCGGGGTGTCCGCATTCGGGCTACTCGGCGACTGCACCGCCGCGCCCTGGCGAGCCCCATTATCTCACCGAAGACCGTAGAGCGCAAGGCAGTCGGCGAGCGCCTGGCGCGTCCCATCGGAATCGCAGCGCACGAGGCCATATTGGTAGACTTCCAGAAGGTAGCGCATCGCCGATTCGTTGCGCTTGGCGAAAAGCGCGTTGAACTCCCCGTCATCGTTGGTGAGCGCGTAGAGCGGAGATGCATCGCGCGGAAGCTTGGCGGTCACGTAAAGATATCCCTCCCGCTCGTCGCTCCAAACGGCGAGACGGTGCCCCCGTCCCTTTATCGCGAACTCGAATTTGGCCCGGGCGGGCTTGCGCCCGACGAAAAGCCCCGTGGCATCCTGGAAAACGTTGTCCATGGCACCGCCCGCGCCCTCGGCGAGCGATGCGAGCGCTCCCGCTACCGTCTCCGTGCGCCGTCGGCGGGTGTACTCGGTCGGCTCCACGTAATCGAGCAGAAGGCGACGCCCCAGCCCGGGAATCTCGTACCACGTTTTTCCGAACTCGGGCGGCTTGCGTATGCCCATCACCGTGAAATAGGGATTTCGCATCGATAGCGCATTGGCAAGCAGGTACACGCGCGGCTCGTGCCTACGGGGCACCCCCGGAACCTCGCGGCTCACAGAATCGATCATCTGGGTCAGTACGTAGTACTCATTGGGCAAATAGCGCTGGAATCGGTTCATGGCCCGGTCTATGATCGCCTCATCGAGCATTATCCGGTACACATCCGCGAATGTTCGCTGCTTGAATTGCTGCATTTGAGAGAGCGCGCCGAAGTACCCCATTACCTGCCAATTTGGTTTATCGCCCTCGGGCACGCGCTCGGCAATCCATGCGGTGCTCGCGTCGGTTTTGAAAATGTAGTTCGGAAATTCCACGTCGGGCCCCTGCTGCAATTTGTCGAAGTAGCCCGACGATACCGGTGCCAAATCGGTCTTGAAGCGCACGAGCTGCACGAAACGGCTTTTGTCTTTAAGGTAATCGCGCACGAATTGACGGCGCAGCCCGTAGGTCTTCCCCGCGTCGCGCGATGCGCAAACCATGGTCATATATGCGTCTTTTGAAAATGTGTCGCCCCAGTCGTAGAATTTACTCTCTGTCAAGGTAAGCACCTCCCTCGTTGTGCCCCAGAAACTTCATCGCATCGTCCACCTCGCGCCCTATCTCGCGCAAATACTGAAGATTCTGGGCATTGGAAATCTTCGTTGTGTCGCCGATGACGCGGGCAGATGGATAGAGCGCGACCGAGGCGGGGGCGTCCACATGGGCGGTATTGCCGCGCCAGTCGGTCACATCGCGTCGCACACGTTCGGCGGGGTGCGGGTGGGTTCTCTCCAAGTGGTAGCAAAGTCCGTAATCCACCACAGAATTATAGCCGAGCAGCGATGATGCCACGTCCTCGAATCCCATACCCGCCGCTTCCATGTCGCGAGCCCAATCCTCGGCATTGTAACGATCAGAGGGACGAGACAGCCCCGCGCAGATGATATGGTACGCGCCGAGCGCGTCCCTGTCCATGCGCGCCTTGTTCCATGCCTCCCAGTGCAGGGGGTAGCGCGTCGCGCCACCGCAATCCTCGATATCGAACTCGCCGACGCCCGAAAGCTCGCTCGCCAAATAGGGGAAGTTGCGGCGCACGCGCTCGCTCCCATGATCGATGGCCGCACGGGCCGCGCGGTGCAGCGGCGCGAGTGCGGTCAGTATCTCGGCATCCGTCACATCACTGTCGCATGTCAGCTTAATTGAATCAGTGTCCCCGCCGCATGCCCTCGCACGACCTCCCAGCGCCTCATAGAGCAATTCGAGCGCTATAACGAGGTGCATTCTAGAGCCGCCCACGATGCGACTTCCGAAGTTGTACAGAACTTTCACCGCCTTGGGCTTTAGATCGTCGTAGGTTTCGAGACTGGCGACAGTCGCACGGTCTACCTCCAAAGTGCCGTCGGCGAGACACTTGTAGGAGGGTTTCATTATGTCCTGGGCCTGTGTGCCGTAAATGCCATTGAACATTCCCTTGACAGTCGAATTGTAATAGGCTTTTAGAAACGCAGGCGAGGCGACACCCGTCCGCACGTCCTCGGCGATGGCCTCGGGCACCGTCGCCCCTATGGGGCGCTCGTAGGGCACTCCCTCCTCGTAATGGTTGACAATTTCCTTCATGGCGTTCTTGGTCGCGTAGAGCACATGGGTTTGCAGCACGAGGTAATCCGGTGCCTTCACGAAGTTCTGGGAATACTCTCCGCAGATGACGCGCATATCGTCCCAAACGTAGGCGCGCGACAGGTTCCATAATTCGACCTCTGTCAGATGCAGGGTCGCGGCGTCGGCGCTTATGAGCTTGGAGAACGCGAAGCGCGCACCCGTGGCCGAGTCCATCCAACCGCTTTGCCGGGTCGCCTCCTCGGCAACGGCGCCGGAGGGCGTCATGAAATCAACGTCGCCGATTTTCGAGGTAAATTTCCCCTGGGGTATGAGCGCGATTCCCTCGCGCTCGAAGACGGTTCCCGGCCTGAGCCGGATACCTGTGAATCGAATGCGCGCATGGAGAGCGAACGGAAACGGGCACCAATAGCTCCTCAGCACTTCCGCGCGACTCGTCTCCAATATGCGCTCTGCCACCCGCTGCAACGGCTGTGCTGTTTTCGGCACACGGAAATTTCGCGGCATATAGCGTCCCGCTATGAAAAGATGGTGCATGCTCGTCACATCCAGGCTCGCCACATTGGTCTGCACCGTAGCGGCGAGGTTCGCGGCGGTGAACGTCAGCCCCCCTCTGAAACAAGCCTTGCGCAATGCGTACAAATAAAAATTCGGGGCCCATTCGCGTATGCAGGTCATTTTGAAGGCATCGAAAAGCGAATGACGATGACCATTGGAGAACGTCACGCCCTCGCGCCCTATGGTGCGCTGTGCCATCTGACGCACCAGCGATGTTTTAGTGAGCACCGTACATCCCAGCATATCGGCGTCGAGCCACTCGTTCGCCTCAGTGAGCCAGCGGAGATATGCGGGGATAACCTGCACGTCGCGCGCCGCATAGTGCAGCTCATCGGCAGTCAAGGGAGTTTCTGGTGTGCGAATTAGATTGTAATCCCAATCGCCGAGCGCCTTTGCAAGTCCGCAGGTGCGCCCCATCGCGGCGAGTCCGCCCATTTCAAGATAATAGGTGTCCCATAATCGGAGACATATATCGCCCTCGTAGCACAAATCGAGCGTATAGACATGGGTCGATGACTGCGCATTCACCGCAATTTCGTAGTCTCGCGCCAGATCGTGCATGAGCGGTTGCAAATCGAACATGAGATTGTAGGCGCACACCACGGGCACGACGCCCGCCGAATATCCCCATTGCATGAGGTCGCCCAGCCATTCCAGCACATCTCCCGCATAGCGGTAATAGCGGATATCATCGCAGGCATCGACCTCGTAGGAGCTTATATCGACGTCGCGTACATCGTTGCAGATATACAGGCAGGGGAACGCGACGGAGCGCGCCCCATCTTGGAGCGTGGTCGTTTCCGTGTCATATATGCCCGCTACCTTGAATGGGAGTTTACGCGACATTGTAGACGGGCACCGTGTAGGCTAGAAAATCGTTGGGGTAATTTCCGTCTGCCTCCACGCCCTCTCCCATGGCCTGCTGCAACGGATTTGCCGCGTCGGTCGTGTCGGCGATGCTCCCAGCCCCGGCAAGGCTCTTCGCACGACGCAGTGCCTCCTTATTCTTGCGCATTACATCGTTGAAGATCGCTTGCAGATCATCGCTTCCGTAATAGCTCATAATGCTGGCATAGCGGTCGCGCCCGCGCCCCGCCCAAGCGTGCTTGGTTGCGTTCCAAAACAATTGCACGTTCTCCTTGGGTATTGAGCCCGCACCGGCGCTTCCGGCCTTCATGTTGGCGCGGAACATGACATTGCGCCGCTGCACGGCGGTCGTGCGCGCCCCCGCCGTGTAACGGTCGAGATTGACAGCGGCGCGCTGTGCCTTGGATACGTCCGCCTCGCTGGGCTTCCTCCCCTGGTAGCTCTCCGATATCTGGCGCATGATCTCGGAACGGTACGCCCTCACCTGGCGCGTGTTCTTTACCTTGCCTGCCTTTATATCTCGGTCAAGTCTCTCCAGCGAGCGCTTCGCACGTCGGCGAGCATTGTAAATCTCGTCGGTTCTCTCTTCCTTCGCTGCATCGCGTCCCGCGCGCGGCCTTCTCGCCATGACTTCCTCCTATCGAAAAAAACGCCCCCGCCTTCTGGCGAGGGCGCACCTCATCGAATATCCGTGCCCTGTTTTTTAAAACTGAGGCACCAGGTTCTTAATGGTGTTGCCATTCGGCAAGTCCTTTGCCACGAAAGCGGCATGGATGCAGCCGTCGGGCAGAGAGTCCTTTCCGAAGTCAGAGAACATAGCCGCAATCTCGCGGACGGAGTTAGCAACGCCCTCGGACTGGGTCATGAGCACCGTGCCATCCAGAAGAACCAGATAGGTATCGGTGCAAGGGGTATTGGGAAGACGCGGGTCGCGGCTCTTGCGAATGCCGGGCTTGGTCACGCAATCCACAATGTCAAGAATCTCGCCCTCGTGGCCGTTCAGCGAGTCGGCGCTGTTGAGCGTCTTGAGCGTTGCCAGCTTGCCCTCGTTGGTCGCAAGGTCGAAGGTGTTCACATCGCCCTGGACGGCGTTGCAGGCAGAGGCACTTGCAATCTCGGTCGGCTCGGCAACGTAGGCGGTTATTTCCTGGGTCATAATTTCTTTCCTTTCGGTTTAGGCGGTGATTTCCGCATGGGTCATAAATTCTTCTAGCGTCATTGAATAGTAGTGCGATTCGATTTCAACATGGTTTATCGTGATTGATTCGTCGTTTAGCTCGCGCCGGAGCTTTCGCGTTGCCCTCTCGGGTGTGAATCGCCCGGGCAGTTCCTCGTACACGTCGAAGAACTCCCCGTCGTGCACCATCTGCCCCGAGCACCGCGAGAGGGCTATCGTTCGCCCTATGCGCTTTCTGTAGTCGATTTGAGCCAGTTCCATTCGAGTTTGTCACCTCCTTTTTTCGACGTAATGAAGTATAGCTGTTTAAATCAAACTCTGCAACAGTATTTTCTAACTTTTTTGTTTCAGTAAATCGTTAACGCGCTTCTGCACAGCATCATAGGCACTTCCTAGATTACTTTTGCGGGTTTCGCCATTGCCCCACATACCGGCTATGACCTCGCGGGCCACTTTATCGACTCCCGTCCATTTGCCCGTTAGATCGTGGTTGACGATAAGCTGGACAATGTTGGCAACGCGCCCCAGCTTCTTTCTGCGCACCTCGCCATTGCCCCACTTTCCTGCTATTACCTCGCTTGCGACAGCATCGACATAAGCGGTATTAGAGGCAACTTTCAGCGTGTATCTTGAATAATTGAGATCGACATTACCGTTTATTCCAGGCACATTTCCCTTTTCCGAATACTGCCACAACTGCCAGGCGCTTGTGTCCGGCTGGGTTGCAGACCAACGCGCCACCCATTTGACATAACCGTTGACATTGGACAGGTTCTCACGCCACCATGCTTGGCTGGCATAGATGCCGGGCACAAATCCGGCGGCTTTGACGCGCGAGCAGAATATAACGGCATGGGAGGCGCTTACCGCTTCCGTCCCCGGCTCCTCCGTATCGAAGAAAAGCGGATAGGCCATTGCATCGCGATATGGCGCGCACAGTCTTATAGCATGCTCGGCCTCGCTCATTGCCTGGGTCGAGCCCTTGGCGTAACTGTACAGATAGCAGCCGAAGGGAATACCCAGTCGTACGCATTCATTAGCGTTGCGTTTGAACTGCTCGTCATCCTGGTTCTCGAAATTCGAGCCATAGCCGCAGCGGATAATGGCGTGGTACCCTGCTGACTTCACGCGCTCCCAGTCAATGGAACCATTGTGATAGGAAACGTCAATTACCTTCTGCATCTCCGCCAACCTCATCATTCTGCTCGTTTTTGTCGAATATATGCAAAAAAGAACTGTCCGCCAAATCGGGGTTCAGCAGAACGACATTCTCTAAAATGCTTCCCACCTCGGTAACGCAAATCCAAACGAAGGCAAGCGAGAAACAAGCATCGCCGTAGTAATAGGGCAGCTCGCAGTAGTTCAAAAGCGCCTGAATGATGAGGCACACGCCCAGCACAACCAGATAGGCGAATTTGTGCACCAGTCCCTCGCGCATCTTCGTACTGGAAAATCCCTCGCGCAACGTGTGCCCGATAGTTCCGACTATATAGTCGATGATAACCAGCAGCAAAAGCAAAACCATTGGCTCGAATGTCATAGCACACATCCTTTCATGACAATGGCGCACACCGCGCCGACAACGCACAGCAGCCCCATGAAGGCCCAGACAACGCATCCGCCGTCTCTCATAGCCTGTCCCTTCTCTTCGGTTTTATCTGACGGTTGAAGTCTATCATGCCCCCGGTGCGGATGCGGTAGAGTATTTCCTCCCGCCTGTAAACATTGTCCAACGAATCGAGGAGCCGCCCTATCTGCCAGCAGAGCAGGGCGACGGAGAGGATGAGCAGCAATAGGCATACTTCTATGAGGTAAATAGATTCCATCATTTCTAAATCAACACCTGACACGCTGCCAACTTGGCCTTTGCCTCGGCTGCCGAGATGGCCCTGCCGTTCGCATCCTCCCATGAAGCGCGCCATTTGCCCCGGTCGGGGTTGCGCATCGTGCGGCGAGGATAGTAGCAACCGAGAATCTTCTGACCCTCAAGGGACAACCCCGCATAGTGCACGGGTTCGTTCCATTTCGCATATTCCTTTAGGATGCTGTAGAGAAGCGCAGCGCTCTTGAAGTCGCCGAAGTGCGCGACTATCTTCCAACCGTCGTTGATTTTAAAGTACATCATGACAAGCTCACTTTCACGTCGTGGTAATGGTTGCAGTGCGGGCACTTTACTTTGAAAATATCGAAATACCCCGGGGTAATTTCCTCACTCTCATAGCTACAGAAACGAGGCTCGCCAACCATCCCCGTAGAGGCTATGCGCATAGTCTTGTGTTCAGTTGCCGCGCGCCAGACCGTGCTACGGTCAACACCGGCCCACTCGGCACAAGAGGAAATGGAGGGGAATACCCTGCCACCGAGGTACACGGGTCTAGACATTAGAGCACCTCCGATAGACGGGACGGCGGAAATAGTCACAGATATTCAAAGGATCTATGCGCTCCTTGAAATGAGGCGTTACCGAGTACGTTTGAATTATGCCGCTTTCCTCGCGCTCGAAAAGGTAATACCAACCTGCCTTGATCTGTTCCCTATCTTCGGCGAGCTTAATAGTTTGAAACTCGGGATTGTCCTGCATGAGCGCCATAGCGTGACCGTAGGCCTGATAAGTGTCGAAGTGATAACGCTTTGTCTCGCAGGTAACAGCAGGCAAGCCCGATTCACATATGGGCAGAATAGCAAGGGCCACATAGTAGCTGGGCATTAGAGCACCTCCACCTGGGCACCGTTGTCCCACCACTCGCGCAGGGAGTCCTTGCACCTCTGGCAAAGATCTAGAGGCCTATTAGTTCCAATCAAAGGGTTCTCGTACAATGCCACGTAGTGCACGTCATCAGCAGGTTTATCGCCCAGAACACGCTCGCACCAGCGCTTGAAAGTTCCGACGGCTGTAAGCGACGGTACGTCAAACACAATCTCGCAACTAGCTCCGCATCGGTCGCAATAGCACTCTGTTACCTGACGTTTCATTTTTTTCGCTCCTATCTGATCGATTTTTTGCAACATTTTTTGTTGCATAATGCATCATACTACGCTATAATTAGACCTGTCAATAAGGACAACGGATAGGAGTTGAAATGACTTTGGAACAACTCATCACCTGCTATATATGCGCAAAAGCTCAAAGATCGTTGTCACCAAGATAACACCCTCCACCAAGGAACGCATTTTCTCCGGATATGAAAGGAACATCTGCAACGAGGTTACGTCGGAATTTATGGAGTTCTTAGAGAAGTATAAGAAATACCATGTTCTCAACTACAGAACCGCGATTGATAAAAACGGTATTCCCTACATCGACATTCTGGTGTATGAGTAGGAGGTGCGAATTATTC